>OIWK01000623.1_pt1 | contig 37510 bp, 24 predicted proteins | sample 1587401 | NCBI WGS metagenome assembly OIWK01 (sample SAMEA3888911, study PRJEB22519) | human gut metagenome | biome: human gut; feature: human-associated habitat; material: faeces | place: Denmark | collected 2009 | reverse complement strand
TTCAAAATGGAGACCTTGCCGATGGTAGCTTAGGACCGGCGCCGCTATTTGTTTGTCCCTCGCCCCTGTCGTAAGAGAAGCCCGTCGCGGGCCCTCTATGGGTTTGTTCCGCAAGTCTCGGTTAACGGGTGCAAAGATTTTGCCAGCGAGCGCAATGAGAGCTTGCTCTCAAATTGCCGAGCGCCGCTAAATCTTCTGCAAAGGTACGAAGATTATTTCGTACCTCCAAATAAAATCACAAATATTTTTCAACTTTTTTTCGTCTTGCGAGAAACAGCACATAGCAAAGCTATGTGAACTACTAACTACCGCTATGAATATCCTTTACAGATAAATCGCATTTGAGAAAAGGGAACGAAGTGGAAAAGTGAAAACGTAATAATGTAATGTTGTAATGTTGTAAGGTGGACATGACGACCTAGCTTACAACATTACATTATTACATTATTACATTATTACGTTTTCAAAATGGATGCGTGGTTGGGGTCAAAGAAATAGTATATATAATATTAATATTATATATACTATTTCTTTGAACTATTTTTACCCCACTTTCCCCCTGGTTCAGAATATGAAAACGTAATAATGTAATAATGTAATGATGTAAGGTCCAATGGAACCAAACAAGTTGTCTGTTAGTTCAAATATCGTGCATAAACCGTTAAGCGTCAACTGCTTAACGCCTACTAAAGAGTGTCGCAGGTCTCTTCGTCCTACGCTTGCTCCTTACATTTTGCTTTCGTTAACAAATCAAGCAATCCCTCCTCCCGCTCTACTCCAACTCAAAACCCAAGGGAGAAGCAAAGACAGTCCGAAGTAAATGCGCAGCTTTGTGGGGGCGTTTTGACTCCATCGACAAGCCAAAATATGCCCTGCGGCAGCCATTTGAACTGCAAAACCAAGGATAACCCCTCGTTTTCAGCATCCCTGGAGTCCACGTCCTCAACAAGGTAAAAATCAAGCAAACGAATCGTAACTATCTGACACATAACTATTTCATGGAATGTAACCCGTATATTCAGAAGTAGCCTCGAAGGGTCTTACCTCCACAAAAAATACAGGTTTTCTCACGCCAAATGGCGATATTTGCCGTCTTTTGTAGGTGTTTTGCGCTTGCAAACCTCTCTCTCTTGGGCAAATAGCGTTGCCATATTGTCGTCTATAAACGATAAAAATATTTATCTCTCCAACAGGATTCTGTTTCAATAGTAAAGAAGTATGACAAAATACAAGAGTATAGTCATAGCTTGATCCATCTGCTGGAGGATTGGCACATAGGGTCTTCGTAGCCAAAAGTTCGTAATCGTATCCTTTTAGAAATGGAGTTAGCCTGTCCTTACAACCTTACAACATTACATTATTACATTATTACGTTTTCACTTTTCCACTTCCCTCTTTCGGACTTTCGCAGTCGGAACCGACATCTTTGTCCCCGACGTCAAAACGGGGCGCGAATGGTTCGCTTGGATGATGGACAACCTCCCGCTTGACCAGCTCCTCCGGGAGACCGCATCCGCGGTCCTGGCGAAGCGTTGCTGGATACCTATTGGTGACTTTCACAAGTTATCCCCTACCCTTTCTTTGCCTTTCAAAGCTAAGCGAGGGGATCTCGTTGATTTTGCAAGTTAACGGGGAAGCGGGACGAGGGTTGTCACCGCGGGTAAAAACGAGCAAAGAAGAGGGCGGACGCATAATTTCCGAAAAAACAGTAAGTAAGTCGGCTTTTTTTTGTAACTTTGCACCCGCAAAACATTAATTTATCAAAATCAGAGAATTAAAAAACAGAAATGGACTGGTTAGTAAAACTATTTACGACCCCTGACAGTGTGGCGCACATTGCTTTGCTCTACGCTGTTGTCATTGCCGTGGGAGTCTATCTTGGCAAGATCAAGATAGGCGGCGTCTCCTTGGGAGTCACCTTCGTGCTCTTCGTGGGCATCCTCGCAGGTCACGTCGGATTCACAGGCCCGGTGCCCGTGCTGACTTTCCTGCAAGACTTTGGTCTGATCCTCTTCGTCTTTATGATTGGTTTGCAGGTCGGACCAGGATTCTTCGAGAGTTTCGGCAAAGGTGGTATCAAGCTCAACATGCTCTCCACCATCACCGTGGTGCTCAACGTACTGGTGATGTTTGCTTGCTACTACATTTTCTTCGACACCAAAGACCCCAACAACCTGCCGATGATGGTCGGTACGCTCTACGGAGCCGTGACCAACACGCCGGGACTTGGTGCCGCCAACGAGGCCCTGCAGTCCGTTTTCACCAACGGCAACCCGCCCTCCATCGCCAACGGCTACGCCTGTGCCTATCCGCTCGGTGTGCTCGGCATCATCGGTACGACGCTGCTCATCAAGGTGCTGACGCGTAGCAACTTCGACGAGGAGAACGCCAAGCTGACCGCTGCTGAGAAGGGCAACCCTGCCGAGATGCCCTACAAGATGTACCTCCGCGTGCAGAACGCCCATATCTGCGGACGCAACCTGAAAGAGATCAGCGGGTTTCTCAACCGCGACATCGTGGCCTCGCGCATGGTCCACGATGGCAAGATGTGTGTGCCCAACCGCGACACCGTCTTTGAGCTGGGCGACGAGGTGCTGATCGTCTGCGCGCAGACCGACGCCGAGGCCATCAAGGCTTTCATCGGTACGGAGATCGACGGCGAGTGGATGGACAGCGACGACGAGAAGCAGCCGCTCATCAGCAAGCGCATCATCGTGACCAATCCCGACATGAACGGCAAGACGCTGGGCAAGATGCACTTCTCCAGTGTCTATGGCGTCAACGTCACGCGTATCTCGCGCCTGGGCATGGACCTCTTTGCCAGCCGCAACCACCACTTCCACGTCGGCGACCGCATCAACGTGGTCGGTCCGAGAGACAACGTCAACCGCGTGGCCGAAATGATGGGCAACTCCGAGCGCAAGCTCAACGCTCCCAACCTCGGCACGATCTTCATCGGTATCATGGTGGGTCTGATCTTCGGTAGCCTGCCCGTGGCCATCCCGGGCATGCCCGTCCCCTTGAAACTGGGTCTCGCCGGTGGTCCGCTGATCATTGCCATCCTCATCGGCCGCTGGGGCACACGCTTCCACCTCATCACCTATATGACGACGTCGGCCAACCTCATGCTGCGTGAGTTTGGTCTCGCCCTCTTCCTTGCCTCCGTCGGCATCAAGGCCGGAGCAGGATTCTGGGAGACGGTAGTGGCCGGAGACGGACTGAAATATGTGCTCTGCGGATTCCTGATCACGATCATCCCGATCTTGATCGTAGGAACGATCGCCCGCTTGAAGTTCAAGTTCAACTTCTTCACCGTAATGGGTATGATAGCAGGTACTTACACCGATCCTCCCGCACTGGCCTACGCCAACAGCGTCTGCCAGGGTGAGGCTTCCGCCATCGGCTATTCCACGGTCTATCCGTTGTCGATGTTCCTCCGCATCTTGGCGGCCCAGGTGGTCGTCCTATTCTTCTGCGGAGCGTAGAAAAGGCGAACTGGTCAACACGGTCATAACTCCTTGGTGGGGGATGGAATGCGTTCCGTCCCCCATCATTTTTTTTCTGCAGAAAGGTCCTATGGATTGCGCGCATTGCGCGTAGGCCCCCATTTTGTCCGCTTTTTCTTTCCCTATGTCTGTGAAATCTTGTACCTTTGCACTTGCAATTAGAATCACATCTAATAGAAATGGGATATCTCACAACAGAAAAGAAAAAAGTTACCGTCAAGACGTTCGTAGAGATGAAGCGCGACGGCAACAAGATAGCCATGCTCACGGCCTACGACTACACGACGGCACGACTGATAGACGAGGCGGGCGTTGACAGCATTCTGGTCGGCGACTCGGCCTCCAACGTGATGCTGGGCAACGACTCCACCCTCCCCATCACCCTGGACGAGATGATCGTCTATGCGCGCGGCGTGGCAAGAGGTTGCCAACGGGCGCTGGTGGTCTGCGACATGCCGTTTGGCAGTTATCAGGTCTCGCCGGAGGAAGGCGTGCGCAACGCCGTCAGGCTGATCCGTGAGACGGGCGTCGATGCCGTGAAACTCGAAGGCGGCGAGGAAGTCGCGCCCACCATCGAGCGTATCGTCAACGCGGGAATCCCCGTCGTGGGCCACCTCGGGCTCACCCCGCAGAGCATCCATAAGTTTGGAGGCTACGGTGTGCGCGCACGCAGCGAGGTGGAGGCCACGAAGCTCGTCGCCGACGCCCAGGCGCTGGAGAAGGCGGGCTGCTTCGCCGTGGTGCTGGAGAAGATACCGGCCTCGGTGGCCCAGCAGGTGACGGATCTGCTCAGCGTGCCGACCATCGGCATTGGCGCTGGCAGCCACTGTGACGGCCAGGTCTTGGTCTATGCCGACGCCATGGGCCTGACGCAAGGTTTCGAACCGAAGTTTCTCCGCGAGTTTGCCGCCATGGGCGAGGAACTGCGCCGCGGCGTAAGGGCCTACTGCGAGGCCGTCAAGGGCGACGAGTTTCCCAACGAAAGTGAAAGCTATTGATATTCCCTTATGGACACACAGAACACACCGATACACATACGCATCTGGAGCCGCCACTTCTGGATGCTGGTTCTCGCCAACCTGCTGCTGGGCGTCTCCGTCTTCATGCTTCTGCCCTATATCCCCGCGCAGATGCAGGCTGACGGCTACACGCTGAGGGACGTGGGACTGGTCATGCTGGCCTTTGGACTGGGCATCGTGATCCCTGGCCCCTACGTCTCCTACTTCATCGAGCGCTTTCGCCGCAACAAGGTCTGTCTGCTCTCCATCCTCCTCCTGGTGGTCTTCTCGGCCATTCTCTACGAGGCGGACGTACAGAAGGTCTTCCACATCGGATTCTCCGGCACGCTGGCCGTGCGCGTCCTCCAGGGCTTCTGCTACGGACTGACCGAAATGGTGGTCTATAGCACGCTCGTGCTCGACACCTGCGAGTCGCTCTACCGCACGGAGGCGAGCCATGTGCTCTCCTGGACGGGCCGCTGCTCGCTGGCCTTGGGTCCGCTCGCGGCGATGATCATCAGCCAGGTCTTCGGGGTTTCCATCCTGCCGCTGGCCTCCGCAGGCTGCGCCCTGCTCTCGGTCATCCTGATGTACGTGATTCCCTTCCCCTTCCGCGCGCCCAACGAGGTGGTGAGGCCCTGGAGTCTCGACCGCTTCTTTCTGCCGAAGAGCACGCCGCTCGTCGTCAACACCATCCTGATCACGGCCACCTTCGGACTGCTCCTCTCCTTGCCCCTGAGCCTCACCTTCTACGCGCTGATGCTGCCGGGATTTCTGCTGGCCCTGCTGGCGGAGAAATACGTTTTCGCCAATGCCGAACTGGAGAGCGAGGCCATCACGGGACTGATCGTCCTCTTCGTGGGCTTCCTGATGCTGCTGACGCGCAACTTCGACTGGGTCTCGCCCTATGTGGCCGTGATGGCGGGATTCGCCTTCGGACTGCTGGGCAGCCGCTTTCTGCTCTTCTTCATCAAACTCTCGCAGCACTGCCAACGTGGCACGGTGCAGAGCTCCTTCTTCCTCTCGTGGGAGCTGGGCCTTTGGCTGGGCCTGTACGCGGGATTTGGCCTGCTCCACAGAGACCTCCACTCGGTCGTCGTCTGCTCGATCGTACTCATCGGCGTGGCGCTGCTGGTCTATCATTTCCTCATCCACGGATGGTATGTCACCCATAAAAACAGATAATCATGACAGAAAAGTTCATCTATAACGACGAGCGATTTGCTGACATCGAGATGCTCCGCTACCCGCTCCTGGGTTTTGAGGCACTCACGCTCCAGCAAAAACTCTATATCTACTGTCTCTCCGAGGCCACGCTCTACGGACGCGACATCACCTTTGACCAGTTCGGACGCTACAACCTCCTCATCCGCAAGACGCTGGAGGCGGTGCTGCGCCACTACGAAGGAAACCGCACGACGAAGGACTTCCTCGGTTTCGAGACCTATCTGAAGCAGGTGTGGTTCGCCAGCGGCATCCATCACCACTATGGCTGCGAGAAGTTTGTGCCCACGTTCTCCGAGGACTTCCTCCGCCAAGAGGTCCTTGCGATCGACCCCGAGGCACTTCCCCTGGTACCAGGGCAGACGGCCGGCGAACTGCTCGACGCGATCTGCCCCGAACTCTTCGACCCGCAGGTGCTGCCGAAGCGCGTCAACATCGCCGATGGCGAGGACTTGGTGCAGACATCGGCGTGCAACTACTATCAGGGGGTGACGCAACAGGAGGCGGAGGACTATTATGCCCAGCAGCGTGGCGACGAGGCAGAGCCGCCCTCATGGGGACTCAACACCACGCTCGTCAAACGGGACGGACAACTCCAGGAGGAGGTTTGGAAAATCGGCGGAAAATATTCCGCGGCCATAGAAAAGATTGTCTATTGGCTGGAGAAAGCCCGGGAGTATGCCGAGGGCGAGGGACAGCGCCGCGTCATCGACCTGCTCATCCACTACTATCAGACGGGCGACCTGCGCGACTTCGACCGATATAGCATCGCGTGGGTCGATAATCACGAGGGGAGCATCGACTTCATCAACGGTTTCATCGAGGTCTATGGCGACCCGCTGGGACTGAAAGGTTCGTGGGAGGGAATCGTCGAATATCGCGACGAGGAAGCCACACGCCGCACGCGTGCCATTGCGGACCGCGCACAATGGTTTGAGGACCACTCGCCCGTGGATCCGCGATTCCGCAAGCCAAAAGTAAAGGGGGTCTCGGCCAATGCGGTCTGTGCGGCCATGCTCGGCGGCGACGAATATCCTGCTTCGGCCATCGGCATCAACCTGCCCAACGCCGACTGGATCAGGGCCCAACATGGCAGTAAGTCGGTGACAATCACCAACCTGACACACGCCTACGACGAGGCGGCGCGGGGCAATGGGTTCCGCGAGGAGTTTATCCCTGACGACGAGATTCGCGAGATGGTGAACGCCTACGGCGACCGCTGCGACGACCTGCACACGGACCTCCACGAGTGTCTCGGACATGGAAGCGGACGCTTGCTCCCAGGGGTGAGCGCCGAGGCCCTGCGCAACTATGGAAGCACCATCGAGGAGGCGCGCGCCGACCTGTTCGGACTCTATTTCCTGGCCGATCCGAAGCTCGTGGAGCTGGGCCTTCTGCCCAACCAGGAGGCGCATCACGCGCAGTATTATTCCTATATGCTCAATGGTCTGATGACGCAGTTGGTGCGCATCAAACCCGGACTGCAGTTGGAGGAGGCGCACATGAGAAACCGGGCGCTGATAGCCCGCTGGGCCCTCCAGTTGGCGCAGGAACGGCAAACCCCGGACGCCAGGCCCGCCGTGGAACTGACGAAGGAGGCAGGAAAGACCGTCGTGAAAGTCAACGACTATGAGGCGTTGCGCCACATCTTCGCTGAAGAACTGGCAGAGATCCAGCGCATCAAGAGTGAGGGCGACTATGAGGCGGCACGCCGCCTGGTGGAGCAGTATGGCGTCAAGGTGGAGGAGTCGCTCCATCAGGAAGTGCTCAATCGCTACGCAGGCCTTCACCTGGCTCCGTACAAGGGATTTATCAACCCCCGCATGACGGTCGTAAAAAATGAGGAGGGCCAACCCACCGACGTGGCCCTGGACTACACGGAAAGCTATACGGAACAGATGTTGCGCTACGGACGCGACTATGGCGTTCTCTGACAGAAAGTTCTCTTACTGAAGTTTCGCAAGTGGTTCAAGAACGGGCTGAAGGCCCAAAAGATCCTACTGCCCTTTACCTTTCCCTTCGGCCGGTGACCGTTGGTTCAGGGCGTGTGGAGCTTACATGCGAAAGTTGAGTTCTTTTACAGGCAATATTTTGATAGGAAGTTATCTGACAGACAATACTCTAATAGAATGCTCTCTGACAGAAAGATCTCTCTCCAAACAGAAACAATACAATGGAAAAAGAAAAAGTAGAAGCGACGGTGAGGACAATCAAACAGTCCTTCCGCCTGCTGATGAATGGTGTGACGGCGCAGTCGATGCGCGACAAGGGGGTGCAGTATAAGCTCAACTGGGGCGCCTCGCTGCTCCACCTGCGCGAGATGGCGGCAGAATATGAGAAAGATTACGATTTGGCCATTGCGCTTTGGAAGGAGCCAATCCGCGAGTGCAAGATTCTGGCTACGCTGCTCATGCCTACGGAGAAGCTGCTGCCGGAAGTGGCCGAGATATGGATGGAGCAGACAGAGACGCAGGAGATGGCGGAGCTGCTGGCGCTCCATGTCTTCCAATATGTCGATTATGCGCCGCGCATGGCCTTCGCGTGGATTGCCAAGGACCAGCCGCTCTATCAGATCTGTGGCTACCATATTCTCTCGCGCCGTTTCGCCTCGAAACAGATTCCTGACGAGCGTGGCATCAACGAATATCTCGACCAAGTGGAGTCGGCGCTGACGGGCAAGGATTTGGCTGTCCGCCATGCGGCCTACAATAGTTTGATGCGATTCTGCGACTTAGGAGAAATCTATGAGTCGCTGGCGCAGAAAGCCCTCCAGTCAACAGGCCTGCTATAGAATCAACGGGCCTAATAGAACCAACGGGCCTGCTATAGAAGTTTTATGGTAGCCTTGGGTCTATCTTGCGTTGTTTCTCAAAAACAACTACAACTTTATAGTCCCAAATCCTGCTAAAATTTAAAAACAACAAATACAACATTTACAATAAGTTACAACGCTTCGCCAGGACAAGTTTGTCTTTCTCCACTCAATGTCCATGACGACGTTAGGACAAGTGAAGAAAACAACCAATACAATATTTACCTGTACGCTTGAAATTATCCAATACGCCCTGAAAGGGCAAAAGTTCCTAGCCCTGGGCTAGGAACTTTTGCCCTTTCAGCCCGCTTCAACCGACACGAAGCGTTTTATCTCCTTGTAAAAGTTGTTCAAGTTGTTTTCCCTACTCAGCAGGTCGTGTTGGAAACAATTCCGCGGCCAAGCATTCCGCGCAGCGCTCGCCGTCGATGGCTGCCGAGACGATGCCACCCGCATAGCCTGCTCCTTCTCCACAGGGGTACAAGCCGCGGAGGGAGATGTGCTGCAAGGTCTTGTTGTCGCGGAGGATGCGGACGGGGGATGACGTGCGGGTCTCGACGGCAATCATCACGGCCTCGTTGGTGAGGAAGCCATGAGCCTGGCGGCCAAACACTTCGAAGGCTTTGCGCAGGCGATCGCTGACCGGGCTGGGCATCCAGAAGTGGAGGGGCGAGGAGATCAGTCCCGGGGTATAGGAACTCTTGGGCAGGTCGAAGGACAAGCGGCGATTGACGAAGTCGGCCATGCGCTGGGCCGGGGCCGTCTGCTTGTAGTTGCCCTGCTGCCAGCAGAGGCGCTCCAGTTGCTCCTGATAGGCCATCACGCGGAGCGCGTCGTCCAAGGGGCCGTTCTCCGTTTCCAGTACGGAGGCGTCGATATCTTCCGGCTCCAGCTGCACCACCATGCCCGAGTTGCTCCACTTCGAACCGCGGTTGGCCGGACTCATACCATTGGTCACCAACTGCTCTGGACCGGAGGCGGCGGGGATGACGAAACCACCGGGGCACATACAGAAACTATATACGCCGCGGCCATCGACCTGCGTCACGAAGGAATACTCGGCGGCAGGAAGATACTTGCCACGGCCCGCTGGGTTGTGATACTGTATCTGGTCGATGAGGGCAGAGGGATGCTCCAGTCGGACGCCCACGGCGATGCCCTTGGCCTCCATCTCGATGCGGGCGGAGGAGAGGTAGTGGTAGACGTCGCGGGCGGAATGGCCCGTGGCGAGCACCACAGGGCCGCGAAACTCGTGCTCCGTCTGCTGTCCTTCGTCGTCGCGGCTGACAGCCTCCACGCCCACGACCGACTGGTTTTGGACGATGAGACGTGTCATGCGGGTCTGAAAATGAACCTCGCCACCACAGCCGATGATGCGCTTGCGCATGTTGGAGATGACGAGCGGCAGACGGTCTGTGCCGATATGGGGATGGGCGTCGGCCAGGATGGCTGCCGAAGCACCATGCTGGCAGAAGACGTTGAGGATCTTCTCCACGCTGCCGCGCTTCTTCGACCGCGTGTAGAGTTTGCCGTCGGAGAACGCGCCGGCCCCACCCTCTCCAAAACAGTAGTTGGACTCGGGGTCGATGGTCTGCGTATGGGGGATGGCCGCGAGGTCGCGTTTGCGCTTCTCGACGCTCTTGCCACGCTCCAGGACGATCGGGCGCACACCCATCTCTATCAGGCGCAGCGCAGCGAAAAGACCGCCGGGGCCTGCGCCGACAACGATCGCCGAGGGCTGGTCGCTGACGTCAGGATAGTCCGTGGGCACAAACGGCTCCTCGGTCGGGAGCTCGTTGATGTAGGCCCGAACCTTGAGATTGACCAGCACGCGGCGGTGGCGCGCGTCGATGGATCGCTTCACGACCCGCACGGCGCGAATGGCCGCTACGTCAAATCCTTTCTCCTGAGACAGGTATTGTCTGATGGTGTCCTCCGAGTAAGCCTCCTCAGGGAGCAGGCGGAGCTGATATTCTTCTACCATGCGGGTTTCGCTATATTGAGTTATCTGTTTGTGAATGTGCTACGGAAGGAGTCTGGGGAACGATCTTCCTATTTTTATATTCAATCTCCTTATTATATATTCGATCTTCTTATTAAAATATTCGATCCCCAAACTTTGTTCTTCCACCTAATTCTATTCTCCTGACTATATCCTCCGTATATATTAAGGAACGAGCAACTTAAACTGGTCTGCATCGTCGAGGACGGGGAACTCCTTGCGGAAAGCCTTAAGGCGATCGAGGTCGATCTCGCCCGTCACGATACTCTCCACGCCCTCTTCGGCCTTGACGATGGTCTCTCCGAAGAGGTCCACCAGCTTGGATCCGCCAGCATACTGGCCATTGGCATCCGAGCCCACGCGGTTGACGCCGACGACATAGGCTTGGTTCTCAATGGCGCGTGCGCTGAGCAGCGTGTCCCAAACCTTCTGTCTGCCCTGCGGCCAGTTGGCGACATAGATCGCCAGGTCGTAGTCGCCACGGTTGCGGCTGAAGACGGGGAAACGAAGGTCGTAGCAGACCTGCAGCAGGATGCGCGCGCCACGGTAAGGAATCACGACGCGACGGTGGCCCGGCGTAAAGGCCTCCTGCTCATGGCCGTAGGTGAAGAGATGATGCTTGTCGTAAGAAGCCAACAGGAGGTCGGGACTGACGAAATACATGCGATTGTAGTAGTTCTCGCCCACCTTCGTGGCCACGCTGCCCGCCAAGGCACAGTTGCGCTGGCGCACGGTGTTGCGCATCCATTTGAGGGCCAATCCTTCGTCGTCGGCCACGGTCTCGGGGTTGGTGTCAAAGCCCGTGGTAAACATCTCGGGCAGCACGATGAGGTCGCATTCGCCAACGCCCTCCAGCAAATGGTCCAAGTGTGCGAGGTTCGCTTCGGGTTGTCCCCAAATGATGTCCGTCTGTAACAGTGTAATTTTCATTTTGCTATACTTTTTTTCTTCTTATCCTGACAAGGAACCTTTTGTTTGAAGATGGGTTTGATTCCCCCTCCATGGTCGGGCGTTTGCGTGTACGTTGAAGATATTGGTTTTGGCTTCGTCCGTTGCGGCTTCCTTATTCGGTTACAAAGATACTAAAAAAACGGAAAACAAGACAGAAATGGCGAAAAAGGAATAAAAAACAACGTAAACACCCATTTTTTTTGGTGTTGGAGGGGTGAAAATGGGAAAGGAATGGGCCTGAGAGCGACAAAAACACGATCATTCACTTTTTTCTTCGTCGCTGGCGCCGGTTGGCATAGTTTTTGTACCTTTGCACTATTATTATCGTATTTCCGAAAAAAGCACGAAGGAAATTCAAGCAAGGATGAAATTCTAACAAGGATTTAATTCAAGGCGAGAATAAAAATTCAAAACACGAAGGAAAAATCAAAGAACGAAGGAAAATGGAACAGAACACAACCCCCGTATTGCTGCTCACAGGCTATTTGGGCAGCGGCAAGACCACCCTGCTCAACCGCATCTTGGGCAATCAGCGTGGCATTCGTTTTGCCGTCATTGTCAACGACATAGGAGAAGTGAATATCGACGCGAGCCTTATCGCGCGCGAAGGCATCGTCGGTCAGAGCGACGATAGCCTGGTGCCGCTGCAGAACGGCTGCATCTGCTGCACGCTCAAGATGGACTTGGTCCAGCAGTTGAGCGACCTGGTCAAGACGCACAGTTTCGACTATATCGTCATCGAGGCCAGCGGCATCTGCGAGCCGGCGCCTATCGCACAGACCATCTGCGCCTATCCGCAGATCTACCCCAACCTGGCGAAGGAAGGCGTGGCCAAACTCGATAGTGTGGTGACGGTGGTGGACGCGCTCCGCCTGCGCGACGAGTTTGCCGGGGGAAGCGACCTGGAGAAGGAGCACATCGAGGAGGACGACCTCGAAAGCCTCGTGATCCAGCAGGTGGAATTTTGCAATACCATACTTCTCAACAAGGCCAGCGAGGTCTCCAAAGAGGAACTGGGCCGCATCCAGTCGATCCTGCACCACATCCAGCCGCAGGTCGCCATCATCCCCTGCGACTATTGCGACGTGGATCTCAACCTGCTGCTCCACACCGAAGCCTTTGACTTTGAGAAGGTAATGACTTCGGCGGCGTGGATGGCAGCCATCGACGGGGACGAAAGCGAGGAAGACCATGAGCATGATCACGAGGAGGGCCACGGTCACAGTCATGAGGAGGGCCACGGCCACCATCACCACCACCACCATTCCCACGGATTGGAGAACGAGGAGTCAGGCGAGGCTTTGGAGTATGGCATCAGCACCTTTGTCTATTATCGCCGCCGTCCGCTCGACCTCACGCGTTTCGACGAACTAGTGGCCTCGGCCTGGCCGAAGAGCGTGATCCGCTGCAAGGGCTTGTGCTACTTCCAGGACGAGCCCGACACGTGCTACGTCTTTGAGCAGGCTGGCAAGCAGGTGAGCATCCGCAACGCAGGAAAATGGTACGCGACCATGCCGCCCGCCGAACTCGACGCTTTCAAGCAGCAGAACCCGTCGGTCCTGAAAGACTGGGACGAGGAATATGGAGACCGCATGCAGAAATTGGTCTTCATCGGACAAAACATGGATCGCCAGGAAATAGAAAAGTTGATCGACCAGTGTTTGGACTAAAGGTCAGACTATAGAGACCTCGACGATAGGGGCTCCAAATTGCCATCATCAAGTTCATCCGAAAAGATTGTTTGTGCTGTTCCCATACGCGCTGCTGAGTAGGAAAAACAACTTGAACAACTTTTACAACAAGTTACAACTCTTTCGGTAAGCCATGAGCAGAACTGAGCTTGCTCAAGTTATGCCATGGCGAGAAAGAGTGCCATGTAATGGAACAGCTTCGCCTGGACATCGCCTCTTCGAGGCCCGTGCAGACCAAGGGTTGCTGCATGGAAACAACTATGAACAACGCTTCGCCAGGACAAATTCGGCAGGGAATGTCCAAGCCGAAGCGTTCCATTTTTCAGCTATTCCTTCCCCTTCGCAGCACTTTCCAGCACACTCTTGATGAAGGCGGGCGTAAAACCTTTTTTGCTCTTGGCAACGGCTTCGGGCGTGCCCGTGGAGAGCACTTGTCCTCCGCGCTTGCCTCCCTCCGGTCCCATGTCGATGATGTAATCGGCGAGTTTGATCACGTCGAGGTTGTGCTCGATGATGAGCACGGTGTTGCCCCGGTCCACCAGTTTCTGTAGCACATCCATGAGAATGCGGATATCGTCGAAATGAAGGCCCGTGGTCGGTTCATCGAGGATATAAAGCGTCTTGCCCGTATCGCGCTTCGAGAGTTCGGTGGCGAGTTTTACGCGCTGCGACTCTCCGCCCGAGAGCGTCGTGGAAGACTGGCCCAGTTTGAGGTAGCCCAGTCCCACATCCTGCAGCGACTTGATCTTGGGCAGAATCTGTGGCACATTCTCGAAAAACTCCACCGCCATATTGACCGTCATGTCCAGCACGTCGGCGATGGACTTACCTTTGTAGCGCACCTCCAGCGTCTCGCGGTTGTAGCGCTTGCCATGACAGACATCGCAGGGCACCATCACGTCGGGCAGGAAGTTCATCTCGATCGTCTTATAGCCGTTGCCGCCACAAGCCTCGCAGCGGCCGCCCTTCACGTTGAAGGAGAAGCGGCCAGGCTTATACCCGCGGATCTTCGCCTCGGGCAGTCCGACGAAGAGCGCGCGAATGTCTGAGAAGACGCCCGTATAGGTGGCTGGATTGGATCGCGGCGTGCGTCCGATAGGACTTTGATCCACCGTCACCACCTTGTCTATCAGATCCATACCCTCTATCTTCTCGTAGGCCATCGGCTTCTTCAACGACCGATAGAAGTGTTGCGAGAGAATCGGCTGCAGCGTCTCGTTGATCAGCGTGGATTTGCCCGATCCCGACACACCCGTGACGACGATCAGTTCTCCCAGCGGAAACGCTACATCCACGTCCTTCAAATTGTTGCCCGTGCACCCACACAAAGCGATACGCTGGCCGTTGCCCTTGCGCCGATGGGCCGGCACCTCGATCGCCCGCTCATAGTTCAGATACTGCGCCGTGAGCGTATGGGTGTGGAGCATCTGCTGCGGCGTGCCCTGGAAGACCACTTCTCCACCCTTTCGGCCCGCCCGCGGCCCGATATCGACGATCCAGTCGGCAGCCCGCATCATGTCCTCGTCGTGCTCCACCACGATGACCGTATTGCCCAAGTCGCGCAGCGCCTTGAGCGAGTTGATCAGTCGGACGTTGTCGCGCTGGTGGAGTCCGATGCTCGGCTCGTCGAGAATGTAGAGCACGTTGACCAGTTGCGAACCGATCTGCGTGGCCAGTCGGATGCGCTGGCTCTCGCCACCCGAGAGCGAGGCCGACTGGCGGTTGAGCGACAGATAGTCGAGTCCGACATCCAGCAGAAAGCGGATGCGCTTGCGAATCTCCTTGATAATCTCCGTGGCAATCTGCCGCTGGGTCTCGCCGAGGTGGTTTTCCACTTCCCCCATCCACTCATAGAGTTCGCCCAGGTCCATCTCGGAGAGTTCGGAGATATTCTTGCCCCAAATCTTGTAGGACAAAGCCTCGCGGTTCAGTCGCTGGCCGTGGCACTCGCCGCAGGTCACGTCGGCGATAAACTGTCCGCTCCATTTCTTCCCCGCGGCACTCTCGTCGCCCTCCATGACGGCCCGCAGATACTTCACTACGCCGTCGAAAGCCACGAAATAGTCCGTCGTCGTGTGGACCAGTTCCTTGGCGATGCGCACCTTCTCGAGCGCCCCATAGAGGATCTCGTCCATTGCCTCCTGGGGAATGTCCTTCACGGGAGACTTCAAGTCCAGGTCATATTTGGACAGAATCGCTTCTATCTGCCAAAATATCATCTGACTCTTGTATTTTCCAAGCGGCGCGATCGCTCCCTCGCGTATCGACTTTCTGTCGTCGGGAATCACCTTCTTCAGGTCGATCTCGCTGACCATGCCAAGGCCCTTGCAATGAGGACAAGCCCCCTCGGGCGAGTTGAAGGAAAAGATATTGGGCGCAGGATCCTTGTACGACAGTCCCGTCACGGGGTCCATGAGGCGCTTGGAGAAAAACTTCGCCTCGCCCGTGTCGGCATCGATGATCATCACCAGTCCGTCGCCCTGGCGCATGGCCGTAGCCACGGTCTTTTGCAGTCGCTGCGAGAGGTTGTCCTCCGTCTCGCCCAGGCGCGCGGCGAGTTTCATCTTATCGACCACCACCTCGATATTGTGGTTCTTGTAGCGGTCGACCTTCATGCCCTGGGTCAGTTCCTGGATTTCCCCATCTATCCTTATATAAAGGTAGCCCTTGCGGCGCATGCTCTCAAAGAGTTCGCGGTAGTGGCCTTTGCGGTTGCGGACGAGCGGAGCAAGGATGAAAATCTTCTTGCCGAGATAGTCCTTGAGGATCATCGAGACCACCTTTTCCTCGGTATATTTCACCATTTTCTCCCCGCTCTGATAGGAGTAGGCCGTGGCGGCGCGGGCGAAGAGCAAGCGGAGGTAGTCGTAGATCTCCGTGGTCGTTCCCACCGTGGATCGCGGATTTTTGTTGGTCGTCTTCTGCTCAATGGCGATGACAGGCGAGAGCCCCGTGATCTTATCTACATCGGGGCGCTCCATATTGCCCAGGAAATTGCGGGCATAGGCCGAGAAAGTCTCGATATAGCGGCGCTGGCCCTCGGCATAGATGGTGTCGAAAGCCAGCGACGACTTGCCCGACCCGCTCAGGCCGGTGAAGACCGTGAGCGAGTTGCGGGGAATGACGACATCAATATTCTTCAGATTGTGGACGCGTGCGCCCAGCACTTCTATTTTATCCTTGTCCATCGGTGGAAATACAATCTATTGGTTTGTGGGGTGCGGAAGGTCTATTCCGTCACAGTTCCTGATCCCGCAGCCTCGTTGTAGGTGCGCAACAGGTTGACTGCCTTGCGAATACGGAAATGGCGTCCGTCCGCTCCCTTGGCATCCACGTTGAGGAAATAGACACCATCCTTGACGGGTTTGCCATGGAACGTGCCGTCCCATCCCTCCGCAGGGTTGTCCCAAGAAAAAATCTTCTGTCCCCAGCGGTTGAAGATCGTGGCCTGAAACTCCACGATACTCTGATAGGTGCTCTTGGCCTTGAACACATCGTTGACGCCATCGCCGTTGGGCGAGAAGGCATTGGGAAACTCGAGTTTGCTTTCGCTGATGGAAAACTCAAAGGGCGGAAAATCGTCGGTGGTGAAGCGGATCGTGTCCGAACCGTTGACAAACGAGACCGTGAGCGAGACGTGCTGCATACCGGCCTTGGTGAAGGTGTAGCTGGTGGTTTCGTCGTAGCGGACCAGGTAGGGATTCTGCACGTCGGATCCTTCGTAAAAGCGCCATTCGAAATGGGGCGTATAGTCGCCCACCTCGGTGACGCCAGCGTCGAAACTGACCTCTATCGGTGCGCTTCCCGTGTAGCTTCCGCCAGGTTCCATCGTCTGCTCCTCGCCGTTGTCGTCCATATACGTGGCAAGTGGCGAGAGCGCTTGTCCAAATGTCGCCTGTGTGCCCCAAAAGAGCACAAAAGCGGCCAAGATATGCTTGAAAATATGCCTCATCGTTGATATTTTGTGCAAATTTACGAAATTCTTTCCACTCCCATGCCAAAACCAACTATTTTTTGCTATCTTTGCAAGTGGTTAAAATAAAATTGGAAAAATGAGACATTGCTTGAGGATGTGGATCGCGGTCTTCGCCTCGCTGCTTTGCCTTCATGCGAGCGGTCAGGCCCCACAGTGGCAGGACCTGCACAAGGTGAAGCGGGGAGAAACCCTTTTCGGCATCGCCAAAGAATATAATGTGACGATTCAGCAGATCATAGACGCCAATCCGGAAATGAAAAAGGAGGGCTATGAGCTGCAGAAAGGTGCGTGGATAGCCGTCCCCTTTGGTAAGAAAGGAGACAAGCGCCGCGGCCCGGCTTCCCCGCAAGCTGCTCCACAAGCTGCCAAGGGGTCTGTCGCCGCCCAGGGACCGGTCTCGGCCCAGCGTCCAGCGGCTTCCGCCACGAAGAAGAAGGATGGCACGATCCGCGTGGGCGTGATGCTGCCGTTGCACAACGACGATGGCGATGGCCGCAGGATGGTGGAGTACTACCGTGGTTTGCTCCTCGCCTTCAATCAGATGAAGGCCGAAGGCATCAACACCGACGTCCACGCCTGGAACGTAGCCAAGGACGCCGATATCCGCACGACGCTCCTCGACGCCAACGCCGCTTCCCTCGACATCATCTTTGGCCCGCTCTACACCCCGCAGGTGAAGCCGCTGGCAGACTTCTGCCGTCGCAACCAGATAGCGCTCGTCATTCCCTTCTCCATCGAGAGCAGGGAGGTGGAGAGCAATCCCCAGGTCTTCCAGGTCTATCAGACCGACTCGTTGCTCAACGCGATGGCGGTCAGCTGCTTCCTGGAGCGCTATCAGAACAGCCACCGTCCGATCTTCATCGATTGCAACGACCCGACGTCGCGCGTGGGTAAATTCACCCGCATGCTGAGACAGCAGCTCGACGCGGCCAAGATTCCCTACGAGCTGACCAGCATCAACTCGTCGATGGCCGACTTTGCCAAGCATTTTTCATCCAAGCAGCCCAACGCCGTGGTCCTCAACACCGAGAAGAGTCGGCAGCTGACGCATGTCTTCCATAAGTTGGACTCACTCACGGCGACGCGACCGGGGCTCGCCATCTCGATGTATGGCTACAACGACTGGTTCATCTACCAGGACTATGACCTCAACTGGTTCTTTAAGTACAATACGTATATCCCCTCTACGTTCTTTTATAACAAGCAGTCGGACAAGACTTCTGCCCTGGAGAAACTCTACCAGGAGACGTATGGCGCAGCGATGGACAAAAACTACATCCCGCGACTGGCCTTGACGGGCTACGACCACGGCGAGTATTTCGTGCGGGGACTCCGGCAGTATGGCGCCGCATTCAAGGGACTGGAGAAGCAGCCGACGAAATATAAGGCGCTGCAGACGCGGCTCCGCTTCCTGCCCATACAGGGCGGAGGACAGCAGAACAGGCAGTTTCAGCTGATCCACTTCAAGCCCGACCAAACCATGGAGAGCCTTACCTATTAGTATATGCTACCACAGATGATAGTCAAAGCAGAAATGTCAATCTTTCGGTACGCGCAACCTTGGTCTTCCAAGCGACACGCCAGGCAGAAGCGGCTTCTCAGACCGATTCTCCTTTTGATAGCGGTGGTGTGCTCGCAGGCGCTCCAGGCGCAGGTGGGAGAGCACCGCAACGTGTTGTCGCTCGGAGTCAATGCGGGTTGCGTATTGTCCAACGTCGGGTTCGACCCGAGTGTGCCACAGAAGATGCACGCGGGATTCACCGGAGGATTGTCGGTCCGCTATACCAGCGAGAAATATTTTTCCACGATCTGCTCCATTGCCGCGGAGGTCAACTATGCCTCGCTCGGATGGAAGCAGGACATCCTCACCCCCGCTGACCAGCCCGTCGTCAATGCCAATGGCAACGCAGAGGCTTACGAGCGCACGATCAACTACGTGCAGATCCCGGTCTTCGCCCACTTGGCATGGGGACAGGAGAACAAGGGCTGGAGCTTCTTCTTCAAGGCGGGTCCGCAGATCGGATTCTACTTGAGCGAATCGACCCAGCGCAACTATACGGCGCCCAACCTCGCCACCGACGGCACAGGACGCGCCAACACCATCGTGAAGCAGGAGGACATGCCCGTAGAGACGAAGTTCGACTACGGCATCGCTGCCGGACTGGGTACGGAATGGAGCCATCCACGCCTGGGCCACTTCCAGTTGGAGGCGCGCTACTACTACGGTCTCGGCAACATCTACGGGAGTTCGAAGAGCGACTTCTTTGGCAAGTCCAACTTCGGCAACATCGTCGTCAAGGCCTCCTACTTGTTTGACATCATCAAGAAATAACATCATCACAAAATAACAGAATAAAACAGAAAGAAATAATAACTCAATTACTAACTCTTCCGACCGCAAGGAAGGAACTAAAATTTCAAAATCATCTATGTTTTCAAATCAACCTAAAGGACTCTGGGCCTTAGCTTTGGCAAACACAGGCGAGCGCTTCGGCTACTACACGATGCTGGCTGTGTTCTTGCTCTATTTGCAGGCAAACTTCGGTTTCGCCACTGGTACGGCAAGTACGATCTACTCCACCTTCCTCATGATGGTCTATTTCCTGCCCATCATTGGTGGTATCGCTGCCGACAAGTTTGGCTTTGGCCGTATGGTCACCACGGGTATCTTTATCATGTTCCTCGGCTACCTGGTGCTCTCTCTGCCGCTGGGTAAGGACACGGTTGCCATTGCCGCAATGGGTCTGTCGCTCATCCTCATTGCCTTGGGTACGGGTCTCTTCAAGGGTAACCTCCAGGTGATGGTGGGTCGTCTCTATGACGGTCCTGACTATTCCTCTCAGCGCGACTCCGGTTTCTCGTTGTTCTATATGGCCATCAACATCGGTGCCATGTTCGCACCGACCGCTGCCATCAAGATCATGGAGTGGGCTCAGGCCTCTCTCGGCGTCAGCGAGGCCGATTCCTACCACTTCGCCTTTGCCGTGGCTTGCGTATCGCTGATCGTCAGTATCGCTATCTACTACGCCTTCAGCTCCACCTACAAGCACGTCCTCGCCAGCGAGGGCAACCAGAAGGCTGCCAACGCTGCTGCCTCCAATGCTCCCGAGCTTTCCAAGGCCGAGACCAAGGAGCGCATCGTCTGCCTCTGCCTGGTGTTCGCCGTCGTGATCTTCTTCTGGATGGCCTTCCACCAGAACGGTAATACGCTCACGCTGTTTGCACGCGACTTCACGAAGACCAGCGCCGAGGGCGTTCAGTCTATGCTCTTCGACGTGACCAACCTCGTGGCCTGCATCTTCGTGGTCTATGCCTGCTTCTCTCTTGCCCAGAGCAAGACCGCCAAGGGCAAGTTTGTCTCACTGGCCGTGATCGCTGCTGCCATCGCTTTCTTGTTCTACAAGTACAACAGCCTGGATGGTGCCATCGACGTGAAGGCACCGATCTTCCAGCAGTTCAACCCGTGCTACGTCGTGGCCCTCACTCCGGTGAGCGTGGCGCTCTTCTCTTGGCTCAACAAGATCGGCAAGGAGCCTACCTCTCCTGAGAAGATCGGTCTCGGTATGCTCGTCGCTGCCCTCGGCTTCGTTTGGATGGCCGTTGGTTCTATGGGTCTTGAGTTGCCGCTCGACCAGGCCGCTAAGGAGGGTCCGCGTGTCAGCGCCAACCTCTTGATCTCCACCTACCTCATCCTCACCTTCGCTGAGCTCCTGCTCTCTCCGATCGGTATCTCCTTCGTGTCGAAGGTGGCTCCTCCCAAGTATGCCGGTCTGATGATGGGTCTGTGGTTTGGTGCTACCGCCATCGGCAACCAGCTGGTGATGGTGCCTGGTATCATGTGGGGTCTCAACTTCAACCTCGTCACCATTTGGGGTGTCCTCGCTGGCATCTGCCTGGTGTCTGCCCTGTTCATCTTCTCTATCATCAAGAAGCTCAACAAGGTAAGCTAAGCCGCATCCTGAGGCGCAGGACCATCCCTTGAGGAAGGGAGCTATCCTCCGCCCTGCCGCTTGATATCGTGTCGGAATAGTAAGTCGAAAAGGCTGCTATTCCGACATTTTTTTGCTCCGAAGAATCTTTTCCTGATTATAACCATTCTGTCATACAGAAAAGAAGGGAGGAATGTTTGGGCCGTTCGACTTTATTTCATACCTTTGCAGAACCTAATCAAGACAAGGTGAAGCGCACTTTTCAAGACAAGGCAGCGCCTCTTTCGTGACAAGGAGAAGCACTTTTCGCGAGAAGGAAAAAACCTTTCGTGAGAAGGCAAAACCTCTTTCGTGGCAAGGAGAAGCATTACCCCATTCCCCTTGTCAAAGGAATGAGACAAAGTAAAAGTAAAAAACCTAAAGACGAAAATTATAAAAGTAAACTGCTGATTATGAAAAAAGCATTAGCGTTGGCCATGCTTGCCATGGCTGCCAACCAAGCTGCCGGACAGGGTCTGACCTACCCCACCCCTCCGACGGACAACACCGTGGATGAGTATTTCGGTGTGAAAGTAGCCGACCCCTACCGCCCCTTGGAGGACGACCACTCGGAGGCCACCATGCAATGGGTGGAGGCCGAGAACCAAGTGACACAGGACTACCTGGCCAAGATTCCCTTCCGCGGCAAACTCCTGAAGCGCCTGCGCGAAGTCTCCGACTACGGCAAGGTGGGAGCGCCCTTCTATGTCAAGGCCACGGGCAAGTGGTATTTCTACAAGAACAACGGTCTTCAGAACCAAAGTGTGCTCTACGAGATGGACGGCCTGGGGCAGGAGAAGAACGCTCGCGTCTTCCTCGACCCCAACCAGCTCTCTACTGACGGCACGGTGGCCCTGGGCAACATCAGTTTCTCCCACGACGGCAAATACTTGGCCTACGCCATCTCGCGTTCGGGCAGCGACTGGTCGGAGTTTTATGTGATGGACACGAAGACGCTCGAGGTATTGCCCGACCACATCGAGTGGGCCAAGTTCTCGGGTGCCTCCTGGCTCGGCGACGGCTTCTTCTATAGCGCCTATGACAAACCCGAGGGCAACGCCTATACGAGCAAGAACTCCACCCACAAGATCTACTTCCACCGCCTCGGCACGAAGCAGGAGCAGGACCAGCTCTTCTTCCAGAATCCCACCGAGCCGATGCACTTCTTCAGTACGTCGGTCAACCACGAGGAGACGGTGCAGTTCCTCTATGAGTCGGGCGGCGGCACGGGCAACATCTTCTATATCCGCGACTTGAAAAACAGCAACTCGCAGTTTACGAAGGTGGTCCCCAACATGGACTACGCCTACTCTCCCATCGCCACCATCGGCGACAAGGTCTATCTGCTGACCAACGACGGTGCGCCGATGTATAAGATCATGGTGATGGATATCCACAAGCCCGCGATGGAAAACTGGCAGACCGTCATCCCTGAGGGCAAAAACGTGATCGATGGCGCCAACATCATCGGCGGCGAACTCTATGTGAGCTACCAGCAGGACGCCTGCAGCCACATCTATGTCTATGACCTCAACGGCAAGATGCAGCAGGAGGTAAGCCTCCCGGGCATTGGCAGCGCCAGCGTCAGCGCCAACAAGGACAGCAAGGAGTGCTTCGTCAGCTTTGCCTCCTTCACGCAGCCCTGGACGGTATATCAGTATGACCGCGCAGCCAACTCGCTGCAGCCCTATGCCGTGCCCAAGGTCAACTTCAAGCTCAGCGACTACGAGACCAAGCAGGTGTTCTACACCAGCAAGGACGGTACGCGCGTGCCGCTCTTCATCACCTACAAGAAGGGCCTGAAACTCAACGGCAAGAACCCGGTCTATCTCTATGCCTACGGCGGTTTCAATATCTCGATGAATCCCTCGTTCTCCGCTTCCCGCATCCCGTTCCTGGAGCGCGGCGGCATCTATGCCCAGGCTTCTCTCCGTGGCGGAGGCGAATATGGCGAGGCTTGGCACGAGGCGGGTACGAAGATGCAGAAGCAGAATGTCTTCGACGACTTCATCGCTGCTGCTGAGTATCTGATCAAGGAGAAATACACCAGTTCTCCCTACCTCGCCATCGTCGGTGGCAGCAATGGCGGACTGCTCGTCGGCGCTTGCATGACGCAGCGTCCCGACCTCTTTGGCGTCTGCATTCCCTCTGTGGGCGTGATGGACATGCTCCGCTACCATAAGTTCACCATCGGCTGGAACTGGGCTCCCGACTATGGTACGAGTGCCGACTCCAAGGAGATGTTTGAGTATCTGCGCGGCTACTCTCCCCTGCACAACATCAAGAAGGGCGTGAAGTATCCTGCCACCCTCATCACGACGGCAGACCACGACGACCGCGTTGTTCCCGCCCACAGCTTTAAGTTTGCTGCCACGCTCCAAGCCGACAATGCCAGCGACAAACCCACCCTCATCCGCATCGACAGCAAGGCGGGCCACGGTGGCGGAAAGCCCGTCAGCAAGCAGCTGGAGGAGCAGACCGACATCTATAGTTTCATCCTCTACAACATGGGATTGAAGTACTAAGTTTCCGCTTTTGATTTGACCCAAATTCGATAAGGGGGAAGAAAGTTTGATTGCTTTCTTCCCCCTTATAATTTCTGTCTGCCCTTGCAGACTTAGTCTTTCTTGCTTGGCGTGCTCGCGCGTCAGAACAACTCGTGGTCGGGCACCTGCGTGTCAAACGACAGGTTGGAACCGTCCTCCGTCAGGTTGACCAGGATGGAGTCGCCCTCCTTCATTTCGCCACTCAGGATGCGCTCGCTGAGTGCATCCTCGACATAGTTTTGGATGGCGCGCTTCAGCGGACGCGCACCAAACTGGACGTCGTAGCCCTTCTTGGCCACAAACTCCTTGGCAGCGTCAGAGAGCTGGAGCGTGTAGCCCAGTTCGCCGACCCGCTTGTACAAGCCCTTGAGTTCGATATCGACAATCTGCTTGATGGCGTTGAGGTCCAGCTGGTCGAAGGTGATGATCTCGTCCAGACGGTTAAGGAACTCCGGCGAGAACTGCTTGCTCAGACTCTTCTGTATGATGGACCGAGCATACTCCTTGTCCTTCTCGTTGCGCGCGAAGCCCTCGGCACCACCCGCCGTGAATCCGATGCCACGGCCAAACTCCTTGAGCTGGCGCGTACCCGCGTTCGACGTCATGATAATGACCGTATTGCGGAAGTCGATCAGTCGTCCGTTGCCGTCCGTGAGTCGTCCCTCGTCGAGCACCTGCAAGAGGAGGTTGAAGACATTGCCATGCGCCTTCTCGATCTCGTCGAGCAAGACGATGGAGTAAGGATGGCGGCGCACCCGCTCCGTGAGCTGGCCTCCCTCGTCGTAGCCGACGTATCCCGGAGGCGCACCCACCAGGCGCGACGTGTTGAAGCTCTCCGTATATTCACTCATATCGACGCGGATCAGCGCATCGGCCGAACCAAACATATACTCCGCCAGTTTCTTGGCCAGGTAGGTCTTGCCCACACCCGTCGGACCCAGGAACATGAATGCGCCGATGGGATGGTTCTGCTCCTTCAGTCCCACGCGGTTGCGCTGGATGGCCTTCACCATTTTCTCGATGGCCTTGTCCTGAGCCACCACCACCTGCTTCAGTTCCGTCGCCATATTGCGCAGACGAAGACCCTCCGACTGCTGCATGCGCTGCACGGGCACACCCGTCATCATCGACACCACATCGGCCACCTGGTCCTCCGTGATGGCCACCTGCTCGCCGACCTCGCCTTCCTCCCAGCGGTGCTGGGCCTCTTCGAGCCGCTTCTCGCGCTCCACCTGCTGGTCGCGGAAGCCCGCCGCCATCTCAAAGTTTTGGTTCTTGACCGCATTCTGCTTCTTCTGCTTGATCTCCTCGATCTCATTTTGCAGGTCCACGATCTCCTTCGGCACCTCCGCATGCTGCAGGTGGATATGCGATCCCACCTCGTCGAGCACGTCGATGGCCTTGTCGGGGAAGAAGCGGTCCGAGACGTAGCGGTCCGTGAGTTTCACGATCAACTGGAGCACCTCGTCAGAATACGTCACCTGGTGATGGTGCTCGTAGCGGTCCTTGATATTCTTCAGAATCTGCAGCGTCTCCTCCGTCGTGGTCGGTTCGACGATCACCTTCTGGAATCTACGCTCCAGGGCACCGTCCTTCTCGATCGACTTGCGATACTCGTCGAGCGTCGTGGCACCGATACATTGCATCATGCCTCGCGCCAGCGCTGGCTTGAGGATATTGGCAGCATCCATCGTGCCCGCCGCCGAGCCCGCACCAATGATGGTGTGGATCTCGTCGATGAAGACGATCACCTCCGGGTGGCGCTCTATCTCCTTGAGGATCGTGCGGATACGCTCCTCAAACTGACCTCTGTATTTCGTTCCCGCCACGATACTCGTCATGTCGAGCGACACGATCCGCTTGTTGAAAAGCGTGGGCGACGTGCGGTGCTGGACGATCATCTGCGCCAGTCCTTCTACGATGGCACTCTTGCCCACACCGGGTTCGCCGATGAGCACAGGATTGTTCTTCTTGCGGCGCCCGAGAATCTCGCTGACGCGGATGATCTCGCGCTCGCGGCCCACCACAGGGTCGAGTTTTCCCTCCTGGGCTGCTGCCGTGAGATCCGTACCGAAGTTGTCGAGGGCCGGCGTCGCACTCTTGGTCTCCTTGGTGCGCGTCTGCTGCGCTCCACCACCCTGGCTGCGCGCCTCCTCGCGATCCTCCTCGTCGTCGTCGTTGAAGAGCATATCGTCGTCGTCATCGTCGGACAAGTCGAGCCCTCCCTGCACGTCGTTGGCCAACTGGCGCAGCAGCGCGTTGGCCTCAATGTAGTCGAGGTGGTGAGCCTGCAGCGTCATCTTCGCGCCCGTGTCTGTCTGGTCGTGAAGAATGGCCAGGATCAAGTCCTCCACATCGACGATCTTACGATGCTGGATGCGCGCCTCCAGTACTGCGAGGTGCAGCACGTTGGCAGCACGGTCCGTGACGTTGATCTCCTCGTAGATCCGCTTGCTCTCCTCCTTGTTCGAAGAGGCATACTGCTCCAGCTCCTTCTTGACCGTGGGCACGTCGAGGCTGAGCGTCGAGATGACCCTTTGTATCTTCGGATCAGAGAGCCTGAAAACAGCCAGCAACAGATGCTCCGGAGCCACCGAGGGACAGGACAGTCTGTCGGCTTCCTCGCGGCTGAAGGCGAGCACCTCCGAGAGTTCTTTAGAGAATTGACTTATCATCTTGACTTTCGTGATTTTCTTTTAGAATACAATTTCTTTACTTGTTCAATACAACTTGTTCAATTGCAAAAGTATAGAGCAAAAGACATGCCAAACCCTTCTAAGTTTGACCTTCACTCAGGTTTTTGTCAGCATGTGCGTCAGTTCCGGGTCTTTTGACCTTGATTTGGCAGCGGTTTTTCTTTTTCAGCCACCGTGCCTTACGCTGCTCGTAGTCGGCACGGTGGCGCTCCAAGAAGTTATCTGCCATTGAAAGTACTATGTATGACAGAGAGGAGGATGGGCTGGTTGGCGTTGTTGGGGCCACCCACGAGTCGTGTGCTGGAGAGCGACATGTCGTGGGAGCACTTCGTCACGCGTGTTATCTTCGTGCCAGAGCTACCCGTGATGGTCGTAGTCGCCAGACTGATCGGCACGAGCACCGCCTTGTTCCAGTTGGCATCCACCTGTCCGGCCCGGCGCTTCTTGATCATATAGTTGACCAAGCCCGAGATGTTGTTGAACGTATAGCCGTTCACCGTCGCGCTATAGGCTGCGGTGAAACTCGTCTTATAGTCGGGAATGCGGTTCTCGGCGAAGAACGTATGGAGCTCGTCGAGCGGAAGGATCAGCACCGTTGTCGGCGCACTGAGGAGGAAGTCGGAACTGATTGTGTTGTTGATGCGCGGGAAAGTCACCTTCGCCGTGTTGAGCGTGTCGTTCTCGTGTCCCCTCATGATCTCATCCACCGGCAACGTGACCTCGGTGAAGAGGCCCGCCGGGCTTTTCAGATAACTGCATCCCGTCTGTGCCGCGAGACTTGCCAGCAGGTTGTTGTCGTTGCTGAACGTAGTCGTCTGCAGCACCTCCTCCGTACTGGCCAATGAGGTCGAGGTGACGGAGTCCTTGCCGTTGATCTGCGACCGGAAGTAGATATTGAGCTGGGCGTTGGTCACATACGCCATCGAACCGATGCCGTTGGTCACCTTGAAGAAGAAGCCCGGGCTGATCTCGTGGAGGAAGCGGTAGCTGTTGCGGAACGCCTCGGGCGAGGCATAGTACTTCCGCATCAGGTACGTGCCATAGTTGTTGTAGCTGACGCCGTCCTTGTCCGTATAGGCGTCGTCCAGTCGGATGGCGATCGCCTTGTTGGTGTACTTGGCGCCGCGCGTCTGGTCCGCCAGCGTATAGGTACGCTCCTGCTTGATGCCCCCTTGGCGCAGGTAGCCGTGGAGCGCCGGATTGAAGTTGGAGTAGATCACCGATCCCTCCTCCAGCGGACGCCCCATCTCGTAGGCCGAGAGTTTCATCTGTGCCAGCGAGTCGCCATAGAAGTCGTTATAGACCAGCAGGATCTCGCACGAGTCGGCGATGATCTCCCCCTGGTCGTTGCGGCTGAGGATGCTGTCGGCAGCCGCGATCTGATAGTTGCTCAGCGGATGCAGCTGCGCCATGAAGTCGCCCGTCACGTAGTTGCCCGTCTCCGGATCCTTCACGCGGCCGAGATAGCCCGTGATGTTGCGTGCGATGACCGAGTCGGCCATGATGGTGCGCGTGCTGAGCTGGAAGGTGTCAGCCTTGACAGTCAACTTGTCGGGATTGTCTATCAGCGAACCGCCGATGTTGTCGGTCGTGTCGTCGCAGGCGGCCAGCGAGAGCGCCGTGGCAGCGAGGGCAAGGCCCCAGACCAACTGATGGAATTTTATCATTTGCTTGTGATGGTCATAAAATCTATTACAACAGGAGGCCACGCCCATTGCTTATCCACAAGGCGCACGGTCCCCTGCCCGAGGGTACGTCAGAGACGCTGTCTCCGCCTATTCCCCCAACAATTTGCCATAGAAGTCAGCATAGAGTCCCTTGACCTCTGCCTCTGCCTGCGGATGGACGATCAGCGGCTTGTTCTCGCTCTGCGCATAACGGACGAGTTCGGCGTTGACCTGGTCGTCCACCTGTACGACACCATCGCTATAGTCGATGGCCAGTTTGCCCAGTTCCACGGCGTCGAACGTGTCGCCATACTTCTCGATCAGTTCGGCCTTGGCCTCCCTGAACGGCAGGGAGCGCCTGAACTTCTCCCCCAGGTCGCCCGCGGGCTGTTCGCCGAAGAGCGACGTCACCACCTTGGCGTTGATAAACTGCGGTTCGTCGTGGTAGGCCGTCTTCACATAGAACGGTATCACCGAGCTCATCCAGCCTTGGCAGTGGATGATATCCGGCGCCCAGCGGAGCTTTTTGACCGTCTCCAGCACGCCGCGCGCGAAGAAGATGGCCCGCTCGCCATTGTCGGGATAGTCGTTGCCCAGCTCGTCCTTGGTCATGGCCGGACGATTCTGGTAGTAATCCTCATTATCAATAAAATAGACCTGGATGCGCGACTGCGGTATGGAAGCCACCTTGATGATGAGCGGGTGATCCGTGTCGTCGATGATCAGATTCATACCCGAGAGTCGGATCACCTCATGCAACTGGCCACGCCTTTCGTTGATCGTGCTCCACTTCGGCATGAAGGTTCTTATCTCGAATCCGGCTTCTTGCATTTTGGCCGACATCAAACCTCCCATCTCTGCCATCTGCGAATGGGTGACGTACGGGGTGGTTTCCTGGTTGATAAACAATACTTTCTTTGCCATTCTAACTTGTTTTATCGTGATTATTTCTTGACAAAAGTCGCGATAAACACGATTTCCCAGGTGCAAAGTTACGATTTTATTCCCGAATTCGTAGCGGCTTTTCAGATATTTTGTCTAATGGCATCGGCATTTTATTATATTTTTCAGATTACTTTTTGCCTATTTCGTAAAAATGTTGTTACTTTGCACCCGAAATATTTTGCAGATAATGAAAGTATTTGAAAAAAACGCAGACTTGCAGAACGCGCTCTTCGCTGCGCGCAAGCAAGGACAGTCGGTGGGATTCGTCCCCACGATGGGTGCCCTCCACGAGGGCCACGCCTCGCTCATCAAGCGTAGCGCCAAGGAAAACGACGTGACGGTGGTCTCCGTATTCCTCAACCCCACACAGTTCAACGACCCCGCCGACCTCGAACGCTATCCCCGCACACTGAAGGCCGACTGCGCCCTTTGCGAGGCTTGTGGCGCCGACTTCGTCTTCGCGCCTACCGTGAGCGACATCTACCCCACTCCCGATACCCGCCACTTTGAGTTTCCGCCCCAGACGACGGTCATGGAGGGCGCTCATCGTCCCGGCCATTTCAATGGCGTCTGCCAGGTGGTGAGCCGCCTGTTCTACATCGTCCAGCCCACCCGCGCCTACTTTGGCGAGAAGGACTGGCAGCAGATCGCCGTCATCCGCCGCCTGGTCGCCTACATCGGCAGCCACGTGGAGATCGTCCCCTGCCCCGTGGTGCGCGAGGCCGACGGCGTGGCCTTGAGCAGCCGCAACAAGCTCCTCACCCCCGAGGAGCGCGCCATCGTCCCCCACATCGCCCGTGCGCTGATGGAGAGCATCGATTACGCCAAGACCCACACCGTCGCCGAGACCCACGACCACGTGGTCAGCACGATCAACGCCATCGACGGCCTGGAGGTGGAGTACTTCCAGATAGTGGACGGCAACACGCTCCTCGACGTCCAGGACTGGCAGGACAGCGACTATGTGGTGGGCTGCATCACCGTCTATTGCGGCAAGACCCCGATCCGTCTGATTGATCATATCAAGTATAAGGAATAACACACCCTACACTTTCTTTTTATATGTATATAGAAGTACTGAAAAGCAAACTGCACCGCGTCAAGGTGACCCAGGCCAACCTCAACTACATCGGCAGCATCACCATCGACGAGGACTTGATGGACGCGGCCAATCTCATCGCCGGTGAGAAAGTGCAGATCATGGATAACGACAATGGAGAGCGCTTCGAGACCTACGTCATCAAGGGCGAGCGTGGCAGCGGCTGCATCTGCCTCAATGGTGCGGCAGCGCGCAGGGTGGTCGTCGGCGACACCATCATCATCGTGAGCTACGCCCTGATGGACTTCGAGGAGGCCAAGACCTTCCAGCCCTCTGTGGTCTTCCCCGAGAACAACCGCCTCTGACCCCCTCGGCGGACTTTCCTCCGCCCCGGAGGCCGCCAGCGACGGTCTCGCTATCGCTAATCACGGTCCTGGTGCCGGCAAGGCCCTGCCCAGACCCCAACCCAGTAGATAATCAATGAAGAAAACGATAACAGCATCGCTCCTGCTCCTCTCCTCCCTCGGACTCCATGCGCAGAGCGGCACCAACTCCCCCTACAGCCAGTATGGCCTGGGCGAACTCTCCGAACAGTCGGGCAGTTTCAGCCGCAGCATGAACGGACTGGCCTATGGCCTCCGGCTCAACAACCAAGTCAACGCCCTCAACCCGGCCTCCTACTCGGCCCTCGACTCGCTGTCGTTCATCTTCGACGCGGGCGTGAGCCTGCAGATGACGCAGTTCAAGGAGGGCGGCCGCTCCATCAGCGCGCGCAATGCCGACCTGGAGTATGTGGTGGCGGGCCTTCGCCTGTTTCGCCATGTGGGCGTGAGCTTCGGTCTGCTGCCCTACACCAACGTGGGCTACGACTACTCCAACTCCGCCCACATCAACAGCAGCCTCTCCCCCGAGTCGCCCACGGCCACCTACAACAACAAGTATAGCGGTTCGCAGGGCCTCCATCAGGTCTATCTCGGCGTGGGTGCGGAGCCGCTGCGCAATCTCTCCGTCGGCGTCAACGCCTCCTATCTCTGGGGTGGCTACACGAAGTACGTGACCAATACGTATAGCGACGCCTACGTCAATACGCTGCAGCGCACCTACACCGCCGAGGTGCGCAGCTACAAGCTCGACTTCGGACTGCAATACACGCAGCCCCTCAGCGCCAAGGACCAGGTCACGCTGGGTCTGACCTACAGTCTGGGCCACAGTCTCAACGCCGACCCCGAGCTCTCCGTCATCAAGAACAACTCCCAGTTGGCCGTGGCCGACACGACCCACTTCCGTATCTCCAACGCCCTCGACCTGCCCCATACCTTCGGCGTGGGAGCGGTCTATAGCCACAACGGCCAACTGATGGTCGGCGCCGACTACCAGTTGCAGAAATGGGGCAGCCTCGACTACCCGCAGTATTCCGACCAGGGCGGCTACGGGCTCCAGAGCGGACTGCTCAAGGACCGCCACAAGGTCGTCCTCGGCGCCGACTACTGCCGCGGCGAGCGCCACCGTGGTTTCCTCAGCCGCCTCCACTACCGTGCGGGTATCGGCTACGCCACGCCCTACTTCACCATCAACGGCCAGGACGGCCCCAAGGAGATCTCGGCCTCGCTGGGCCTGGGCATCCCCATCGTCAACAGCTACAACAACCGCTCGATGCTCAACATCTCCGCCCAGTGGGTGCGCCGCGAGGCTTCCTCGATGCTCACGGAGAACACGTTCCGCATCAACATCGGTTTCACCTTCAATGAGCGCATGTTCGCCAAGTTCAAGGTCGAATAGGCCCTGCGAGGGACCTATGTTGACCATAAAGGCTGCCACGACCGCATGAGTTTTCTAAGTCATCACACGAGAAGCGACCACCAGGGCATGAGGGGCTTGTTGCCCTCCATGCTCTCTTTCGTGCTGGCAGGGGTCCTGGCCGCGGGCTGCAACCAGCCCAAGGAGCACACCGCCCCCGCCATCCACGACCGCGACTCCGTGCCCATCATGACGACCTACGGCGTCAACACGCTCATCTCCGACTCCGGCGTCATCAAGTATCGCATCGTCGCCGAGCGCTGGGAGATCAACGAGAACCGCAACCCCTCGCGCTGGACTTTCGACAAGGGCATCCTGCTGACGCAGTTTGACGAGCAGAAGCGCGTGCTGGGCTACATCTCCTGCGACAGCGCCGTCTATTACGACAAGTTGCGCCGCTGGGTGCTCCGCGGCCGCGTGCGCATCCGTACGGCCCAGGGCGTGGAGTATGCGAGCCAGCAGCTCTACTGGGACGAGGGCGAGCACCAGCTCTACTCCCACGTCTTCTCCCATATCAAGACGCCCGACCGCGAACTCCAGGGCAGCTACTTCCGCAGCGACGAGACCATGACGGAGTATGAGATCGGCGACGCCAAGGGCTGGGGCCTCTTCGACAAGGCCGACATGGCTCCCTCGGCAGGCCGCAGAGAGGGGACGCCGATCCCTCCGGGGCCACCTGCCGCCGCCCAGCCCGTCGCCGACGGGAGACCAACGGTTACCGATCGTCGGCAGCCCTGAATCGTGAATCATATTTGAACCATATTGGACACCTATACCTATAATATAATAGCCATCCTGGCCACCATGGTGCTCTCGGCCTTTTTCTCGGGCATGGAGATCGCCTTCGTGGCCAGCAACCGCCTTCTGATGAAGGTCGGCAAGGGCCAGAGCGGACTCTCGCAGCACTGCCTGAAAGTCTTCTACGCCAACCCCAACAGTTTTGTCTCCACCATGCTCGTGGGCAACAACATCGTGCTGGTGGTCTATGGCATCCTTTTCGCCCGCATCTTCGACGGCCTGTGGCAGTTGGCCGGCATCAGCAACGACGCCACACTCGTCATGCTCGACTCCATCTGCTCCACCCTCGTCATCCTCTTCACGGGCGAGTTTCTCCCCAAGACGCTCTTCAAGAGCAACCCCAACCGCCTCATGAGCCTCCTGGCTCCCGTGGCCTATCTCTTCTATATCGTCCTGTGGCCCATCAGCCGCTTCTCCACCCTGCTCTCGCGCCTCTTCCTGCGCCTCCTGGGCGTCAAGATGGAGGAGGGCAACAACGACGGCACGTTTACCAAGGTGGACCTCGACGACCTCGTCCAGTCCTCCATCGACAACACGCCGCAGGGGGGCGAGGTCGACGACGAGATGAAGATCTTCCAGAATGCCCTCGACTTCCCCGACCTCAAGGTCCGTGACTGCATGGTGCCGCGCACGGAGATCAATGCCGTCCCCTACGACTGCACGGCCGACGAACTGCAGCAGAAGTTTGTCGAGAGCGGCAACTCCAAGATCCTTATCTACAAGGAGGACATCGACCACATCGTCGGCTACATCCACACCCTCGAACTCTTCCGCGCCCGCGAGAAATGGCACGACCATATCCGCCAGATGCCCTTCGTCCCCGAGACCATGGCGGCACAGAAACTCATGCAGATCTTCCTCGGACAGAAGAAGTCGATCGGCGTCGTCGTCGATGAGTTTGGCGGCACCTCGGGCATCGTCTCACTGGAGGACATCGTCGAGGAGATCTTCGGCGACATCGAGGACGAACACGACAACACCAACTATATCGCGAAGCAGACCGCCGACGGCGACTACATCCTCTCGGGACGCCTGGAGATCGACAAGGCCAACGAGCTCTTCAACCTCGGACTGCCCGACAGTGGCGAGTACAAGACCATCAGCGGACTGATCCTCCACGCCTACCAGAGTTTCCCCAAACTAAACGAGGTGGTGAAGGTGGGCAAGTACCACTTCAAGATCGTCAAAAAGACCATGACCAAGATCGAGGTCGTGCGCCTCCATGTGGCCGAGGAGTAGGCTCCGCACCACACGTGGGGATCTACCGTGGCGAGAAAACGTGCGTCGCGGCAAGAACATTCGTGTCGTGGCAAGCAAATCGTGACAAGAAAAATAGAAAGAACGCCCTGTCAGAACCCGCATTATGGCCGATCTTGGCGGTCAAAAAGCAAAGAAACAGGGCGGCAAACGCAAATTGTCGGCAATTTATTCCGTCATTTGCCAACTTTTTATTAATTTTGTACGCATTTTCCATCCTGCTATGCGCCGCGTAGCCTCTCCGGACGGTCCTCCAAGGATCCGAAAAGCGGGCGGGCAAGGAGCCGAAAGCGGCCGGAGTGGAGAGAGAAAGAGAAAAGAAATAATAAAAAATAAAGTAAAAATGACAGCTTTAGGAAAAATCAGAAGCAAAGGCATCTTGCTGATCATCATCATCGGCTTGGGTCTATTTGCGTTCATTGCCGAGGAGGCTTTCCGTTCCTGCAATGGCATCAAAGGTCAGAACAGCCAGCAGATAGGTGAGGTCCTTGGCGAGAAAATCTACGTGCAGGACTTCCAAAAACTCCTGGATGAGTATCAGGATGCGATGAAACTGACCATGCGCACCGACAACCTCAGCGAGGACCAGCTCAACCAGCTGAAGGACCAGGTATGGCAGCAGCTCGTCTCCGAGCGCGTGATGAAGGAAGACTGCAAGAAGCTCGGTCTGACCGTCACCGAGGACGAACTCCAGAACGTCCTCAACGATGGCACGAACCAGCTGCTCACGCAGACCCCGTTCGTCAACCAGCAGACCGGTCGCTTTGACGTATCGATCCTCAAGCAGTTTATCGACGCCTACCGCAAGGCCGAGGCCAGCAACAACAGCCAGCAGCTCGACCAGATGCGCCCCGCCTACAACTACTGGCTCTTCGTCGAGAAGAACCTCCGCACGCAGCTCCTGGCCCAGAAGTATCAGTCGCTCCTGGCCAACTGCGTCCTCTCCAACAAGGTAGAGGCCAAGATGGCCTTCAACGAGGAGAACGAGGAGGCCCAGATCCAGCTGGCTTCCATCGCCTACAACACGATCAAGGACGCCGACATCAAGGTGACGGACGAGGAGCTCAAGGCCAAGTATGAGGAGCTGAAGCCCGCCTTCCGCCAGCAGCAGGAGACGCGCGACGTCAAGATGGTTGACGTCCAGGTGAAGGCCAGCGCCACCGACCGTGCCCAGCTCCAGAAGGACATGGCCGGCTATCAGAAGCAGCTCGCCGCGGCCGCCGACCCCACCCAGGTGGTGAGCAAGAGCGGTAGCATGATCCAGTACATCGGTCTCCCCGTCAGCGGCAAGGCTTTCCAGCAGTACCCCGACATCGCCTCCAAGATCGATTCCATGGCCGTCGGTACGACCGGCGTCGTGGAGAACACGAAGGACAACACCTACAATATCGTCCGCATTCTCTCTCGCACCGAGCTCCCCGACTCCGTGGAGTTCCGTCAGATCCAGGTGGGTGGCAAGACGCTGGAGGCCGCTCGCGCTTCTGCCGACAGCATCCAGAAGGCCCTCGCCGCTGGTGGCGACTTCCAGGCCATCGCCAAGCGCTACGGCCAGGACAGCACCACGACGTGGTTCACGGGTGCGATGTATGAGCAGGCCAGCACGATGAGCCAGGACAACCGTACCTACATCGAGGCGCTGCTCAACGGTGCCGTCGGTTCCACCCAGAACTTCGAGCTCACCCAGGGCAACGTCGTCATCCAGGTGCTCAACCGCAAGGCGATGAAGAGCAAGGCCGTCGCTGCCGTCATCAAGAAGGAAATCCGTTTCTCCGACAATACCTACTCCAAGGCTTACAACCGTTTCAGCCAGTTTGTCACGCAGAGCCAGGCCAGCCTGGCCGACCTGCAGAAGCACGCCACGAAGTTTGGCTACACGGTCCAGGATCTCAACGACTTCGCCACCTCCAGCCATACGGTGGGCAACGTCGGTGGTTCCGGCATCCGCGACGCCATCAAGTGGATCTTCGAGGCCAAGGAGGGACAGGTTTCCCAGCTCTTCGAGGCTGGCAAGGAGAACGACCACCTGCTGGTGCTCTGCATGACCAAGATCCATCCGCAGGGCTACCGTCCTTGGGACGACGCCCAGGTGAAGGAGATTCTCAAGCGCGAGGTGATCCGCGACAAGAAGGCCGAGATGATCATGGCCAAGCTCAAGGGCGTCAACAGCATCGCTGCTGCCCAGGCCAAGGGTGCCAAGGTCAGCACGGTCAATCAGATCACGTTTGCAGCCCCTGCCTTCATTCAGGCCACGGGAGCTGCTGAGCCCGCCCTCTCGGGTGCCGTGGCTGCCACGGCTCAGGGCAAGTTCTGCTCCGCCCCTGTCAAGGGCAACGCCGGCGTCTATGTCTTCCAGGTTGTGAAGAAGCAGATGCGTCCGGCCAAGTACAACGAGGAGCAGCAGATTCAAATGTGCCGCCAGCGTGCTATGCAGTACATGGGCAACTTCATGCAAGACCTCGTCTTCGGCGCGGGAGTGGTTGACAACCGCTACCTCTTTTTCTAATGGAATATCACACAAAAAAAGGGTTTTAAGGTAAATTATTTTAGTAACTAAGATTGTAAACGGAAGGGTCTGGGCTGTGACAGTTCGGGCCCTTTATTTTTTTCTCTCAATCTCCACGGCTTCTTAGCCCGTGCGCAAGAAAGCATTTTTTTCACGGTTATTATTAGGTCATGTCGAAAAAATTTCCTACCTTCGCACCGTCTAATAAGTATGTATAACAAATTAAGTATTCTATCATGAAAAGCGAAGAAAAAACTATGACAGAAAGCGAGTTTGTAAACCTCATGCGCCAGCAAGGCTGTAACGCTGAGGAAGTGGATAACGACGACGTGGTCCTGATCCCCATTTACGGTGGTATAACCGATGACCATGGTTGCATCAGTCAAGAAATGTACCGAGTCCCCAGGGCGATTGCACCCGACTGCAACTTCATCGTTCGCCTGGCGGACGACAGTTTGGCCAACTACCGCATGCACAAGGGTGACGAGTTGAGAATGCGCAAACAGGACACTGCACAGTCGGGAGAGTTCGTACTGGCCATTTACGACGGCCTGCCTACCGTCAAGGTCTATTTCGAGGACGAGGACGGGTCTAAATGGCTCGTGCCAGGCGACGAAACGCGCGATGCCATGTGCATCAACGCGGACCACTCTTGCAGCATCATCGGCGTGGCTACGGCCTGGATCAAGCAGTGCCGCGCGGTCAGTCCCGAAGACTGTGCCAAGGCGGTGAAGGCGGTCCGCTCCAGCAAGAAGTAACAGTTCCTACACTTTCCAAGGTGGCTTCGGCCACCTTTTTTTGTACCCTACCCCGCAGTTTTCCTCTCTCTTTCCCTGTCCTTCCTGTTCATCGTTCAGTCCACCCATTCTTCGTTCTATCCTCCCGCCCTAGGTGCTGTCCTCCCGCTCTTGATGCTATCCGCCCGCTCTTGGTGCCTTCCGCCCCGCTCTAGGTGCTATCAACCCCCGCTCTAGGTGCTATCAACCGGGGAATGAATCCCTCTCCAAGATTCACATCTTAGAGAGGGCGCAAACATTTATTTACCTATAATTGCTTAAAACCATTCGTATAGTGGCTACACGGCTGCCATGCAACTCGTCACGCCGAGGGCCGTGGCGATGGCCGTGAGGATCG
>OIWK01000622.1_pt1 | contig 37515 bp, 37 predicted proteins | sample 1587401 | NCBI WGS metagenome assembly OIWK01 (sample SAMEA3888911, study PRJEB22519) | human gut metagenome | biome: human gut; feature: human-associated habitat; material: faeces | place: Denmark | collected 2009 | reverse complement strand
TTCTTTCTGCCTTTCATGCGGCGTTTTTTCAAAACCATGCGGCCGCCTTTTGTCTTCATTCTTTCGCGGAAGCCATGAGTTCTCTTTCTCCACAATGTATTCGGCTGATATGTCTGTTTCAAGCTAGACACCTCCTTTGTCGTCATTGACAGTAAATGAATTTACACCATAACAGGTTAATTATAGTAAGCCAGCTTCTGGCTGTCAAGTCCCATTTTTTGAGCCCTATGCTTTTTGCGTATACTTTCTGTATAAGTATTCCAAGAAAATTTTCTTCCCATAATTTCGGTTTTGTTGTAAAATGTGGATAGATAAATAAGTTGTCAACAATCTATCCACATTTTGTGGATAAGTGGATAAGCCCTCGGAAATTCGATGATTATCGTCTTTCCGCCTTTTTGTGTCCCCCTTATCCCCTTTATCCACAATTCAGGCTATACACATATACACTTTATATGGTACACTCTATGTCACGCACAATTTTACGCACAGATTGGAAGGATTATTATGGACCTGCTCAGCTTATGGGAAAAAATGCTGGCTAACCTGAAACAAGTCTTGCCCAAAGAGATTTTTACCAACTGGTTTGAAGGCAACATCATTCCCTACTCTTATTCTGAAGAAGAGAATCTTCTCATATTGGACACGATGACGAATTTTCTCCGCGATTACGTCAGCAAAAAATATACGGACATCCTGGAGACAGTCGCCCAAGACGCCATCGGCCGCCCAACGCGGGTCCAGCTGATCACAAGCCAGGAAAAGAAACCTGCCGGGGAAAGCCAGTCCGAAGCCGTCGCCGAAACCATTACTCTGCCGTCCAAGCCGGCTGCCACCCCTGCACCGACGGAAACTGTAGTTCCGGATACGCACTCCGTCCCGTCAGGACAGACAGAATGGGTCCAGCCTGAGTTGCCCATCAGTGACGACAATACGGCTCCGATGCCCATCGTCAAAGAAGCCGTTCCCGTCAAACCCGATGAAACCCCTTATAATAATAATTTAAATAAAGATTATACCTTTGATAACTTCATCGTCGGCAACAGCAACCGGGTCGCTACGGCCGTGGCCAAGTCTATTGCAGCGGCACCGGCCCAGAAGTGGAATCCTTTCTACATCTACGGCGGCAGCGGCCTGGGCAAGACACACCTGATGCACGCCATCGGTCACGAACTGCTGAAGAACTTCCCCAATATGCGTCTCCTCTGTATCACCAGCGAAGACTTCGTCAACGAATTTATCCAGTGTATCCAGGACAAGAACACGGAAAGCTTCCGCCGCCGTTACCGCAACGTCGACGTCCTCTTCGTCGACGACATCCAGTTCCTGGGCCGTGGCGATAAAGAAAGCTCGAAAGAAGAATTTTTCCACACCTTCAATAAGCTCTACCAGGACAAAAAGCAGATGGTCTTCACCAGCGACCGGCCGCCACGGGATATCAAGAAATTGGAAGAACGCCTGCGTTCGCGCTTTGAAAACGGCATGGTCACCCAGATCGAACCGCCTGATCTGGAAACGCGCACGGCCATCTTGCGGGCCTGGGCTGAAAAAGAAAATATCACCTGCGACCTGGATGCCCTCAATTATATCGCAGCCAATGTCAGTGAAAATATCCGTAAACTGCACGGCGCCTTTATCCGTGTCCTCCTGGAAGCGTCACAATCCAAGAGCAACGTCACTTTGCCCCTGGTCAAGCATGCCATCCACTATATTACGGATGCCCAGGATGAGAAGAAATACATCACCATCGATGAAATCACGACCTATATCTGCCAACACTATAACATCAATTATAAAGAACTGATGGGCAAGAAAAAGACCAAGGACATCGCTCTGCCGCGGCAGATTGCCATGTACATGTGCCGTGAACTGACGGGGAATACTTATCCCCATATCGGGACAGCCTTCAACGGCCGCGACCATACGACAGTCATGCATGCCTGCTCCCAGATCCGGAAAAAAATCGACAAGGACAGCCATTTCAAGGAGCATCTGGAAAAGATGATGAATGAAATCCGCGGTGTGGATAACTAGGCGGATAAAATTGTACATACATTGTGGATAAGTCGAAAAAAGAAATCCACAGTGGAAATGTGGATAAAAATCAACGTTTTATCCACACGTTGTCCACAGGTGTGGATAGGTTAAAATAGCTGACTTTTTCCACTTATCCACAAATTCACAGCCTCTATTACTAAGACTACTATTTTTTAATTCACATTTAATTAATTTACTCAGCGCAGAAAAGAGGATAACCCATTGAGACTAAAACTGAAAAAAGAAGATCTGAACAAAGGCCTGCAGGCAGTCCAGAAAGTCGCTCAGAACAAAAGCAACAACATATCTTCTGAAAACGGCTTGCTTATCAAAGCCCTGCATGGTATCATCGAGTTCCAGGCCAATGACTACGACATGGGCATCAAGATTACAGTTCCCGGCATCATTGAAGAAGGCGGGGAAACTTTTATTGCCAATCCGTATTTAATGGAATTGACCCGGCGCCTGCCCAGCGATGAAATCGAAATCATCAAGGAAGATGCCGATACGCAGCTTATGATCAAAGGCGGCAAACTCAAGTTTGAATGTCTGACCATGAATCCCGATGATTTCAATGAAGTCGAAATCGTCGAAAACGGCTATGCCAGCTTTACGACGACGAGCGTCGTCATGAAAGACCTCATCGATAATACGTCCTATGCCTGTGCCACCGACGTGGCCCGGCCGATTTTCATGGGGACTTACCTCGATGTCCAGGGCGACCAGATGACCATGGTCGCTACGGATACGCACCGCCTGGCTTTGAAGACGGCCACCTTGGATGAACCTGTGGATAATCCGCTGCAGGCCGTTATCCCCAGCCGACTGTTATCAGAAATTTCCCGCCAGCTGCCGACGGATATCCCGGAAACGGTAGAAATCACGGCGGTCCGGAATTACCTGGCCGTCCAGTTCGGCAATGTCTACATCCGGACGCGGCTCATCGAAGGGGAGTTCCCAAATTATCGGCGCGTCATCCCGAGTGACTTCAAGTGCGTCGTCACCGTAGACCGGGCGGAATTTACGGGCGCCGTCGAACGCGCTTCCATCGTAGCCAAAGATGCCCAGTACAACGTCATCAACTTCATCGTCGCCGACGATCAGATCAAGCTCATGAGCCAGCATCCCGATTACGGGACCGTCGAAGATTACGTTCCCTGCCATCTGGAAGGCCAGGGCCTGGACATTTCCTTTAACGGGAAATTCATCCTCGATATCCTGAAACATTGCCATGATTCGGAAGTCATCTTGAAATCTAAGGAAAACAGCCCCATGCTGGTCCAGGATAAAGAAGATACGTCTTGTGTATTTGTTGTAACGCCTATGAGGACAAAATGATGGAAACAGTAACTATTACGACCGCGATGATCCAGCTCGACCAATTCTTGAAATGGGCCAGTATTTTACAGAGCGGCGGTGAAATCCGCTTCCTGCTGGACGAAAAGAAAATTTTTGTAAATGGAAATTTATGCACTGCTAAACGCAAAAAACTCTATCCGGGAGACAAAGTCGAAATTAAAGGTATCGGTACGTATTTGATTAAAGGTGAATAATTATGATGATTGAATCGGTCCGGCTCCACCGTTTCCGCAATTATGAGGACGAAGTGATCACTTTTCCCAAAGCCATCATCCTCCTGTACGGGAGGAATGGCCAGGGCAAGACGAATCTCCTGGAATCCTTATATATGGGAGGCATCGGCAAGTCCTACCGGGGCATAGCCGACGCCGACCTCATCAGCTGGAACCAGGACCAGGCCAGCGTCATCATCCAGTTCAGGCGGAGCGAAACGCGGCAGCAGCTGAAGATCATCTTATCGAAGACGGCCAAGAAAGAACTCTGGGTCAATGAAACAAAAGTTCCCCAGAAGGAACTTGTCGGGACGCTCAACGAAGTCCTGTTCTCGCCGGACGACCTGCAGCTCATCAAGGGCAGCCCGTCCCTGCGGCGCCGGTTCATGGACATGGAGATTTCCCAGGTCAGCCGGTCCTATTACCAGGAACTGCTGCAGTATAACCGGGCTATTTCCCAGCGCAATCTCTTGCTGAAGAAAATGAAATATGAAGGCATCCATCCCATCGAGGAATGGGACCGCCAGATTGCCGGCTTTGCGGCCTCGCTGGTAGCCAAGCGGCTTTCGGCCCTGCACAAGCTGGCCTTTCTGGCCGGCGTCCTCCACAAACGATTGAGCCGGGGCCAGGAGATGCTGGACCTAACATATGTTCAGCCCTACGGCGGCGGCGACCGGAGCCATCAGACCGATCCGGAATGGTACTATACGCTCTTGCAGCGCCATCTGGAAGAAGACGTCCGCCGTCAGGCAACATCCGTCGGCCCTCATCGGGACGACCTCGTCTTTTCCGTCGGCCCGGCAGACCTGCGGAAATACGGTTCCCAGGGACAGCAGCGGACGGCCGTCCTGGCCTTGAAATTATCAGAGCTGGAATACGTCAAGTCTGAGACGGGCGAATATCCCGTATTGCTCCTGGACGACGTCATGAGCGAACTGGACCCGGATCGCCGGCAGGCCTTGCTCGACTTTGTCCGCGACCGTATCCAGACGTTCATTACGACGACGGAGCCGGACATCTTTGCCGGCATGGCCGGGTGTCATCCCATTTGTATTGAAAAAGGGAAGGTGCTGTCTCATGGAGGAACGCAGTCTTGAATTAAAAAAAGCCGGTTTAGCCATACCGAAGGTTTTGGAGCAGAACCGGCTTCTTTTGCCCTATCACATGTACCAGGCCAAACGGGACTGGAAGCAGATTGCAGGCGAACAGATTGCTAAATATTCATATATATTAGATTTTAAGGATAAACAGGTCATCATTGCCGTCATGAACCCGGTCTATATGAATTACTTGTTTATGTATAAAAATAAAATAATGGAGGAAATTAATTCTTATGTCGGGCATCGGGCCATTGCCGATGTCCGTTTTGTCAAAAAGGGAAAGAAGCCGGTCCGGACGGTCTATGAGACCCTGGAAGGCGAGGTGGAAGATGTCTTTCCTAAAGAGACTATCAGCCAGGTGCGCCTGGATAACGCAACGGTGGCCCATATCCGCCGGGAAACGGCTCATCTGCCAGAAGGGCTACGGGAAAAAGTCGTTCAGCTCCGCTTTGCCCAGGCCAAGCGGAAGAAGGCCTATGAGCTGGAAGGCTTCGCCGCCTGTCCCCGCTGCGGCCGCTGGATGGCGCCTAGCGAAAAGGAATGTCTCTTTTGCCACAGTGAGGCCCGGCAGGCCTTGAAACGGCAGATTCGTTCCCACCTCGACGACATGCCCTGGCTTTCGTGGGAAGCCCTGGCCGCTTATCTCCAGGTACCGGTGACGGCAGGCGATGTGGAACAGGCGTATAATGAAGTCCGCCGGAATCTGATTTATACGTATATTGAAAAGGTCTATTATGAATACGATACGGCGGCCGATGATTTCACTCTGGCCATGCTCATCACCCGCCGCGTTCCCGGCGAGATTCCGCCGAAATTCATTGAGAACCTCGTTGCCAAATATAGGAGGAAAGACGACCATGTATCTTCACCTGAGCCGTGAGATTTCCATCCCTGCCGGCGATATCGTCGCCATCATCAACCTGAACGGTCATCCGGGCCGGTCCGTCCGCAAGCACCTGTGCCTTCCCCTGGTGGCTGTCGACGGGATACCGGAAAGGGACTGGCGCTGCCTGGTCATCACGGGAGAACAGGTCTTTGCCCTGCCGGTCACGGGGGAAACGATGGTCCGGCGTTATCAGAAGTGCCTGCGCCAGGCAAGGTATGTATTCAAAAATGTTTGAATTTAAGGTATAATAAAGTGTTAGATTGCCTAAATGGATCACTAAAATTGCAAGAAACAGGAGTTGAGAATCTCTATGTCGAAAGACAAAGCTAGATATGGTGCCGAACAGATTCAAGTATTGGAAGGCTTGGAAGCCGTCCGCAAACGGCCTGGGATGTACATCGGCAGTACATCGACACGAGGCCTTCATCATCTGGTCTACGAAGTCGTCGATAACAGTATCGACGAAGCCCTGGCCGGATATTGTACGCACATCGAAGTGACGATCCAGGAAGATAACAGCATTACTGTCGTCGATAATGGCCGTGGTATCCCCGTAGCCATGCATAAGATCGGCAAGCCCGCTGTCGAAGTCGTCCTGACTGTCCTCCATGCCGGCGGGAAATTCGGCGGCGACGGCTATCCTATCTCCGGCGGCCTCCACGGCGTCGGTATTTCCGTCGTCAACGCTCTCAGTGTCTGGACGAAGGTCCAGGTCAAGCGCGATGGCTACTTATGGGGCATTTCTTTCACCCGCGGCGTGACGGACGAACCGCTCCGGAAAATCCGTCCCCTGGAAGCTGGCGAAGAAACGGGGACGAAAGTTTCCTTCAAGCCGGACCACGAAATCTTCCCGGATACGGTCTATGATTTCAATACTTTGAAGACGCGACTGCGCGAACTGGCCTTCCTCAATAAGGGCCTGCACATCACGCTGACTGACAAGCGCGGCGAAGGCAAGAGCGAAGTTTACTGCTACGAAGGCGGCCTGACGTCGTTCGTCGAATTTCTCAACCAGAGCCATCAGGCCGTCAACCCGACGATCATCAACGTCGACGGCGAAAAGAATAAGGTCATCGTCGATATTGCCATGCAGTACAACGACGGCTACAGCGAAAATATCCTGACCTTCGTCAACGATATCTTCACCGAAGAAGGGGGCACGCACCTGAGCGGCTTCCGGTCCGGCCTGACGCGTACCATCAACGATTATGGCCGCAGTGCGGGTATCATTAAGGAAAATGAAGACAACTTGTCCGGCGAAGACGTCCGCGAAGGCTTGACGGCCGTCATCAGCGTAAAGGTCCGGGAACCGCAGTTCGAAGGCCAGACCAAGACCAAGCTGGGCAACAGCGAAGTCAAGGGCATCGTCGACAATATCATTTCAGATGGCTTGAAGGAATTTTTTGAAGAACATCCGTCCGAAGCCAAGGCTATCATCACCAAGACTATTTCCGCGTCCCGCGCTCGCCAGGCCGCCCGTCGTGCCCGGGAACTGACGCGCCGCAAGAATGCCCTGGAAATCAGCAGCCTTCCCGGTAAATTGGCAGACTGCTCGGAAAAGAATCCGGACCAGACGGAAATCTACCTGGTCGAAGGGGATTCGGCTGGCGGCAGTGCCAAGCAGGGCCGTGACCGCCGTTTCCAGGCCATCCTGCCCTTGCGCGGCAAAATCATCAACGTCGAAAAAGCCCGCCTCGACAAGATCCTGGCCAATGATGAAATCCGTTCCATGATCACCGCTTTCGGTACGGGCATCGGCCAGGAATTTGACTTGAGCAAACGCCGTTATGATAAGATCATCATCATGACCGATGCCGACGTCGACGGCGCCCACATCCGGACGCTGCTCCTGACCTTCTTCTATCGCTTCATGAAGCCCCTCATCACGGATGGCCACGTCTATATCGCCCAGCCGCCGCTCTACCAGGTACGTAAGGGCAAACAGGTCTGGTATTTCTATACGGATGAATCGATGCAGGCCAAGCTCGATGAACTGGGCCGCGATAACAACAGCGTCGTCGTCCAGCGCTACAAAGGCCTGGGCGAAATGAACCCGGAACAGTTGTGGGAAACGACGATGGACCCGGAAAACCGGACGATGCTCAAAGTCGAACTGGAAGATGCTGCCGAAGCGGACCGCATTTTCTCGGTCCTCATGGGTGACAAAGTCGAACCACGCCGCAAGTTCATCGAAGAAAACGCCAAGAAAGTCCGCAACCTGGATTTATAAGAGGAGACATTATGCTGAAACTTTCCCGAAAAATCGAATTGTTCACAGAATCGGTCATCGCCCGGATGTCGCGCATTGCCGAAGCTTCCGGAGCCATCAACCTGGCTGAAGGGTTCCCTGATTTCCCGCCGCCTCAGGCCATGTGCGACCGCCTCAGCCAGGTCGCTCAGGAAGGACCTCATCAGTACAGTATGGACCCTGGCGCAGCCAATCTGCGCCAGGCCATGGCCGACTGCCGCCGGCAGTTCACGGGACAGACTATCGACCCGGAAAAAGAAGTCGTCGTCACCTGTGGCGGGACGGAAGCCTTGATGGCAGCCATGATGACCCTCGTCGACCCTGGCGATAAAGTCATCCTCTTTTCGCCTTTTTACGAAGCGTACAGCACGGATGCCCTGCTCTGCGGCGCCGAACCGATTTACGTTTCCCTGCGGGAACCGGACTATACTTTTGATGGCGATGAACTGGAAGCGGCTTTTAAACAGAGGCCGAAAGTCATTTTCCTGTGCAACCCGTCCAATCCCTGCGGCAAGGTCTTCAGCCGTGACGAGTTGCTGGTCATTTCCGGCCTGGCTGAAAAATACGATACTTTCGTCGTCATCGACGAAGTCTATGAACACATCCTATATGAACCGACGGAATATACGTATTTTTCGACCCTGCCCGGCATGTACGGACGGACCCTCTGCTGCGGTTCCTTGTCCAAGACGTATTCCATCACGGGCTGGCGCCTGGGCTATATCTTTGCTCCGCCGGAAATCACGGAAGCCATCAAGAAGCTCCACGTCTACCTGACCATCAGCGCGCCCAGTCCGCTGCAGGAAGCGGCTATCACGGGCCTTCGTTTCGGGCCGGACTATTACCAGGGTCTGCGGGCCATGTACACGCGCAAGCGGGATTTCGTCATGAAGCGCCTCGATGATATCGGCATCGGCCATAATGTACCGCAAGGGGCTTTCTACATGCTCGTCGATATCGGCGGCTATGGCTATGACGACGATGAGGCATTCTGCCGGGATTTGGCGGAAAAAGTCGGCGTCGCCCTGGTGCCGGCGTCGACGTTCTTCATCGAACCGGTCCATCACCTGGCGCGGCTGCAGTTCGCCGTCCGCGACGAAACCCTGGAAAAGGCTATGGAACGGCTCGAAAATATTTCTATCTTGAAAAAATGATCTGCTTTACCCTGTGTATGGGAGGGGATTTCGATGAAAAAATGGCAAATACTCTTGACCAGTCTTTGTTTCACCGTCACGGCCATGACCGCCCTGGCTACAGAGGCGCCGGCAGCTGGCAGTACTGAAAAAACGGCAGCCATCGTCCTGACAGACCCGACGGTCAATGTCAAGAACCTCAATGACTTTTACATCCTGAAAGGGAGTACCTACGATAAGGTCACGGGACTGCTGCAGAATTTGCCGTCCCAGACGACGGGACTCGTTGGCAGCTACTATTTCCGCGTCGATAAGAACCTCGTCGGCGATTACTTCTATCATGTAAAGGCCTATGATACGGCATCTCACGTCCTCATGGGCAACTATTTCGTCGCCAAGGATGAAAGCTGTGCCTGGAAACTGCAGGCCGGCGATGATGCGGCCCTTATCTACGGCAATACGGAAAAACTCATGGACAAAGTCGAAGTCGTCGTCTATCCGAAAAAGATTCCCCTGGGCAGCTACGGCATCATCCGCGTCCACGTACCAGGCATGATTCCTTATGACGTCAAAGCGACGAGTTTGAATACCAAAATCGCCGATATTACGGAAAAAATGAATATCCATCCGCTACAGGCCGGCAAGACCGACCTGGTCATCGACGTGAAGATCGGTGATACTGTACGGACTGTGACCAAGACCCTTACCATCGTCGACGAAGCCGACCGTCATGGGAGTGAATCCTCCCACAGCGGACCCGGTGTGGGCGTCGGCATCGGCATTGGCTGGGGCGGCGGCTGGCACCACCACGGTGGCATCGGCATCGGCGTCGGTCCTTGGTGGTAGCGAGGTAAAAGGAGGGTGTATCTATTGTGGAGTTTTCCCTAGGGAAACAATTTCTCGTCATCATTTTGCTGATTTTTGGCAATGGCATCTTTTCGCTGTTGGAAATGGCCATCGTCAGCTGCCATCAGTCGCGGCTGGAAGCCCTGGCCGATGAAGGCAGCAAATCGGCGGCCATCGTCCTGAAACTGCGTGAAAACCCGAATAAGATGTTTTCCATGGTCCAGTTCGGCATTACCCTGGTCAGCCTGCTCACCGGTGTCTACGGGGGCACGGAAATGGCCGGGCCCTTGTCGAAATATGTCGCCAAGATCCCCGGCGTGGAAAATTATGCCTATACGATCAGCCTGATGGGCATCGTCGCCTTCATCACCTATTTGACGATCATCCTCGGTGAAATCGTACCCAAGCGCATTGCCATCGACAAACCGGAAAAAATCGCCTGTCTCCTGGCCCGGCCGATGCTCTATTTTTCCGTCCTCTGTACACCGGTCGTCTGGATCCTGTCCTGGTCGACGGCAGTGGTCACGAAAATCATGGGCGTCAACAAGCCGGAAGTCCTGCCCGTCACAGAAGATGAAATCAAGCTGCTCCTGGAACAGGGCGTCGAACTGGGGGCCTTTGAAAAAGAAGAGCCGGAACTGGTAGACCGCGTCTTTCGCCTGGCCGATATGGACGTCGGCGATATCATGACCAACCGGACCCAAGTCGATTGGATTGACGTCGAGGACCCGGAAGAGACGATGATGCAGGAACTGGTGGCCTTCAATCACAATACCCTGCCCGTAGGCCGGGGTTCCCTGGATGATTTCATCGGCATGATTTCCGTCAGCGAAATCTTTCAGAAATACTATGCAGCTGTCCGCAAGGAAAAGGACGTTTCTTTGACAGCTATCGTTGAAGAGAGCGTCCACAAGCCGATTTATATTCCCGAATCCATGGACATCATGAAGGTCGTCCACGTCTTTCGCGAACACAGTGTCCATGAAGTCGCCGTTCTCGATGAATACGGCAATTTCAGCGGCATCCTGACGCTGCACGATATCCTGGAAGAATTAGTAGGCATCATGCCGGCCGGTGAAGAAGAAAAGAAAGAAGAAGCGAACCGCATCATCCAGCGCGGTCCCAATGAATGGCTCATGGAAGGCCTGCTGACCATCGAAGAGTTCAAAGACTTCTTCGACATCGAAGAGGACCTGCCCGAAGAAGACGAGGACCTCTATAAGACCCTCGGCGGCCTCATGACGTATGGCGTAGGCCGCATCCCGCGGGAAACCGATACGTATGAATGGGAAAATTTCACTTTTGAAGTCATGGATATGGATAACCTGCGGGTCGATAAGATTTTAGTGACCCGCAAGGAAAGCCCGGATAGCGATGAAAAAGCGGAGAAGGGCAATGAAAAATAGTCAGCCTTTAAGAAAGGAAGGTTATATGGAAAGGGAAGAACGCCAGGCCATTTACCAGGTGTCTACGCTGCAGGCCCTGGCCCGCGGCAATTATTACGGCAGCGCGGATATGGAAACACTGCTGCTCCATGGAGATACGGGGCTGGGCACGTTTCATGCCGTAGCCGGTGAACTCATCGTCATCGACGGCCACGCCTACCGCGTCTTAGGCGACGGATCGGCAGTAGAAGCGGCTCAGACCGATACAACGCCCTTCGCGACGGTAACGTGGCTGCGGCAGCAGGAACCAGTCTTGCTGAAACATCAGCCTTCGATTGAAGCCTTGAAAGAAAGCATGACGGAACATGTCCGCCGGCTGGGCATCAACGACGTCTACATCGTCCGCATCGACGGTCATTTCCGCCGTGTGTCGGCCCGGACCGAGCTGGAGCAGCAGGAGCCTTATAAGCCCTTTGCCAAAGTCCTGGAAACGGATGAACGCCGCTTTACCTTTGAAAATATAGACGGCAGCCTCATCGGGATTTACATTCCCGACTACTTGAGCGGTGTCAATACGTCGGGCTGGCATTCCCACTTCATTTCAGCAGACCGGAAAAAAGGCGGCCACGTCTTTGACCTGGATCTGGAAGAAGGCCGGGTCATCTTCAACAAAGCCGACCGCTTCATCCTCGACATGCCCCATAACAAGCAGTTCGAACGAGGTGACCTGACAGCAGCTTCACAGGAAGAAATTAAACAGATTGAACAAGGGAAATAAAAAAATAACCTGTCATTAGCATTTTTTGACAGGTTATTTTTTATTTCGTATAATATCATCCGGTGTTGTCACGAACAATAGACGGTTACTTAAGCCCCAGAAATGGGGTGAGGCCCATGGATAATCTGAATATTACATTGTTACTTCTGATTGTCTTATTTGCGGTTTTAAATAAAAAATAATCGCCTTTGCATCCCAAGCAATAAGGCGATTATTCTTTAGTGCTATTTGGGGCTGACCCGTTACGGACAGCACCTTTTTCATGTTTATTTTACCCTTTCCGCTAAATTACGTCAAGTTCATTATTCACATTTAGTAGAACGGAGAAATAGATTTTTCAGGACCTCGTGGGGGTCCTTTTTTTCTTTGATGATGGCATGGACGGCTGCCGTAATGGGCAGTTCTACGCCGTATTTTTGGGATAAGTCGAGGAGGGCTTCGGTCGTGCTGACGCCTTCGGCCAGTTTTTTGAAGGGCCTGCCTTCGATGAAGTCCTGGCCGAAGCGGCGGTTATTGCTGTGCAGGGAAAAGAGGGTCGCTTCGTAGTCGCCGAGGTGGCTCAGACCGTAGACGATCATGGCCTGGCCGCCCATGGCGGCGACTAGGACCGAGAGCTCGTGAGCGCCGCGGGCCATGAGGGCCCCTTTCAGGCTGGTCAGATGGGCGCCGTCGAGCATACCGGCGGCGATGCCCATGACGTTCTTGGCGGCAGCGCCGATTTCGATGCCTAACAGGTCCTGACCATAGTAGAAGCGGATGAGGGGACTGGTGAAGGTATCGACTAAAAAATGAGTCAGGCCTTCATCAGCCGAGGCGATGACCATGCAGTTAGGCATGCCGCTGATAAAATCCTGGACGTGGCCCGGACCGACCCAGACGGCCGTGCGTACGGCCGGTTCCAGTTCTTCGGCCATGACCGTCGTCAATCGTTTGCCGCTCCCTTCCTCCAGGCCCTTCATAGCCAGGACAAAGGGCAGGGATGGGTCAAAGCCGGCTGCTTTCAGCTGACGGGCAAAGGAGCGCAGCTGCTGGGCGCTGATGGAGATGATGCAGATATCGGCAGCGTCCAGGGCGGCCTTCAGGTCCGATGTCAACGCGATGGAAGCGGGAAGGCCCAGGTATTCGTTCTTCCGGGTCTCTAAAAGTTCCTGCAAGTGCTGCGAACCGGGACGTCCCCACAAGGTGACGTCATGGCCGATGTGGTCGGCGTACCAGGCGTGGAAACTGCCCCAGCGGCCGCAGCCTAAGACGGTAATCTTCATGGAATACCTCCTTTGAGCTTACAGTTTGGCAATGACGGCGTTGCGGTATTCTTCCGTCGTGGCGCTGCCGCCCAAATCCGGTGTCAGATGCTGTTTTTCGGCCAGGACTTCGTCGACGGCTTTGCGGATCTTGGCGGCAATAGCCGTTTCGCCGATATATTCCAGGAGCATGCAGGCCGACCACAAGAGAGCCGTCGGGTTGGCGATGTGTTTACCGGCGATATCCGGGGCACTGCCGTGGACGGCTTCGAACATGGCATAGTCGTCGCCGACGTTCATGGACGGGAGCAGGCCCAGACCGCCGATGAGACCGCTGGTCAGGTCGGACAGGATGTCGCCATATAGGTTGGGCGTGACAATGATATCGAACTGTTCCGGCCGCATGACCATCTGCATGCACGTGTTGTCGACGATTTTGTCATCGCTTTCGATTTGCGGATAATCCTTGGCGATGGTGTGGAAGATGTCGAGGAACAAGCCGTCGCTCATCTTGAGGATATTGGCCTTATGGACGCAGGTAACCTTTTTGCGTCCATGGGCTACGGCGTAGTCGAAAGCGGCCTTAATGATGCGTTCACTGGCCTTGCGGGTGATGAGCTTGATGGCGTGGACCGTGTCTTCATTCATCTTGTATTCGACGCCGATGTACAGGTCTTCCGTGTTTTCCCGGAAAGTGACGATGTCGACGTTGGGGAAGGGCGTCTTGACGGCTGTGTTCGATTTGGCCGGACGGATATTGGCATAGAGGTCGTATTTGTTGCGCAGCGTGACGTTGAGCGAGCGGAACCCCTTGCCGATAGGCGTGGTGATTGGCGATTTCAGCAGGAGACGGGTCTTTTCAAACGAAGCAAAGGCGTCGTCCGGGATGAGGGCGCCGTGGCGTTCATATTCGGCAGCGCCGACGTTGAAAATTTCATAGGAAAGGGGAGCCTTGGCGGCGTCGAGGATCTGCAGAACAGCGTCGGTGATTTCCGGGCCGATGCCGTCGCCTTTGAATACGGTAATTGTCTTCATGATTTATCTGTCCTTTCTGGGAGTATAATCCATCAGGTCGCCGACGTATTTCGCTGCCGGACGGACGATACGGTTATCATACAGCTTGTGTTCGATGTTGTGGGCCAGCCAGCCGACCATACGGCTGATGACGAAGAGCGGTGTATAGAGGTCGCGCGGGATGCCCAGCATATTGTAGGCGAAGCCGCTGTAATAATCGACGTTGCTGCACATGTTGACGCCTTTTTCTTCTTTCAAGGTCTTCATGGCCAGCTTTTCGAAGCGGTTGTAGAAGCGGAAGATATCGGTCATGCCTTTTTCCTTGGCCAGGATGCCGCAGTAGTGGCGCATGATTTCGGCGCGCGGGTCCGACAAGGTGTAGACGGCGTGGCCGAAGCCGTAGACCAGGCCATCGTGACAGCCTTTGAATTTCTTATTGAGTATCTGGTGGATGACGTCGACGATTTGTTCATCTGTGGCCTTAATGCCGATGGCGTCGATGACTTGTTCCATCATCAGGGAGACGCGGATATTGGCGCCGCCGTGACGCGGTCCCTTGAGGGCGCCGACAGAGCTGGCCATGCTGGAGTAGAGGTCCGTATCCGTCGACGAGACGACGATATTGGTGAACGTCGAGTTCGTGCCGCCGCCGTGGTCGGCGTGGAGAAATAAGAGGAGATCCAGGAGCTGCGCTTCTTTCGGCGTGAACTTGCTGTCCGGCCGCAGCATGGACAAGATGTTTTCAGCCGTCGAATAGTCTTTGCGGGGATAGTGGATAACCAGGCTCTTGCGGTTGTAATAATGGACTTTGGACATATAAGCGTAGACTGCAATGGACGGCAGTTTGCTCATGATGTTCAGGCCCTTGCGGAGAGTCTGGTAGACGTCGGTGTTATCCGGATCGGGATCGTAGTTATAGAGGGTCAGCAGGGCGTGCTGCAGTTTATTCATTAAGTTCTTGCCGGGCAGGCGCAGGAGGTTCATTTCCAGGAAGTCGTCCGGCAGGTCGTAGCCGTTTTGTAAAACCTTGCAGAAGGCATTCAGTTCATCTTCAGTCGGCAAATAACCGAAGAGGAGGAGAAAGCTGGCTTCTTCGTATAAATAGCCTCTATAATTTTCCACTTTAGCCAGCTCGCGAATGTCGATGCCGCGATAGTACAAGATGCCGTCGCAATCGACTTTTTGGCCTTTTTCGTCGCGCTGGTAGCCGACGACATCGGCAATGCGGGTCAGGCCGACGAGGACGCCAGTATGATCTTCATTGCGCAGGCCGCGCTTTACGCCGTACTTGGTGAACCATTCGCGGGGAATCTGTGTGTAGTTCTGTGACTTGCCATAAAACTGGGCTAAATAAATATTTTTGTCCAAAATGATTCCTCTCTTTCCTGCAAGTATGAATATGGAAGAATAACTTATAAAATATCGGTTATCTACGAATATTCATAAATTTTATTTTGGGAATAATTTTTAACATATTCCTACAAAGTATAAGTTATTATAGCATAATTATGGAGAAAGTAAAATGAAAATCGCGTAAAGTATAAAACGTTTTAAGGGTAGCCATGGCCGTTTTAATTATGATATAATATTTACTGAAATGCTTAAATTTTTATATTGTGAAAATAGATTACATTGTTTTCACGATGAGAAAAGCCATCGCCCAGGCGGTGACAAAGGAGGGCTTGGAATGATTCAGTTATATGATGGAGGCGCGTACCTGGTTCACGGGACAGATGTCGTACCGGAACAGGATGTGGCCAAACTCAGACAGCTCACAGGCAAGACTATTTCGAAAGAAGAAGGGCGGAAGGGGACCATCGCCTATTCTATCTTGAAAAATCACAATACATCAGGGTCCATGGAACACTTGAAAATCAAGTTCGATGCCATGGCTTCCCATGACATTACCTTTGTCGGCATCATCCAGACGGCAAAAGCCTCGGGAATGGAAAAATTCCCGCTCCCGTATGTGCTGACAAACTGTCACAATTCGCTCTGCGCCGTCGGCGGCACGATCAATGAAGACGACCACGTCTTCGGCTTGTCGGCAGCCAAGAAATATGGCGGTATCTTCGTTCCGCCCCATGTTGCCGTCATCCATCAGTACATGCGTGAAAAGATGGCCGGTTGCGGCCGCATGATCATCGGTTCCGACAGCCATACGCGCTATGGCGCCTTAGGGACCATGGCCGTCGGCGAAGGCGGCGGCGAGCTGGTCAAGCAGCTTCTGTGCGATACCTATGATATCGCCTATCCTGGCGTCGTCGGCGTCTACTTGACGGGGAAACCGAGCCCGGCCGTCGGCCCGCACGACATTGCCATCGCCATCGTCGGTGCCGTCTTCAAGAACGGCTATGTCAAGAACAAGGTCATGGAATTCGTCGGTCCTGGCGTCGCTTCCATGACGACGGATTACCGCAACAGCGTCGACGTCATGACGACGGAAACGACCTGCCTGTCGTCGGTATGGCGGACCGATGAAGACACGAAGGCCTATTTGACCCAGCACGGCCGCGGCGATGCCTATAAGGAATTGAATCCGGCCGACGTCGCCTACTATGACGGTATGATTTACATCGACCTGAGCACGATCAAGCCGATGATTGCCATGCCCATGCATCCCAGCAACGCCTTTACTATTGATGAGCTCAATGCCAATCTGGAAGATATCCTCCACGAAACAGAAGAAGCCATCAACGGCCGCATGAGCAATAAAGATTTGAAATACAGCCTGACCGATAAGATCCAGAACGGGAAACTCCAGGTCCAGCAGGGCGTCATCGCCGGCTGTGCCGGCGGCAACTACAGCAATGTCATGGCTGCCGCCCACATCCTGAAACAGGCTTCCTGCGGCAACGGCAATTTTACCCTCGATGTCTATCCGTCGTCGCAGCCGGTCTACCTCGACCTGGTCCGAAAAGGCGCTGTCGCCTCCCTCCTGGAAGCCGGTGCCATCTTCAAGACGGCTTTCTGTGGCCCCTGCTTCGGTGCAGGCGATACGCCGGCCAATAATGCCTTCAGCATCCGCCATACGACGCGTAACTTCCCGAACCGTGAAGGCTCCAAGCCGGGCAACGGCCAGTTCGCTTCCGTCGCCCTCATGGATGCCCGTTCTATCGCTGCGACGGCAGCCAATGGCGGTGTCCTGACGTCGGCCGAAGGCTATATGGACGACTACGTCGAAACGCCTTATGATTACGATGACCAGCCCTATGCGACTCGCGTTTACCAGGGCTTCGGCCAGGCCGATGAAGGCGCTTCCCTGGTCTATGGCCCGAACATCAAGGATTGGCCGGACATGGAACCCCTGGCTGATTCGGTCCTGCTCAAGGTCTGCTCGAAAATCCTCGACCCGGTCACGACGACAGACGAACTCATCCCGTCTGGCGAAACGTCGTCGTACCGGTCCAACCCCCTGGGATTAGCTGAATTCACCTTGTCCCGCCGCGATCCGGAATACGTCGGCCGGGCCAAAGCCGTCGACAAAGTCGAACGGGCCCGCCTGGCCGGCGACTGCCCGGCTGGTATCGATCCGGCCTTGAAAGACGTCTTTGCCGTCTTGCGCGCTCATTTCGGCGACGTTTCCATGAAAGACGTAGAAATCGGCAGCATGATCTACTGCATCAAGCCCGGCGACGGTTCGGCCCGCGAACAGGCTGCCAGCTGCCAGCGCGTCCTCGGCGGCCTGGCCAACATCTGCCAGGAATATGCGACCAAGCGCTATCGTTCCAACGTCATCAACTGGGGTATGCTGCCTTTCCAGATGGAAGGCGAACCGGACTTTGAAATCGGCGATTACATCTATGTACCGGACGTCAAAAAAGCCCTCGACGGCGACATGAAAGCCATCAAGGCCTATGTCGTCGGCAAGGAATTGCGCGAATTGTCGCTGTACATCGCTCCCATGACGGACGATGAAAAGAAAATCGTCAAAGCCGGCTGCCTCATCAATTACAATAAGAACCGCTGATTCATTCATCGAAACTGTCGGGAAAAGCGCGGCTTCCTTCTTTTGGGGACGTGTGGTAGTGATTTTTCCAGGCCCGGTAGAACGTCGAATAATTGGTGAATCCGCAGTCATAGCAGATTTCCGTCAAAGCCCGCCCCTCCTGCATGAGGTGGCGGGCTTTTTGCAGCCGTTTCGTCGTGATGTAGCTGGCGGCGGTCATGCCCGTCTCGGCCTTGAAGAGGTGCATGAGGTAATCGGGACTCATGAAAAAGGCCGCGGCCAGGCTGGGAATGGACAGGTCGCCGCTCAGGTTTTCTTCGATATAGGCCAGGATGCGGCGTATCTTTTCATTCTGATGGCCTTTCTGGACGACGTGGAGCTTGTCTTTCTGCAGGGCCCGCGTCAGGTGGATCATGAACTCCGTAAACAGCGTTTCCTGCAGGAGCGGGCTTTCCGGGCCCATGTCGGCCCAGGCCCGGCGCAGGCGGCACGATACATTGTATAAATTGTCCGCTTCCTGGGGCTGGCGCAGGATGGGCGCGTTTTCCCGCGTGAATATCTGCCCGGCCGGACAGCCGCGGCGTTCATAGCCCTGTAAATAAGATGGAGAAATATAGGCTATGATGCGTTCGTAGACGGCATCGCCATAGATGATGGGGCGGTGGATCCTGCCGGCCGGGATGACGACGATGTCGAAGGGCTGCAGGTCGTAAGCCGTCCCTTCCACGTCATACGACACATGGCCCCGGAAGAAAAGGGTAATCTTGTCGAAGTCGTGATAATGATAGGGGCAGGTCCACTGCCGCTTGTCCGAGAGATGGAAGAGTTTCAGTTTTTCTGCTAAATAACCGGTTTTCTGAGCCATGGCCGTGTCACCTCGCCTGATATGCGTATAACAGGATTTGCAATATAAACAGCATTATTTTCATATATTTGCCACTTTCCGCTATTGTATAATAACAACTGTAAGGATTCAAGTAAGCAATGAAATCAGAAATAGATATTTTTTATGGAGGACTCAACTATGAAATTCGTAAAAATGCACGGTTTAGGCAATGACTTCGTCTTTTTGGAAGATAAGAACGGCGCTGACAAGGATTTTTCCCAGCTGGCCATCAAGATGTGCGCCCCTCATACGGGCATCGGTGCCGACGGCATCATCGTCATCGTGCCGAGCGATAAAGCCGACGTCCGCATGCGCATCATCAATGCCGACGGCAGTGAAGCGGAAATGTGCGGCAACGGCATCCGCTGCTTTGCCAAATACGTCTACGACAACGGCATCATCGACAAGAAAGAATTTGCTGTCGAAACCCTGGCGGGCATCATGAAACCGAAAGTCACTGTCGGCGACGACGGCAAAGTCAGCCTGGTCACGATCAACATGGGCAAACCCTTTACCGACCGCGCCCAGATTCCCATGGAAGGCCCGTCGGGTCCGGTCATCGACGAACCCATCGACATCGACGGCAAGACCTATAAGATCACCAGCCTGCTCATGGGCGTCCCCCACACCATGACTTACGTCAAGGATGTCGATGCCGTCGATCTCCATGAATTGGGCCCGAAATTTGAAACGTATAAAGCCTTCCCGCGCAAGACCAATATGAACTTCGTCCAGGTCATCGACGACCACACCATCAAAGTCCATACGTGGGAACGCGGTGCCGGGGCCACCCTGGCCTGCGGAACCGGCTCCTGCGCCTGCGCCGTCGGCTCTTTCCTGAACGGCTTCACCGGCCGCAGCGTCGACGTCCAGCTCTACTTGGGCACGCTGCACATCGAATACAACGAACAAGACGGCAACGTCTACATGACCGGCCCGGCCGCCGTCACCTTCACCGGCGACTGGCTGGAAGACTAGCGCTTTGGCAGAAAACGGTTTCTGACGTTGGCCATGAGCTATTTTTTCCCATCGTTTGTCGTGGGTCGTGGCTCGTTTGCCGTTGTAGGGGCGCCACGCTGGGCGCCCGCGTGAATCCTGGAGATATCCTCATCATGTATTTACGTGAAACTTCGGCAAACGAACCACGCCAAACGAACCACGAAAAAGGGCTGCTCGCTTATGCGACAGCCCTTTTTCATTTTACCAAGGGGAGGTTTTCACTATTGGAAATGCATGATATACAACGCGGCGCCTTTGTCGACAGGCCGAATCGTTTTATCGCCCATGTTTCTCTCGATGGCGACATCGCAACTTGTCATATGCCCAATCCAGGGCGAATGTGGGAATTGCTCTTTCCCGGCGTCACGGTCTATGTCCGGCCGGCAGCCAATCCCAAGCGGCGGACGGCTTACGACGTCGTCGGCATCGAGCGCGACGGCATCCCGATTCTGCTCGATACGCAGTACAATAATGATACGGCGGCCTGGCTGGTCCAGGAACACCGCATCCCCGGCTGGGAAGACTGGGACCTCATCCGCCGGGAAGTCACCGTCGGCGACAGCCGCTTCGACCTCCTCCTGGGACGGGGAGAAGAACGCTTTTTCGTCGAAGTCAAGTCGTGTACCCTTTTCAGCCGAAACGGCGCCATGTTCCCCGATGCCGTCACCGAACGGGGCCGAAAGCATGTCCTGGAACTAGCCGCCATGAGTCGTCAGGGCATCCATACGGGCGTCTTGTTCCTGGTCCATTGGGACCGGGCCCGCTGGTTCCTGCCGGATTATCATACGGATCCGGCCTTTGCCCAGGCCTTTTATGAAGCGGCACCGCACCTGGACTGGAAAGCCCTGGCCCTGCACTGGGACGGCTCCTTTTCCCGGCCCGGCGTAGCCGGTGTGTTAGCGTATCCCCAGGCTATCCTGGAACGGGAGAATCACGACGGCGGTGATTATACATTCATCCTGCACCTGCCAGAAACGAAGGATATCGTCATCGGTTCCAAAGGGAGCTTCCATTTCCCGGCCGGCTACTATGTCTATACCGGGTCGGCCCGGAAGAACCTGGCTGCCCGCCTGGCCCGGCACAGCCGCAAGCGCAAGAAGATGCACTGGCATATCGATTACCTGCGGCAGGAAGCGGACGTCGTCGCCGCCCTGCCCATCCGGACGGCCGATGACCTGGAACACGACCTGGCACAGGCCGTCGGCGCCGTTTCCGACTGGTCCATCGACGGCTTTGGCTGCACGGACTGTACATGCCCATCCCATCTCTTCGGCTTTACGGTCAATCCCATCCATTACCGGCCCTTCATCCAGATTGTCGAAGATTTCCGCATGAACCGCCTAGACTCGTCTATTTTTTATGCTATAATGGGGTAAATCACAATTTGCTAGGGGGAGATAAAGACATGGAACGCGCACAAGCATTGGCTTTATTGCAAAAATATAATCAGGAACCGTTTCACATCATGCATGCTCTGACCGTCGAAGGCGTCATGCGCTGGTATGCCCAGGAACTGGGCTATGGCGACGACGTCGATTTCTGGGGACTCGTCGGCCTGCTCCACGATGTGGATTTTGAAAAATATCCGGACCAGCACTGTAAAAAGGCGCCGGAACTGTTGAAAGAAATCGATGCCGACGACGCTTTCATCCACGCTGTCGTCTGCCATGGCTATGGTATCTGTGTCGACGTCGCACCGGAACACTTGATGGAAAAAATCCTCTTCGCGGCCGACGAATTGACGGGCCTCATCTGGGCTGCCGCCAAAATGCGTCCGTCCAAGAGCACGAAAGACATGGAAGTCAAGAGCCTGAAGAAGAAATTCAAAGATAAGCGCTTCGCCGCTGGCTGTTCCCGGGATGTCATCAAACAGGGGGCAGAAACCCTGGGCTGGGACCTGAACGACCTCTTTGAAAAGACGATTTTAGCTATGCGCTCCTGTGAAGACGGCGTCCGCAAGGAATGTCTGGAACTGACAGGCGTAGAAGAATAAATAGGAGGAAACCACTATGAAATTACGTAAAATGATGATGACCACTGTAGCCGCAGCCATGCTGACCCTCAGCGCTGCCGGCGCATCCTTCGCATCGGGCTTGGGCACGATCAATGCCGGTGCTCTTTTGCAGCAGCATCCGCAGTACGCTAAGACCATGGCTGCTTGGCAGTCCGACGTCAAATCGGCTCAGCAGGATTTCCAGAAAGAATTAAAAAAGACCAACGACAAGGCCGCTCAGCAGGCACTGGTACAGAAATATAACACCAAACTGAACCAGCAGCGCATCGCCCTGTTCTCACCCTTGGAAAAGGATATCCTCGCTAAGACCCAGGCCGTCCAGAAAGAAAAAGGCCTGGACTACGTCGTCCTCTCGGGCTCCGTCGTCATCGGCCAGGCCCAGGACATCACCAAAGACGTCGCTGCTAAATTGAAATAATACCCATAGCCACTAACCACTTAAAAGGACTTGTCGCATGGCGGCAAGTCCTTTTGCATTCATGGAATTTCCAAAACGGGCAAAAAGCGCAAAGGTTGTCTTAGGGCGTTATCTTTTATTCCCTATGGCTCTAACGTATGATAAGGGTACGAAATGAGTCATTCGGAAACTAAAAGAAAAGGAGAACAAGTAGATGGAAATTGTTGCTATCGTCCTAAGTTTATTTTTACTTGTCACATTTGCTTATCGCGGATTCTCGGTTATTTTGTTTGCGCCGATTTTCGCCCTCTTTGCAGCCAGCTTTTCGGGGCTGCCGATTTTACCGGGGTATACGGAATTGTTCATGGCTAAAGCCGTTACCTACATCAAATCCTTCTTCCCGGTCTTCCTCCTCGGTGCCGTTTTCGGCAAGGTCATGGAAGAAACGGGCATGGCCCGCAGTATCGCTATGGAAACAATTAAGCTCATCGGGAAAGATAAGGCTGTCTTCGCCGTCGTCTTCGCCTGCATGATCCTCTGCTATGGCGGTATTTCCATGTTCGTCTGTGCTTTTGCTGTTTATCCCTTCGCTGCCGCTCTGTTCCGCGAAGCTGATATTCCGAAACGTTTGATTCCGGCCTGCTTCGTTGCCGGCGTCTTCACGGCTACCATGGACTGCTATCCTGGTTCGCCGCAGATCCAGAACATCATCCCGACGATTTATTTGGGAACGACGACTTTTGCCGCTCCAATCTTAGGTTTGATTTGCGGTACGTTATTGATCGTCCTTTGCTTCATTTACCTCGAATTTCGCCGCAAACAGATGGCCCGTTCCGGCGAAGGCTATGGCAACCATACCCTCAATGAAACGGTCATCGATCCGGAAGCTTCTCTTCCGCCCTGGCAGTTGTCCATCATTCCGCTCATCGTCGTCCTGGTCCTGAACTTCTACTTCTCCATGATTTTCCAGTGGGATGAATCCTTATTAGAACCGTTCCGCGCCATGAACGTGCCCCTGTTGGCTAAAGGCGTCCACAATGTCGTCGCTATCTGGGCCCTGGTTCTCGGCCTCTTGGCTGCTATCATCATCGCCGCTGCAACGGGCCGCAAATTCATGTCCAAGAACACCAGCGTCAAAGCTGCTCTCAATGCCGGCGCCTTAGGTTCCCTGCTGGCAATCATGAACACGGCATCGGAAGTTGGTTACGGCAACGTAATTTCGTCCTTGCCGGGCTTCATGGAAGTCGCTGATGCCCTCCTCGGTATCGGCCAGGGCATGCCGTTGTTCAACGTCGCCTTGATGGTCAACATCCTGGCTGGTATCACCGGTTCTGCTTCCGGTGGTTTGAGTATCGCCCTCGATATCTTTGGTCAGCACTTCCTGGCAGAAACAGCTGCTGTCGGTATTCCGGCTGAAGTCGTCCACCGTATTGCAGCCATGGCTTCCGGCGGTATGGACAGCCTGCCCCATAACGGCGCTGTCATCACGACCTTGGCTATCTGCGGTCTGACTCATCGCGAAGCTTATAAGGATATGTTCGCCATTACCCTCTTGAAAGTAGTCGTCGCCTTCTTCGGCGTATTCTTCTACATGTTAACTGGTATTGTATGATTGGTTATTAGCGGGCCGCCCTTTGGGACGGCCCCTACAAATGCTAACCACTAGCCACTAACCACTCAAAAAGGCGCTGTCTTCGAGGACAGCGCCTTTTTCATTTCCCTTCTTTCAAATCAGCGGCACAGACTTTTCCGATGCGGGTGAGCAGGTTCAGTAGTTCCTCCCGCTCTTCTGGCTTAAATTCTTTGAAGACCATGTCGTTCAGTTCTTCGATACGCTTCTGGACCGGTTCTTTGATGGCCATGCCGGCAGCCGTCGGTTTGACGCGGATGCTGCGGCGGTTATTGGGGTCGAGGATGCGGTCGATGAGGCCTCGCTTCTGCATCCGGTCGAGGACGCCGGAAATGGTGGAGTTTTCGACGCGCAGGATGTTGGCAATTTCCTTCGGCGTCAGTGTTTCATCTTTCCAGAGACAGGCCAGGACGCCGTATTGTCCCGGTGTGATGCCGAACTCGGAAAGGTTTTCGGAGAAGATCAAAAAGACTTCATGTTGTGAAATGGTTAGCAAAAAATTAATGCATCTCGTGTAATCCACAGGATATCTGCCTTCCTTCTGACAATATTTCGTATTCCTAATTAGTTTACATTTTATCATATTTTTGCATATCTATCTAGTAAGTAGCTTTTATTTTTGCCTTGCCGTATAATAAATGTGAAAACATGCAAAGGAAGGGTTCTATGAAACGCAAGCAGATTTTTGGCTTTGATTATACCAACAACGAGTATATGAAAATCTTCATGTACCTTCTCGTCGGCGGCTCGGCGGCTCTCTTGGAATGGTCGCTTTTTTATATTTTCTTTCGGCTGTTGTCAGCCGGTGCTGTGTTTTCGATGCAGACGCAGACCGTCCTGGCTGCGACGACCCTGGCTTTTGCCTCGTCGACGCTATATCATTATGTGCTCTGTAACCGCTTTGTCTTCGACAGCGGCAGCCGCTATCACCGCGGGACGGAAGTGTCCCTGGTTTTCGTTGTCAGTGCCATCGGCCTGGGCTGGAATCTCTTGCTCATGTGGCTGTTTACGTCACCGGCTATTTTAGGGCTGAATCCGATGGTGTCGAAAATCATGGCCAGTGCCATCGTCACCGTTTGGAATTATGTGTCGCGTAAGAAATGGATTTTTAAGTAAGGGGGTGTCTCTATGGCACGAGCAGCACGCGTTATGGAAATTTTACAAGATATGATTCATATTGACAGCGAGACGAATACGCCTAAAGAACGGCAGATGGAATTGTACCTGCAGCAGTTCTTTTCTCATCTCGATGGCGTCGCCAGCGGCCTCATCCACGTACCCGACGATAATTGCCAGCGGTCTGTCGTCTACGGCCTCGTCCGCGGCAGTACGGGCCATACGGTCATTTTCATGAATCATCACGATGTCGTCGACGTAGAGTCCTATGGCTATCTGCGGGACCAGGCCTTTGACCCGCAAGGGCTGTATAAGACACTGGAACGGGCTCCGCTCAGTGAGGACGTGCGCCGGGACTGGGAAAGCGGGGAGTGGCTCTTTGGCCGCGGCTCCTGTGACATGAAAGGCGGCGCGGCCGCGCAATTAGCCGTCTTTGAGGATTATGCAGCCCATCCGGGCAAGGCCAGCCTGATTTATTTATCCCTGCCCGATGAAGAAACGTATTCGGCCGGCATGCGGACGGCCATTACCCTGCTCAATGAATTGCGTTCTTCTTATGGCCTGATCTACGATATCCTCATCGACAGCGAACCGAACCATAAAGAACAGGGGAAACTCGTGGCTTACACCGGTTCTGTCGGCAAAATCCTGCCCGTCGTCCTGGTCCAGGGCAAACCAGTCCACATCGGCTGCTATGATAAAGGCATGAATCCCGTCGGCGTCCTGGCCCACCTCATCGCGGCGACCGAAGGCAGCCGGGAACTGACCGACTGCTGCGATGGTGAACAGACGCCGCCGCCGGCCTGGGTCTATCTGCGGGACCGCAAGGAACGGTACGACGTGACCCTGCCCCAGCGCGTAGCTGCCGCCCTGAACCTGCTGACTTACGACAAGACACCGGACGATGTCATGTATGTCCTTTTGGAAGAAACGCGGCGGGCCGTCCATGACTTGCAGCAGACCATGGGCAGCAATCTGCCCGTCTCCGTCTGCAGTGCCGATGAGCTCTTGCAGCAGGCTGCGGCCTACCCCGGCTTCGACGTCTTCTATGAAGCGGCTAAACAGGCTTCTTTCGTCGCCCTGCAAGACGGGCGCAGCACCTATGCCGAGGAAACGATACACCTCTTGGAGCAGATCCTCGATTTCACGGGCATGACGGCGCCGATGGCCGTCGTCGCTTTTGCGCCGCCTTATTATCCGGCAGCCGACAGCCTGTCTTTCCCGACACCGGCCTTTACAGGCTTGCTGGAAAAGATTTCCTCGATGATGGATGTCCGCTTTGAACGCTATTTCAACGGCGTTTCCGATTGCAGTTACTGCTGCGTCGACCCCGATTTTGACGAAGGCATGGTCGAAAAGAACTTGCTCCTCTGGGGCAAAGCCTATCCCTTTGACTTGGAAAGTTTGAAAAAATTGCAGATTCCCTTCCTCCTCCTGGGACCGTGGGGCAAGGATTTGCACGAACGGACAGAACGCGTCCATATTGAAAGCGTATCGCAGAAATTGCCTCATATCCTCGATACCATCATTTCTTACATCGGCCAGGCTGAATTATAAAATGTATGATGGTCGGTCAAGACATTACTAAAAAGCATGAAATAATGCAACCCATTTGTGACAATGCTATGATATACTAGAACATAATAATGTCATAGGTGGCACTATTAAATACCAATAGGAAGCTGGGATTTATGATGAAAAAGAAATCTTTAGTATTGGCTGCAGTCATGGCAGCCTGCGCTACTTCCTTTGCTTTCGCTACGCCGCAGACGCAGTGGAACCAGGGACAGTGGCAGCTCGACTTGGGCGCTTGGAACCCGAAAGCTTCGGTTGACTCCGGTAATTGGGACAAAGCTACATTCAAGGACTGGTATGGCCAGGAAGATACGAACTCCAAATGGGATTTCCAGGGCGGCTTGAGCTATGGCCTTTCTGACAAATGGGCTTTGCAGTACAACTACTATGGCTTGAAGACTAAGAGCGACAACAACAAATCCTACAAGACCGATGGCGATGAACACGAAGTAAACCTCGTTTACTCTATCAACAAGAACTTCGCTGCTTACGCTGGCTGGAACCGCATTAAAAACGACCTCGGCGGCGATGCTAACGACACCAACAACGTCGCTCAGCTCGGCTTGATCGCCAAAGCTCCCCTGGCTAAGAACCTCGACTTCTACGCTAAAGGCGCTGTCGGCACTAAGAAGACGACCATGTGGGAAGCTGGCCTCGGCTACAGCATTACACCGGACCTCGACATCAATGCTGGCTATCGTTACTTGAACACCAAATTGGCTGATGGCGGCGATTCGACCTTTGGCAACAAAGACGACGCTAACATCTCCTACAAAGGCTTCATCGCTGGCCTCTCCTATCGCTTCGGCGGCGGCCACAAAGAAGAAGCTCCGGCTCCGGAACCGGTTTACACGCCGGAACCGACTCCGGCACCGGTCGTTGAAACGCCGGTCCAGAAGAACGACTACTACGTTGAAAGCGTTCACTTCGGCTTCGACGAAGACCAGCCGCTCGCTTCCGAACGCGCTAAGATGGACCACTTTGTCCAGGTTGCTAAAGCAAACCCGAGCGATACGTTCAAACTCGTCGGCAACACCGATGCCAAAGGCTCCAACGCTTACAACGATGACCTTTCCAAACGCCGCGTAGATAACGTAGCAGCATATGCTGAAAGCCAGGGCGTACCGGCTTCGCAGATGCAGCTCGACTACAAAGGCAAAACGGACCCCGTCAGCACCAACGACACCGAACAGGGCCGCGCTGACAACCGCCGCGTAGATATCTGGCAGAATCACTAAGTTTAGTGGCTCGTGGCTAGTTGTTCGTGGCTAGTGAAAAAGAAGCTGTCGCATAGCGACAGCTTCTTTTTTTCTGTAGGGGCTCGCACGTGGTGCCTCCTACAAGATGCTAGCCACGAACCACTAGCCCCTAACCACTAAATTCCCTCAAAAAGGGAATTTATCCTTGCCAAACTTCTGTTTTCACGATATAATAATGTAGCTAACTTAATAAAAGTACTGGTGCGTGGTAATCCGCCGGGGCTTGTGCAATGGGAACCTATGAACCTTGTCAGGTCCGAGAGGAAGCAGCAATAAGTAGACCTTTCCATGTGCCACGAGGAAACCTGGCGGGTTATCATACACGAGTACTTTTCAGTTGGTAAAAGCAGCGGTTAGCTGCTTTTTTTCGTATACGGAAGGGAAAGACTCATGGCATATATTGCATTATACCGCAAATGGCGGCCGAAGGATTTTGAAGATGTCGTCGGCCAGTCCCATATCACGGAAACCCTGCAAAAAGCGATAGATACGGACAAAGTAGCCCATGCTTACTTGTTTTCCGGTCCCCGCGGGACGGGCAAGACGAGCACGGCTAAAATTTTTGCCCGGGCCATGAACTGTGTCCACGGGCCGACGTCCCACCCGTGCAATGAATGTGAAGTCTGCCGCCACATCATGAGCGGCGAGTCCCTGGATGTCGTCGAAATCGATGCCGCTTCCAACCGCAGCATCGAAGACATCCGCACCTTGCGGGAAACGATTAAATTCATGCCGGCTGAAGGCCATAAGAAGATTTACATCATCGATGAAGTCCATATGCTGACGACAGAAGCTTTCAATGCCCTTCTGAAGACCCTGGAAGAACCGCCGGCCCATGTCATCTTCATCCTGGCGACTACGGAGCCGGAACGGATTCCCATGACCATCTTGTCGCGCTGTCAGCGTTATGAGTTCCGGCGTATTACCAGCGAGGATATTGCCAAACGCCTGCTCTATGTGGCCGGACAGGAACAGATCGACCTGACCAAAGGTGCTGCCCATATTCTGGCCGTCCAGGCCGACGGCGGCATGCGCGATGCTTTGAGTATGCTCGACCAGTGCGTCAGCAACACGAGCGGTACCATTGACGAAGGCGTCGTCCGCGATTTGCTAGGCCTCATCGGCAAAGACTGGCTGTTTTCCCTGGCTCAGGCCATTTTCGACGGCCAAGGCGATGTCATCATCAAGGCTGTCGACGACGTCATCCATATGGGCAAGGAGCCGCGGGTCATCTTGATGGAGCTGCTGGCTCATTTGCGGGCCGTCATGCTCTGCCAGGCCGCGTCATCTTCCGACACCCTTTCGGCTTACGACGACTGCCTCGACGAGTTGCGTAAACAGGCTGGCGAATGGACGCCAGCGGCAGTTTTTCAAGTCCTGGCCATTTTACAGCAGGCACTGCTGACGGCCAAGACGTCGCCGGTTCCGCGCATTGCCGTGGAAATGGGGCTGCTCATGGCAGCGCGGAAGCTGAATCAGCCGCCCGTTGTCCCCGTTGCAGCGGCTTCTGCCGCCAAGGCTCCGGCTAAACCGGCTAAAACTGCTGTGGCAGAAAAGCCGGAAGTCGTCCCAGTTCCGGAAGAGGACGATTACAGCGGCGGCTACGGCCTGGAAGAAGCTGTTCCCTTTCCAGAAGAAGAGTTTACTTCACCTGGACCCACCGTTGGCCAGGCACCGGTACAGGAAGCTGCGGCCGCTATGCCCCAGCCTGCTCGTCCGCCTGTGCCACCGGCACCGCCTCGGCCCGAGCCCGTGAAGGCGGCCGCTCCGGCTGCGAACGTACCCGCACCGGCACCGTCCCCGGCAGCGCAGCCTGTCGCATCGGCCGAATACCAGGACGTCTGGAAAAAGATGTGCGCCATTCTCGATAAAGAAAAGAAGAAAGCCGTCTTGTCCTGTATCCGCAACGGCCGTGTCGTTTACATCGGCGAAGGCCAGGTCATCGTCGCCTTTAAGACGGCCTTCATGGTGAAAAGGGCCAACCGGGAAGATTACTATAAGTTTACTGATGCTGCCTTATCCCAGATACTGGGCGGCACGTACCACATGCAGGGCTTTTTGGAAGGTGATGCCGAACTGGATGGGTACGAAAAAAAAAAGAGTAACCTGACCCGGCCGGCGGAACCTGAACCGCTGCCCGAAGAGGATATTCCAGTTCCTGCGCCATCTCAAGAAGCAGCTAGTTCCAGCGATGAAACGGCATGGCAGCCGGCTTCCATCGAGGATATGGATGAAGCCGAACGAGCCGCCTTGGGACCATTGCTTAAAAACGTAGGAGACTGTAATATATATATAGAAAATAAAAAATAAGTTTACACAAAATTAGGAGGAAAACAAATGTTTGGTGGAAATATGCAAGGTATGATGAAGAAAGTACAGAAAATGCAGAAAGAAATGAAGAAACTGCAGGAAGATTTGAAGAAACGCACTGTCGAAGCGACCGTCGGCGGCGGTGTCCTGACCATCGTCATGAACGGTGAAAAGAACGTCGAAAGCGTCCACATCGACCCGAGCATCATCGACCCGGAAGACGCTGAAATGCTGGAAGACCTCATGGTCGCTGCCGTCAATGAAGCCAACAAGAAAGTGGACGATATGATGGCTCAGGAAATGAGCAAGATCACCGGTGGCATGCACCTGCCGGGCATGTTTTAATGGATACGCCATTAGATAAGCTGACGGAAGAGTTCCGCCGCCTTCCCGGCATTGGCGTCAAGACGGCACGCAAGCTGGCCTACTATATCGTCCAGCAGCCGGCCAGCCGTGTCGACGAATTTGTCGATGCTATCCGCGATGCCAAAGCGAATATGCACTTCTGCTCGGTCTGCTTCAACTTATCGTCCCAGGATCCGTGCCCGATTTGCAGCGACATCAGCCGCGACCGCTCGACAATCTGCGTCGTCGAAACGCCGCAGGATGTCCAGGCCATTGAACGCAGCGGCGATTACCACGGCTTATATCACGTCCTGCACGGGGCCTTATCGCCTTTAGACGGCGTCAACGTCGAAGACCTGCGTATCCGCGAGCTCCTGCAGCGTCTGGGGAATACGACGGTCAAGGAAGTCATCTTGGCTACCGATCCTGACGTAGAAGGCGAAGCGACGGCGTTATACCTGGCCCGCCTCATCAAGACGGCCGGCATCCGCGTGACCCGCATTGCCCGCGGGCTTCCCATGGGCGGCGACATTGAATATGCTGACGAAGCGACGCTGGCTGGTGCCGTTGCCAATCGGCAGGAAATGTGAGGGTATTATGGAATATCTATGGATAGCCGCAGGCGTTTTTGTCCTGTTCTTAGTGCATAAGCTCATCTTGGCACCGATGCGCCATTTACTGGTCAATGTCGTCGTCGGCCTCATCGTCCTGTACGGCGTCAACCATTTTGGCTATCTTTTTGGCTTCCAGCACGTCCCCATCACCATCGGGACAGGCCTTATCATCGGTCTGTTCGGCTTGCCCGGGGTCGTACTGGTTACCTTGTATTACACGTTTTTTTAACCTACGCGAAGAGGGGATATCGTGAAATTGAAAAAATGGGCCGTCCTTGCCTGTACGGCTGCCTTGGCTGTATCAGTCCTTTCGGGCTGCGGCAACAGCGTGTCTACGAAAACTGAAACGGTTTCCAAATCGGATCATCCTGTGGCTCTGACGCTGGATGCCAATATTACGGCTTTACATATGACCAATATCGTACCGAAACTGTCGGGGAAACTCGTATCGACACCGTTGGCCGTCGGCCAGGAAGTCAAGGCTGGCGACGTCGTCGTCCAAGTCGATTCGGCACCGTATCAGCAGAGCGTCAGCCAGGCTGAATCGCAGCTCGTCGCTGCTTCATCGGCTGCGACGCCGACGTATAAGACCGTTACCGTACCGGCTGCCAGCAGCGGCGGCGGTGGTGGCGGCGATAACAGCGGCCACCGGGCGGAATTGAAGGCCTGGTATAATATGGGGGCCTTATCGAAAGTCGAATACAATCAGATGATGGCTGATGCTGGCGGCTCTTCAGGTTCTTCTCAGGGCGAGACGACTCAGACCGTCCAGGTCCAGGAAGCGCCGGCTGTGGACCATGAAAAAATCGCCCAGCTGCAGCAGGCTGTCCAGGCTGCCCGCGATATGTTAGGCAATACGACGATTTATTCGCCCATTGACGGCCGTGTCACGGCCGTATCGGATAATCCGTCTGTCGCCGTCGCCGGCAATGTCCTGGCTACGATTCAGCAGATGTCGCCGTTAGTGGCGACCTTTGCCATTCCTGAAATGTACATTGACGCTTTACAGGATGCCAAAAAAGACGGCAGCCTGCAAGTATCTATCATTGCCGCTTCGGGTGAAACGGAAACGGGGGAACTGACCTATCTGGCAACGACCAAGGATCCTTCGACCGGTTCTTATATGGCCAAGGTCACTTTCAACAACGCCAAGAACCTGTTCGTTCCCGGTGAATTTTATCACGTCCGCATCGCCACGCCGAAAGAAGTGTCCCAGATTACCGTTCCCAAGACGGCGGTCCGGACCAAAGACAGCGGTGACTTCGTTTACATCGTCAATGACAGCGGCCTGGCCGATGCCCGTTCCGTCCTGACTGGCGATGAAGAAGACGGCCGCGTCGTCATCCTCGACGGCCTCGACGAAGGCGATGTCGTCGTTGCCGATCCGCCGGATTCGCTGGAAATCGGCATGAAAGTTAAATCGTAATTCCAAGGAAGGTGAGAGCCAGTGACAAAAGAAGAGCATCACAGCAGTTTATTGAAGTCCTTGGAAAAGAGCCTCGACGTCCTCGACCTCTTCGTGGAATGTAATACCGGCATGACCCTGAAGGACATTGCCGAACACACCCACTTGAATACGTCGACGGCCTTCCGCATTGTAAACACCTTGGAGCGGCGCCAGTATTTGACCCGCAACGATACGTCCAAGCAGTACCGCCTCGGTCCCCGAGCCCTGGCGCTGGGCTATTCGTCTCATTGGACAGAGAATGTCATCACTTTGGCCAAACCTTATTTACGGCGTTTACAGCAGTTGTTTAATGAAACGGTCAGCATTTACATTGCCGAAGGCGACTGCCGCATCTGCCTGGACCACGTCGAAAGCACCCATTCCCTGCGCCGGGTCATCCCCATCGGGGAGTCCCTGCCGCTCTATAAGGGGGCTGCCGGCCGGGTCCTGCTGGCCTGGACGAGCGATGACGAACGCAAGCGGTACATTGAAAAATACGGCAATATTTCTGAAGAAGAGTTCGCGGCCATCCGCCATAATGGCTATGCCATGACTCAGGATGAAAGCGAACACGGCTTATTTGCCCTGTCGGTACCTATCTTCAATTTTGAAGGCCAGGTCATCGCCTCTTTGACTATCGCCGGGCCGTCTATGCGTTTCTATGACTCGATCCGTCAGAAAATGCTGTTCACCATGAGCCAGTATGCCTATGAGATTTCCCATTCCCTGGGCTACCGGAAGAAAGCATGACCGGCCGGAAATGGAGGGCTGACGAATTTTGCGTCGATGCCAGCGTACTGGCCCCGCGCCTGCTGGGGCAGTACCTCATCCATGAAACGCCGCAGGGCCTCTGCAGTGGCCTCATCGTCGAGACCGAAGCTTATGGCGGCTGTTACGACGGCTTTGCCGACGACGGAGCCCATAGCTTTCATGGCCTTACCAAGCGGACGGCACCGATGTTCCACGCCGGCGGCATCAGTTATGTCTACCTGATTTACGGCATGTACTGCTGCTTCAATGTCGTCGCCGGTCCGGAAGGACAGGGCCAGGCCGTGCTCATACGAGCTGTTGAACCAGCTGAAGGGACTCCGCTCATGGTACAGCGCCGGAAGGCGAAGAAAGTCAGCAAGAATCTGACTAACGGGCCGGGAAAACTTTGCCAGGCCCTGGCTATTACGCGGGACCAGAACGGTCTGGTTTTGACCGGTGATGAACTCTATCTGGCCCATCCGCTGCGTCAGGAACCTTTTTCTATCGTTCAGACGACGCGCATCAATATTGACTATGCCGAACGGGGAAAGCATTTTCCCTGGCGGTTCTATATAAAAGACAATCCTTATGTGTCTAAATTGTAATCCTAGTTAGGGGGAGATTACTATTATTGAATTTAGAGAAATCCGTTTGGAAGATAAACCCATTATAGATGACTATTTTCATCAGAAAAGATATGAACAGGCTGATGCTACCTTTATGACGCTCTTTGCCTGGCAGAAGCCCTATGAAATCCAGTGGGCTGAAGAAGACAATGTCCTCTACATCCGCTCGGGCCGCGGCAAGAAACAGTTCTGGATCCCGCCTTTCGCCCGCAAAGACGGCAGTTTCGCTAAAGGCGTCCTGCGCATGCATGAATGGTTCGAAGAACACGGCTATCCTTTCTTGATGAAAGGCGTCACGCCGGCTGCTGTCGAACGGATCAAAGCGCTCTGCGAAGACTGTTACGACTTCACGCCGGACCGGGACAATTATGAATACGTCTACCTGACGCAGAACCTAATCAATTTGTCGGGCAAGAAATACCGCCAGAAGAAGAATAACCTCAACCATTTCCGTAATCAGTATTTCGGCAACTGGGAATACGTCCCCATTACGGAAGATATCTTCGATGAATGTCTGGCCTCTGAACAGTCCTGGTATGACCAGCATGAAGCCGGCGATGAAGACGATGAACTCTTAGGCGAACGCCATGCCATCGAAACGGTCTTTAACAACTGGGAAGTCCTCCAGCCGACAGGCGGCGCCATCCGCATGTATAATAAGATCGTCGCCTTCTCTATCGGTGAAATGCTCAACGATGATACGGCTATCATCCATTTTGAAAAGAGCGATCCGACCATCCGTGGCCTGTACCAGGTCATCAACCATGAATTTGTCGTCCATGCCTGGCCGCACACGACGTACATCAACCGCGAAGAAGACATGGGGATTCCCGGCCTGCGCCATTCCAAAGAATCGTATAATCCGGATCACTTCGTCGAAAAATACGACGTCACACTGCGCCAGAAATAAGGGGGCCTTTCTATGCACTTCCGTTTAGCGACTGAATCGGACCGGGGCCTCGTCGAAAGCCTTTGGGACTATTGTTTCGAACACCGGGAAGATCCGTTTTTCCAGTGGTATTTCAATCATTTTTATCGGCCTGAAAACGTCCTCATGGGCTTTGAAGGCGATGATATGGCCTGCCTGACCCATCTCAATCCGTATACGCTGTGCCTGCGCGGCAAAGCCATCGACACGTCGTATATCGTCGGTCTGGCAACGCATCCTGCAGCCCGGCGCAGCGGTGTCGGCGGGAAACTGTTGACGGCAGCCCTAAAGGAAATGAAGCGCCGCGGCCATTACATTCACATTCTCATGCCCAGCAAGGCCGGTTTCTATCAGCCTTATGGCTATGAACTCTATTGTCATCAGTGGAAGGAAACGATGCCCCTGGAAGCCTTGCGGCCTCTGACGGACCGGACCGTGCGCTATGCCTTTGTCAACAGCCCGGATCAGTGGCCTTATCTGGCCGCCGTTTATGAAGGTTATACGAAGGGCCTGTCCGGCTATGCCCTGCGCGATGAACAGAGCTGGCGGAGCCATATCGAGGCCCAGCTGGCTGAAGGCAATATCGCTGTCTGCTTCGATGGGGACGAACCGATTGGCTATGCCTTCTATCAGCTGGGAGAACCGACCATCATCAGCGGTGAATTTGTTTACACCTGCCGCAAGGGAAAACGGGGCCTCTTAGGCTATATGTACAACCACCGTTCTCAAGGCGAGGCCTTCCAATGGAACGAAGGCATCCATGACCAGTCCTATCGCTTTTATCCCGATGGGAAACAGGGCCATGAAACGATGCCTTTCATGACGGGACGCATCGTCGATGTCAAAGGGGCCTTGGAACAGCTTCCCTACCAGACCGACGGTACGGTTACCTTCCATACGGAAGACCCCTTGGCGGATTGGAACTGCGGGACCTTTACCTTGACAGTAAACAATGGTAAACCCGTAGTTACCCAAGAAAAGAATGAGCAGGCCGACGTTACCCTGCCCATCGGTACCCTGGCTTTATTAGCCTTTGGCGCCATGGATGTAAACGACCTGGTTTTCAATGAAAAACTACAGGGAAATGAACAGGCCCTGCAAACCCTGCAGGCCCTCTTCCCGACCGAAAAAAACTGGATCAACGAGTGGTATTAGTGTCTTTTGTGGTTCGTTGTTAGTGATTCGTGGCTCGTAGGAGTTCGTACGTGGCTCGTAATCCGTAGGGGATTATACAAATCCATGGCGGGCCGCCCTTTGGGACGGCCCCTACGAAACCATTCACTAGCCACTAACCACTAACCACTTAAAAATAGGCTGTCGCATAAGCGACAGCCTATTTTTTTACCGATAAACAGTGTAAACGACAATCCCGGTCACGAGAAACACGGCGGTATACACCAGGAAGAGTGTGATCAGGGTATGGCGGCCGATGTTGGCGACGACCCGCCAGCCGCTCTTCATGCCGCCGGCCAGCATGACGTACAGGGAGTGGCCTGTGCTGGCCGGGACGTGAGCCGCTTCTCCAGGAAGAGCTTGGTACGTTCCTTCTACGACGGGATGGTTTCCGTGATAGGACAGGTTGTTTTCTAAAATGCCGTCCGGGTTGGAGCGGATGTAGTCGTGGACATATTCCGTATGGCCGTCTGGGGCGATGCGGGTATAGCCGTTTACATGGTGGTAACCGGACGGTGCTTTGACTAAGCCTTCGTGGCTGACGACGCCGTCATGGGCAAAGGCGCCATCGTGGGCGAAGCCGTCGGCCATGCCGCCGTCGACGACGCCGCCGGCAGCGGCTTTCAGGAAGGGCAGGACCAGGGCGATGATGACCAGGGGGATACTGCCCATGATGTTCAAAGCACCTGACGAGGAGTAACCATTCCGATAGAGCCAATACAACAAGAGCTGGAAGACGAAGGCGATAAGGGCGGCTAAGGCTGTCAAGGCCAAGACTCGAACCAGGAGAGACGCGTGAACGACTGTAAAGAAAACGTGAGGAAACGTGTTTACTATCGTTGCCAAGCCTCGGTAAATCGGCCGGTATAAGGTATTGAGCCAGTCCATGCGGAAGTAGAGGACAAAGGCCAGGCCGTAACGATAAAAAAGCCGACGAAGCCGCCGATGATGACCCAGGGATTAAAACCGTGGATAAAAGTATACATGAGGATAGCGAAAATCCAGATGGCACTCAAAACATTCTGCCAAGTCGTGAGTTGTGCCGATACCCACTCCCGGCGCGTCATTTGCTGTCTGTCCATAAAACACCTCGCATACGTAGTCGTTACTTTTTATAGTAGAGAAAAAGCTGTAAAAAATCAAGAACATTACAGCCCCTTTTCCTTTTCGTCAAATAGGTGTAACATGAAATTATAATTCCCCTTGGTTAATTGTAAAATGAATTTGAACAGGTAATCAAAAAACAAAAATCCATAGT
>OIWK01000615.1_pt1 | contig 37851 bp, 30 predicted proteins | sample 1587401 | NCBI WGS metagenome assembly OIWK01 (sample SAMEA3888911, study PRJEB22519) | human gut metagenome | biome: human gut; feature: human-associated habitat; material: faeces | place: Denmark | collected 2009 | reverse complement strand
GATAGAAGAGGCTCGTGCGCAAATGGAAAATGCAGATAAGGAGAATATGCGCTACGGAAAACTGCTTGCCGAGGGTGCTGTGACACAGCAGCAATACGATAATGTCCACACGGCTTTCGTAGCGGCTAAAGCCCGCTATGAGCAGGCGAGCCGCGGCCGCAACTCGTCGGCTCTTGTGAAGCGCGAGCAGGGTGTCAGACTTGAGCAGAATGCCGCTGCGGTTAATATGTGTGAGGCAAACGTGCGGCTTGCACGTAGCTACATGCGACGGAGTGACCGGACGGAAGACAATCCATGTCGGACAGCTTGTGCAGCCCGGACAAACGATGGTCGACATCGTCGACTCAAAGGAGATGTGGGTGCAGGCAAACTACAGGGAGTCGCAGATGTCTGGCATACACATAGGCTCGGCTGTGAAAATGAAGATAGACGCCGTGCCTGGTGTGGAATACGTAGGAACGGTCGAGTCGCTTTCAGATGCCACCGGGTCGGCGTTCTCCTCGATGCCGTCAGACAATGCAACCGGAAATTTTGTAAAGGTGGAACAGCGTGTGCCGGTGCGCATATCGCTGCACGGCAATTCTGAGGATCTGATGAAGAGACTGAAGGCTGGCTATAACGTTGAATGCGAAATCAGCACAAAATGACACCTCCTCCAATGAAATTTGCCATGCCGATGGTCAAGGACTTCGTGCCTAAGGCTGTCAGGCCATGGCTGTATGTTGTCATGGCGCTGTGTTTCCAGGTCTCGGCCGCGCGCTATCTGGGCGCGCTCAACGAGATTATAGGCGCTACGGCACAGATGCGTGAAGATGTGCTTATGTGCCTTTACTGCAATCTGGCGGGAATGGCGTTGTGGTTTCCGATGTTGTTCCGCATGAAATTCCGGTTTACCAACAAGACGCTGCTGGTCGCCGCTTCGCTCACGGTGTTGGTCACCAACCTGCTCATCGGCTATGTCACGTGGCTGCCGCTTTTATGGCTGTTGTGTTTTATTGAGGGAATAGCCAAGATTCAAGGCACGTTTGAGTGTATGTCAAACATCCAGTTGTGGATGACGCCTAAGCGCGACATGACAATTTTCTTTCCGCTTCTGCACATCGTGATACTTACGAGCATGAATCTGCAGGATTTTATGTCGGCTTATTTCGGAATGCTCGGCGATTGGAGGCTGATGCATTGGTTTGTGGCTGGCGTCCACTGCGTGGTGCTGTTGTTCTTGCTCACGTGTGTGCGGCATTTCCGGTTTATGCGGCCGCTGCCGCTGTACGGCATCGACTGGACTTCGATGGCGTTGTGGGCGGCGTTGCTTGTGCAGGTGGCATACGTGCTCAACTATGGCGACTGGTATGCATGGTTCAATCACGATGCGGTGTGGTATCTCACGGGTTCTATTCTCATCACCTTTGCCCTTATACTGCATCGGATGACGCATGTGCGGCATCCGTATATCAATCCTCTGGTGTTCACCGGATTCCGTTATGTCAAGCAGATTCTGGTGCTTGTGTGCTTCGTGGAGTGCCTTTTCGGCACAGAGCATATTCTTGAGGAGATTTATCTGGAAGAGGTGATGCATTACTCCACAATTGTCAACGCCACTCTGTGTGCTCCCGCATGTGTGGGATGTGTATGCGGATGCCTGTTTTCGCTTTTCTGGTTGCAGAAAGTGATGCGGATGTCGTACATCCGGCTTGGAATAATCGGTTCGTGCATGTTGTTGGTTTATATGGCGATGATGTATCTGTTGGTGTCGCCGGCGGTCAGCATAGAGATGCTGTATTTGCCATTGTTCTGCCGTGGATTCGCCTATACCACTCTCAGCATCGTGTTTTTCTGCTCGTTGCACGACGTGATGGATTTCAACCACTTCTTCCAAGGGTTGGGTGTGTTCAACATGCTGCACATGTTGGTGGGCGGATGCCTGGGGTGTGCCGTCTATGCGAAGATGATAGGTTGGTATGTGGCCGACGGTTTTTCGCGCTATACGAGCGGTGCGTTGTGGCTCCACAACTCATCCGCCATTGGCTCGCCGTCGATAACCGACGAGATGCTCCTTGTCGGAGTGAAGGCGGTCTATGGCTGGGCTTGCTATGGATGTGTGTTCCTGATTCTCGGATTCCTGCTCTTCGATTCGCCGATACGCAGGCACAGATCTTATATGCTGCCATGGAGAGTGGTGGGCAAAATGGTGAAGAAATACTACAATCTTGCACAGCATTGAATGTCCGATTCCAGTTTCTGGCATAAATGCCGTTTTTGTGGAATGAAAACTTGTTGCGGAGGAAAATAAAAGCGTGCTGTCTCCATCTTGAAGACAGCACGCTTCCTTTTTATGAAACGCTAATAAAACTTCGTTGTTTAGTTGCGGTTTCCGCCACGGTTTCCACCGCGGTTTCCTCCACGGCGGTCATCACGATGTCCGCCTCCACGGCGGTCGCCGTCGCGACGTGGTGGGCGAGCCGGACGCTCAGGCTCTACGTAGCCTTCCGGCTTCGGAAGCAGGGCGCGCATTGACAAGCGGAACTTGCCTGTTTTCTTGTCGATTTCGATGAGTTTCACTGTCACCTCGTCGCCCTCGTGCAAACCGGTGTCTTCCATCTTTTCAAAACGCTCCCATGCGATTTCAGAGATGTGGAGCAGACCGTCGCGGTTAGGCATGAATTGAACGAATGCACCGAAGTCCATGATTGAAACCACTTTGCCTGTGTAGGTCTCACCTTCTTCAGGCTGCGCTACGATGCCCTTGATAAGAGCCATAGCTTTGTCGATTGCGTCCTTGTTTGGAGCGGCAACCTCGATGTTGCCATGGTCGCCTTCTTCCTCGATAGTGACGATTGCACCCGACTGTTCCTGGATGCCTTGGATGATTTTTCCGCCCGGGCCGATGACAGCTCCGATGAATTCCTTCGGAATAACCAATGCCTCGATGCGTGGCACGTGAGGCTTGTAGTCTTCGCGTGGCGCAGGGATTGTTTCGTTGATGATTCCGAGGATGTGCAGACGGCCTTCGCGAGCCTGGTTGAGGGCTTTCTCAAGAATTTCGTAGGAAAGTCCGTCGCACTTGATATCCATCTGTGTTGCGGTCAAGCCCTTAGGTGTACCGGTGGTCTTGAAGTCCATGTCGCCAAGGTGGTCCTCGTCGCCAAGGATATCGCTAAGCACTGCGTACTTCTCCTCGCCCGGGTTCTTGATAAGACCCATAGCGATACCTGATACAGGAGCCTTCATAGGAACACCAGCGTCCATGAGGGCGAGTGTGCCGGCACATACAGTAGCCATTGAAGAAGAACCGTTTGACTCGAGAATCTGGCTTACCAGACGAACTGTGTAAGGGAAGTCCTCAGGAATCTGGCCCTTCAGTCCGCGCCATGCCAAGTGGCCGTGACCAATCTCACGACGGCCTACACCGCGCTGAGCCTTAGCCTCACCGGTACAGAACGGCGGGAAGTTATAGTGAAGGAGGAAGCGCTGGTAGCCCTTCTCCAATACGTCGTCAACGAGTTTCTCGTCCATCTTTGTACCGAGTGTACATGTAGAGAGGCTCTGTGTCTCGCCACGTGTGAAGATTGCGCTTCCGTGAGGCATAGGCAGCGGAGAGACCTCGCACCAGATAGGACGGATATCGGTAGTCTTACGACCGTCGAGACGCTTGCCCTCATCGAGGATGCAACGGCGCATTGAGTCGCGCATAACGTCGGCATAGTAGCGCACCATTTCAGCGTGCTTCTCGTCGAGCTCCTCGGGTGTCAGCTCTGTGTGAGCGGCATCGTAAGCCTCCTGGAAGTCAGCAAGAATCTTGTCGAAAGCCTCCTCGCGCGACTTCTTGTCGTGGTCGCCAGCCTCAGCGATAGCGTAGCACTTGTCGTAGGTCTCCTTGCGGATCTGCTCGCGCAGCTCCTCGTCGTTAACCTCGTGGCAATACTCGCGCTTAACGTCAGTGCCAAGCTCCTTAGAAAGCTCAGTCTGGAGTTCGCACATAGGCTTGATGGCAGCCATAGCAGCCTTCAATGCACCGATCATGTCCTGCTCTGACACTTCCTTCATCTCACCCTCTACCATCATAATGTTCTCGGCAGAAGCGCCTACCATGATGTCCATGTCGGCATCCTTCATCTGCTCGAAGGTCGGGTTGATGACATACTCACCGTTGATGCGAGCTACGCGCACCTCAGAGATTGGGCATTCGAAGGGAATATCTGAACAAGCCATAGCGGCTGAAGCTGCGAATCCTGCGAGGGCATCAGGCTGGTCAACACCGTCGGCGCTGAGAAGCATGATCTGCACATATACCTCGGCGTGGTAATTAGACGGGAAGAGCGGACGCAGCACACGGTCAACAAGACGTGATGTGAGGATTTCGTTGTCGCCCGACTTGCCCTCACGCTTTGTGAAGCCACCGGGGAAACGGCCTGCTGCTGAATACTGCTCTTTGTAGTCTACCTGCAAAGGCATGAAATCTGTTCCGGGAACTGCATCTTTTGCGGCACAAACAGTGGCGAGAAGTACGGTGTTGCCCATACGCAGTACAACACTTCCGTCGGTCTGCTTTGCCACTTTCCCGGTCTCAATGCTGATGGTTCTGCCATCAGGCAATGATACTGTCTTTGTAATTACGTTCATCTAAAAATTAAAATAACATCAAAAAATATATAATATGGTAGCAAAGTTAGTTATTTTCAATGGGATAAACGAACAATGCCAAAATATTTTTGTTTTTTTGTATAATTTTCTATGTACCTTTGCAACCACGAAAATTTTTGATTTATACTTCTTCTATTATGATACGCTCGCTTATTATCGTGGCATTGGGCGGCGGCATGGGTTCGGCCCTGCGCTTCCTGGCTTCCAAATTCGTTCAGGACAACATGGCGGGAATATTCCCCTACCCCACTCTGGCGGTCAATGTTATCGGCTGTCTGCTCATCGGCATTTTCTACGGATTGTCGTCGCGCGGCAATCTGGGTGGCGACTCTGCCAAACTCCTTCTCACCACCGGCCTCTGCGGTGGCTTCACCACATTCTCCACCTTCTGCAACGAGAACCTCTCGCTGATGCGCGGCGGCCACGCCTTCACCACATTACTATATACCGGCGGCAGCATCATGCTGGGATTCATTGCCGTGGCTGTAGGGTATTGGATTGCGGAGCGAGTGTGATTTGCTTTTGTTCTTGATTGTTTTATTATAGTGACTTTCGCATAAGAAAGTCTCTAAGATGTAGATGTCGTATACCATCTACATTAGTGTCGCCATACATTCGGTCCATTGACACCACATATTTAGGATGACTGTCTTTTATCATTCGCAGATTGCCAAACTCACGCTCCACAGTTTCTTCTGAAGCAAGCATATAGCTCACCTGGATGTATACTGTGCTGCCTTGTTTCTCTGCCACAAAGTCAATCTCTGCCTTATGGAGAATACCTATATAGACAGTATAACCAAGTCGCAGCAAATGACGGTAGACGGCATTCTCCATAACCTTCTCAATATCAAAGCGACGGTTTCCACCTACTAAATGGTTGCGCAATCCTAAGTCCTCAAAATAAAAGCTGTCGCCAAGTTCGAGGATTTTCTTGCCGTGAATATTATAACGTCCTATACGGTAGATGATATAGGCGTTGCAAAGATACTCAAGATAGTTGAGCACCATATTGGTGGACGTTTCCGTATTTTGTGATTTCAAAAACCCGACAATACTACGAGCAGAGAACTGCTTACCGATGTTGTCGGCAATAAACCTTACCAATGTACGCAGAAGAGGCACGTTGCGTATGTTTTCGCGCTCAATGATGTCGCGAAGCACTATAGTATTGATAACATTCTCCAAATAATCGTCTACTAAGTCGGTGTTTTCAAGTCCGAGTTGGCGAAGCTGTGGCAGACCACCATACTGCAAAAACAGGCTAAGAGATTCATCACTGTCTTGCAGGTTATGGAATTCGATAAACTCGTCATAATCGAGTCCATGTATGTGATATCCCATATATCGTCCGCGTAGACGAGTGGAAAGTTCGCTCGACAACATCTTGGCATTACTTCCTGTCACCATAATCTGACACGACTCATCTGACTGCAAACTAAGAATGGCTTTCTCAAAATCCTTAATTTCCTGGACTTCATCAATAAAAAGGTAGTTGTCTTTGGACGAATCGAGTCGCTCTGCAACATACGCTTCAAGGTCCTTATAGTTGGTGATACCAGCAAAAGCTGTCTTCTCCATATCTATATAAATGACATTGTTATGGCTGTCTTGTGAGTATTTCTCATATATTCGCCGCATTACACAACTCTTGCCCACACGCCTTTGACCGGTAAGGGATACAACCATACCTTTACCAAACATACGCTCTATTCTCTCGGAATAGCCCTGACGTTCTATCAAAATCTGTTTCATATACTCAACACTTTTTGCAAAAATAGCAAAAGTGTTTTGTATACTCAACACTTTTGATAAAAATAACTAATCTGTTGCGTATATTTAACAAACCATCATCTATGTATTACCCCCTACTCTTTCATCCGCTTGATTTTTTCGGTTATGTAGTCGATGAATTGCTGACAGCCGAGGATTTGGATGTCGTCGTAGAGTCCGAGCACGAAGCGGCCTATGCCGAGAAACGAGGCTACGTCGGCTTGGAATGTCCAGCTGCCGTCGGCATCTGGTGTCATGAATTCGGCTGATTGGGGGTATTCCTCAAGCATCAGATTGTGCGACAGCTGACCCATGCACAGCGCTATAGGATAGCGCTGCTCGCCCGAGAACATGAACATGTCGGTGTAGACCTCCTTGTGCTTCGACTCAAACGCCCACGGCACGTCGATTATCTCCACCCACTCTATGCGCGACAGCTTGAACGTCTTGTTCTGATGCGAGCGCACCTCATGGCAGCGCACGTCGCTACCGTCGTTCATTATCATGTAGGGTTCTACAATACGGTCGGACACGCTGTGGCTGTGTGGCGACGAATAGTTGTGCAGCGTCACCATGCGCCGTCCGGCTATGGCTTCCTTCAGGCGCGACAGGCACTGGTCGACACGCTGTTGCTGCTCAGGATTGGCAGCATCGGCTATGTTGAACGTTCGTGCAAGCTTCTGACGCACTCGCTGTGCTATATAGTCAGACGGCTCGCTGTCAGCCATACGGCGGCATACATACTCAGCCTCGTCATCGGTGAGCGACATGCTCTCGTGCAGACGACGGAAGAATGGTGACGAGCGGTCGATATGATAGCGTGTACCTGACTTTACAAGCAGAAAACCACAGTCGCGAAGATACTCGAAATAGTTGTACAGATGGCGTCGGGTGATGCCCAGACGGTCGGCTATCTGCTGGGCGGTGTAGCTGCCGTTGTCAGATAGAAGGAGGAGGAGGTCGAGTTCGCGACCGTATTTTTGCATTCGCATAATTATTACTATTTAAAGCCCTACCCCCGGCCCCTCCCCAGTATGGAGGGGAGTAATATGTAAAGGCTGCTTACCAATTAATTCTAAAAGAATAGAAAGCTATACCCCAAAATCCCATCCACAGAAGGGATGGAAACTAAATGTATTGGCATAACGCCTTAAATATCTGTTATTTTAACTTAAGCATGTAATATTATGACTTAAGCAGCGGTTACATACCGGCCCCTCCCTACGGGGGAGGGGCCGGGGGTGGGGCTTTTTTTTTACTTCTTCTTCTCCACTTTCTTCTCCACCTTCACCACTTCAACAGTGAAGATGAGTGTTGAGTAAGGCTTTATTTCGCCTGCGCTGCGTGCGCCATAGCCCAGTTCCTGCGGGATGTAGAGTTCCCACTTGCTGCCTTCGGGCATCATGCAGAGAGCCTCGGTCCAACCCTTGATGACCTGATTGGGTCGGAAGGTTGTGGTGTCGGGGGTGCGCTTGTAGCTGCTGTCGAACACGTTGCCGTCGATGGTGCGACCCTCGTACTTCACTGTCACCTCGTCGTCCTTAGAGGCCACAGTGCCCTTACCGGCAGTAATGACCTTGTACTGCAATCCCGATTCGGTAGTCTTCACACCCTCCTTAGTGGCGTTCTGCTTGATCCATGCCTCGTTGTCGAGCTTATACTGCTGCTCGGCACGCTGCTTGGCAGACTGCATGGTGTTCTGGAAGTAGCGGTCGGCAAAGTCCTGCTTCATCAGGGTGGTGTCGCCGGCTACAGCCGAGAGGAAACCGCTGTTGAACTTGAGGCTGTCGAGAGTGAACTCGGTGCCCTTCACGTCGCTGCTTACGTTGGGATAGATGCGTGTGGTGAGCATCTGGGCAATCTGCATGGCAGCGCAACGTGCCTCAAACTGCTTGTCGTGCTGTGCGCCTACAGCCTCACGCAAAGTTTCGATGAATGTCTGCACGTTGGTAGAGTCGACGCCATACTGCTGCTTCACGTAGTCCATGAGTCCGCGTGTGGTGAACATACCGGCTGCATAGCTCAGCGAGTCGCTGGCACTCAGCAGGCGCGGATAGGCAGGCTGGATTACAGCTGCCGGTATAGCCTTCTTCTTTTTCTTGTCCTTCTTGACGCCCGGAGTGGCGGCAAACGCTGTAGTAGCAAATACGGCAAGTGCGATGATAAGTAACTTCTTCATTGATTTATATATTTAAAATAGGGCGGCCTTGTGGGTCGCCCTTGTTTGGTTTTATTATTTCTGTGTGTGCTGGAATTACTTGCCTCCCACCTTGATGAGCTCAATCTTGAACACCAGTGGAGAGTAAGGCTTGATCTGACCCTGCTCACGCTCGCCGTAAGCCAACTCCTGCGGAATGTAAACTTCCCATACAGAGCCTGCAGGCATGTGTACGAGAGCCTCTGTCCAACCCTTGATTACCTGGTTGGCACGGAGGTCTACAGCCTGACCACGCTTGTAGCTGCTGTCGAATACAGTGCCGTCGATGAGGCGACCCTCGTAGTTTACGGTTACGAGTGATGTATCCTTAGGCATAGCGCCGTTGCCTTCCTTGATAACCTTGTACTGAACACCTGAAGGCAGAGTCTTCACGCCAGCCTTCTTGGCATTGGCTGCCATCCACTCCTCGCCCTTCTTCTTGAGCGGGCCATACTGCTCCTCCATGTTCTTTGACTTGATGGCCATCATCTTCATCTGAGCTACCTGTCCTGCCTGCTCAACGGTCATAAGGCCCTTCTTGCCCTTAACGCCCTGAATGAAGCCAGCCATGAAGTTCTTCAATGAGATAGTCTTGGTAGAGTCCTCACCGTAGAGCTCATGGTTGATGCCCTTAACCATACGGTTGCTGATCTGCTGACCAATCTGGATACCCATGTAGTAGGCAGCCTTCTTCTTGTCGTCGCCAGCGTTGGCACCTTCTCTAAGACCCTTGATGAAAGCGTCCATGTATGTTGTGTCAACATCCATCTGTACGAGATACTGCTTTAGTCCCTGTGTCTGTGCCATACCGATGGCATACGACAGTGTGTCTACGTCGTTCTTAAGATTTGGGGTGCCTGAACCCGAGTTGCCGCAAGAAGCTACGAAGCTTGAAGCAGCGATAGCCAATACGGCTACGATTGAAAATTTCTTCATTGTTTTATTTGTTTTTTTGTTCTTTCTGTATTCCGTGCTGACGCATTACATCACCTTGATGAGCTCTACGTCGAATACGAGAGCTGCGAACGGCGGGATAGCCGCACCTGCACCACGCTCGCCGTATGCAAGCTGGTAAGGGATGAAGAAGCGATACTTGGCACCCTCCGACATGAGCTGTACGCCCTCTGTCCAGCCAGCGATAACGCCGTTGAGGGGGAATGTAGCCGACTCGCCACGCTTGTAGCTGCTATCGAATACTGTACCGTCGATGAGTCGGCCCTCGTAGTGGCACTCTACTGTGTCGTCGGCTGTCGGCTTCTTGCCGCTGCCCTCGTTGAGCACCTGATACATCAATCCTGAAGGCAGAGCCACTACGCCCTCTTCCATAGCCTTCTCGGCGAGCCATGCCTCACCCTTCTCCTTGTTCTCCTTATACTTCTCAGCGGCGGCAGCACGCTGCTTTGCCTCCTGCTGCTGGAAAAATTCTGTAACGATTGTCTGCGCTTCCTGGTCGTCAATCTGCGGCTGCTGACCTGCTATGATGTCCTTGATAGCCTGAGCGAAGTCGTCGATGTTGAGGCTTTCGGCACCCATCTGCGAAAGCTGTCGGCCAATGCCAAGGCCAAGAGCGTAACTAAGTTTGTCCATAAATTGTCTTTACGTGTTTTATTTTTTAATACATTTATTGTGTGCAAAAGTACGACTTTTCTATGATATAATGTATAGATTGTCGAAAAATTGCATTTTATTAATAGAAAAGTAGACGAGTTGTCAACTCGTCTACTCACTTACGACAACTCAAGCATGCGCTCGATCGGCTTCACGGCGTCGCGTGCGATGTCGGAGTCGACTGTCACTTCGGGCCATTCGTAGCGCAGAGTGTTGTATATCTTCTTGAGAGTGTTCTTCTTCATATACTCACACTCGTTGCATGAGCACCCTACTCCACCCTCCGACACTTCTGGCGGCACTGGATAGAAGCGCACGTCGGGACAGTTGCGCTCCAGCTCGTGCAATATGCCTGCCTCGGTGGCGATGATGTATTCCTTGATTTCGGGATGAGCAATGGCATAGTTGAGCATGGTGGCTGTAGAGCCCTTAATGTCAGCAACAGCCAGAACAGGAGCCTTGCACTCCAGGTGTGCCATCACCACGGCATCGGGATGCTCTGCCTTCAATTTCACGATGGCCTCTACCGAGAACTTCTCGTGTACATGGCAACCGCCGTTCCACAACAACATAGAGCGGCCCGACACACTGTTGATGTAGTTGCCCAGGTTGTAGTCGGGACCGAAGATAATCTTCTCGTCCTTCGGGAACGATGCCATCACCTTCTCGGCATTGCCCGATGTCACCACAACATCCGTGAGAGCCTTGACAGCCGCAGTGGTGTTGACATAGCTCACCACCTTATAGCCCGGATGCTCCTCCTTATACTTCTTCAAATCCTCGGCACGACATGAGTCGGCAAGCGAGCATCCGGCAGTGAGGTCAGGGCACAGCACCTTCTTGTCGGGCGAGAGCAACTTGCATGTCTCAGCCATGAAATGAACGCCACACATCACAATCATCTTGGCGTCGGTCTGCGCAGCCTTGCGTGCAAGGGCCAGCGAGTCGCCCACAAAGTCGGCCACTTCCTGTATATCGCCTACAGTGTAGTAATGAGCCAGCAGCACAGCGTCTTTCTCGCGACACAGGCGGCGTATCTCTTTCTTCAAGTCAACAGACGCGTCGACGGGTTCGTCGATGTATCCCTTTTCTATCCACTCTTTGTTCATTGTCGTATTGTTTTATGTTATTGTTTCTATTTCCTGTAAGCCTGTCCCCCACCCCATTTGTCAACACCATTTATATATTTTCTCTTTTTATTTTTTTTTGAAAAGAAAAAATATTATGAGTATTATGTGTTGTTAACTTGTTGGTAAGTTTTAGCCTTTTTCTTTGGTTATTTCGTTATCAACGTTTGATACAGGATTACCAACAGGTGTTATTAATAACTTCTTGCTGATAATGAGCGTTGTATGTGTATTATCCACAGAATGTGGTTAACACTTGCAAAGTTAATAAGTTTATATCTTTTTTCGGTAAATATGCGTGGAAAACTTTGTAATATAGACTTAATAACTCTGGTATTTATCCACACTCCACATATTGCACCTGTTAGCCTGTTGATAACTCATGACTTATCAACAATTTTATCCACACGTTATCCACAGGGTTTTTGGGGTTATCAACAGGTACAGGGCTGTCCTGTGTGTATAACCTGTGTTAGGTGGGGTTATACAGTGTTGGTGCCTGTGTAGCTTATGTGGAGGCTGGAGTCCTCCTTCACTTAATGTGCACAGGATGGTTATACACGAATACTGTTGATTGTACCTGTTTGTGTTTCACTCGATTACAGGGTTATCCACAGTTTTCCACATGGTGTTGATAAACACTATGCCTGTAATGTGTGGATAACCTGTTTATACACGGGGTTATGCACAGGTATTGTTGAAAACTATTTGTTGTGTATCAGTCTATTACATTAGTTATCCACAATTATATTGCAATTGTGGATAAATGGATATTACGAAGGGTTTTCCTGACTTCAATGATTAACTTGCAAACTATCATCATCCCACCCCCTCAACCTCACAACTGGAGCAAGCTCCAATACAATATTTGCATTTCTTGTCGCTGAATACTGCCAGTTGAGCGCACCAGAAAATTCTTAGTGCGAAATTTTCGAGTTTTGAGCGGTTTTAGTTAGTTGGTTTATAATCAGTGGGTTATGGCGTTGGTAGGGTAGTGGTGGCTTTGGAGAGCTGTTCAAATGGAGGGTTTTTCATTGCAAAACGACGTTTTTTGATGTTCAAATGTAGCTCTTTTGCATTGTAAAAGGGCTACAGTGAGAGTGTAAAAGGGCTACAGTTGGATGGTAAATGTAGTCCTTTTGCAATGAGGAGCAATTATTGCTGCTTCAAAACAATATGAAAACAGCTATCCACAACTCTATTTTGAGATTTTTGTTTGTAACACTTTTTTACTGCCTGTACAATATTTGCATGGAAAAATTAAGCCCCACCCCCTTGCCCCTCCCCCGTAGGGAGGGGAGTAGTATGTATTGTTAACTATGTAAAGATGGCTTGTATAGCCTTACTAACATGGTTATTCGCAGGTTGTGTTGATAACTACCTGTTGATATTCAGACTATTACATTAGTTATCAACAGTTAGTGTTGATATGTGGATAAGTCGCAGTTGCCTGTTGTTCGTAATTTTATGCTAACACAGGTTGTTTATATTTACAGGCTGAAAGCCAGTGTTTTATGCAGTTATCCACACACCTGTTGATAACCCCTGTGTTAGTAACTGCTGCCTGTAGTAGCACATGAGGGTTTATACACAGATTATGTTAATAACTAATTATTGAGTATCAGTGAGTTAACATAGTTATCCACAGGTTATCAACAATTGTGGATAACCACACAAAAAAAACGCCATACACTACAGGCGTGTATGGCGTTTATAAATAGGGTGGGAGAGTTGTCAACAGGTTTGTGTGTAAAAGTGTTGATAACCCTGTTGGTTATTACTTCTTTTTGTCGGCAGAAGCTATATCTGCGAGTCGTTTCATCCACTTGCCGCCTTTCATACATGCTATGCCGATGATGACGAACGGAATGCTGAGGAGCTGTCCCATATTGAGCGGCAGAGCCTGCTCAAAGGCTTCCTGTACCTCTTTCGTGTACTCGATGAAGAATCGGGCGGTGAAGATGTAAGCGAGGCACAGACCGAAGAAATAGCCGGTTCCTACGCGTTCTGGATGCTTGCGGTAGATGCGCCATCCGATGAAGAAGAGTAGGGCATAGGTTATAGCCTCGTAGAGCTGTCCAGGGTGGCGTGGCATGGAGTCGACGCGCTCGAAGATGAATGCCCAGGGCACGTCGGTGATGCGACCGATAATCTCTGAGTTCATAAGGTTGCCCAGACGTATGAAACAGGCTGTGACGGGTGTTGCAATGGCTATGTTGTCGAGCACCTGCCAAACGTTCATCTTGGTGCGTCTGACGTACATCCAGAGTGCCAGCATCAGTCCGAGTGTTCCGCCGTGCGATGCCAGTCCGCGGTAGCCAGTGAAGCGCCACGATCCGTCGTCGCCGATGTGTATGGGCAGGAATATCTCGATGAAGTGTTGCCAGCTGCTGAGGAATACATCGGGCTGATAGAACAGACAGTGACCCAGGCGTGCTCCGGCGAGTATGCCCACGAAGCAGTAGATAAAGAGCGGGTCGAACAGTCCCTCCTTCACTTTCTGTTCCTTATACAGGCGCTGCACTATCAGATAGGCCAATGCCAGTCCGACGAGCCAGCACATCGAATACCAATGAATGGCAAAGGGTCCGAATGTCAGTGCTGTGTCACTCGGATCCCACATGATGTATAAAAAATGTTCCATTTTTTATAGCTTACACATTAAATCTGAAGTGCATGATATCTCCATCCTGAACGACATACTCCTTACCCTCGATTGAGAGCTTGCCTGCTTCGCGTACGGCAGCTTCTGAGCCATACTGGATATAGTCGTCGTACTTGATTACTTCGGCGCGGATGAAGCCCTTTTCGAAGTCGGTGTGGATAACGCCGGCGCACTGCGGAGCCTTCCATCCCTTGTGATAGGTCCATGCCTTCACCTCCATCTCACCGGCGGTGATGAATGTTTCGAGATTGAGCAGGCTGTATGCCTTCTTGATTAGTCGGTTTACGCCGCTCTCCTCCAGTCCGAGTTCTTCGAGGAACATCTGCTTGTCCTCGTAGGTTTCGAGCGATGCTATGTCCTCCTCGGTCTTGGCAGCGATGACGAGCATTTCGGCGCCTTCGCTCTTGGCTATTTCGGCTATCTGTTCAGAGTATTTGTTGCCATTCTTGGCCGATGCCTCGTCGACGTTGCACACGTACAGTACGGGCTTGGCGGTGAGCAGGAAGAGGTCGTGAGCGTAGTGCTGCTCCTCCTTCGACTCGAACTCTACGGTGCGTGCGTTCTTGCCCTGTTCGAGCACCTGCTTGTAGGCTTCGAGTACGGCTACAGCCACCTTGGCGTCCTTGTTGTTGCCGATAGCTGCTATCTTCGACTGCTTCTGCAGCTGGCTCTCAACGGTTTCGAGGTCCTTGAGTTGCAGCTCGGTGTCGATGACTTCCTTGTCCTCTACGGGATTGACGCTGGCACCGCCCTCGCGTACGATGTTGTCGTCGTCGAAGCAGCGCAGTACGTGGATGATGGCGTCGGTCTCGCGGATGTTGCCGAGGAACTTGTTGCCCAGACCCTCGCCCTTGCTGGCGCCCTTGACGAGTCCGGCGATGTCTACTATCTCGCACGTTGCGGGCACGATGCGTCCCGGGTGCACTATTTCGGCGAGCTTTGTGAGTCGTTCGTCGGGTACTGTTATCACGCCTACGTTAGGCTCGATTGTACAGAAGGGGAAGTTGGCTGCCTGCGCCTTGGCGTTGGAGAGGCAGTTGAAAAGAGTGGACTTGCCCACGTTGGGGAGTCCTACTATACCACATTTTAATGCCATGTATTTATTTTTTATAATTTATTTTCACTGCAAAGTTACGCTTTTAAATCGAAATATGTGTATATAATTCGGTTTAAGCGTATGTAGCAGGTACTACTTTATCGTTGTGCGCTTTGCTGGCAGGTGTTCATCACGCGCAGCCAGTTGCCTCCCCAGATGAGTGCCATGTCGCTTTCGGAGTAGCGTCGGCGCAGCAATGCCTTGGTGAAATTGACCAGTTCGGAGGCGTCGGCGAGTCCCGGTATGCCTCCGTCGCCGTCGAAGTCGGTGCCCAGTCCTACGTGCTCAATGCCCATGAGGTCGATGGCGTGCTCCAGATGGCGTATGGCGTCGGTGACGGTCGACTTGCCGTCGGTGCGCAGGAATCCGTTGTAGAGTGTTATCTGGCACACGCCGCCTGCTGCCGCGAGGGCACGCATCTGGTCGTCGGTGATGTTGCGTGGCACGTCGCAGAGTGCGCGCGAGTTGCTGTGCGAGCATACTATCGGTGTGCGCGAGATGTGAAGGGCGTCGTAGAACGATTTCTCGCCGGCGTGGCTGAGGTCGACCATCAGTCCGAGACGGTTCATCTCGGCTATCACCTGCTCGCCAAACTGGCTCACGCCGCCGTGGGTGTTGAGCGTGTGGCGTGCCGAGTCGCATATCTGGTTGTCGCCGTTGTGGCACAGCGTGATGTATGTAATGCCGCGGTTGGCGAAGTGCTCCACGTTCTTTATGTCGTCTTCTATAGCCAGTCCGTTCTCTATGCCGGTGAGCAGCGAGCGCAGTCCACGTCGTTTGTTGCGCAGGATGTCGGCTTCAGAGCGGGCGTGGGCTATGTATTGCGAGTCGCTGAGTATGGTGTCCTCTATCTTGTCGAATATAAGGTCGGCATATTCGCGTGGTGTCTTGGCTCCGAGCGGGGCTATCTGTGCGAAAGTTTCGCCAGGTTTTGGCTGCGGCAGATATGCCACCATGGTAACTGCGTCGGGTCCGCCTTCCTGCATCTTGTGCAGATCGTAGAGTATTCGTGGGTCGCGCTGGTCGAAGTGTATGCCTTCAGGGAAGAACATCGGCGTGTCGCAGTGGGAGTCGAGCGTGATGTTGCGGCTGTGGAAGAGTCGCATCTGGTGGTGGATTGCAGCCTCGTTGACGAGCCAGCGGAACAGTGGCAGACCATCTTCGGCAAGCCATTCGGGATGCCATTGTACGCCGATTACGGGCTTCTGCTCGCTGCTTTCTATGGCTTCGATGGTGCCGTCGGGTGCCATGGCTGCTGTGCGCATGTGGTTGCCTGGATTGTCTACAGCCTGATGGTGGAAGGAGTTGACATAGATGGTCGCTTCACCGCCGAATATGTCGCTCAGCATGGTGCCCGGAGTGATGTTCACGCTGTGTGTCTGGGTGGACTGATGCGAGGTCTGCGAGTGCTTGATAAGGGTAGGTGTGGGCTTGATGTCCTGCTCTACGTGTCCGCCGAGCGACATTGCGAGCGTCTGTATGCCGCGGCAGATGCCGAGCATGGGCAGCTGACGGTCGAAGGCGTAGCGTGTGAGGAGCAGTTCGGGCAGGTCGCGCTCGTTGTTTATATTGTGCAGTTGTGGCACAGGTTCTTCGCCTGCCCAGAGCGGATTGAAGTCGCCACCGCCGCTCAGTACTATAGCGTCGAGGGTGTCGAGAGTGGTGAGCAGAACGTCGTTGTCAGCCACAGGCGGAATGAGTACAGGAGTGCCTCCGGCTCTGACTATCTGCTTGTAGTAGACTTCGCGCAGCGTGGCGTCGATGCCTTCGTGATTAGTGGTGATGCCTATGATTGGTCGGTAGGCGTGTGATGGGGCAGAGGTGTATGTCTCGTCGAGATGTTGTTGCAGATTGAACTTGTTCATTGTGGATGTATAAAAAAAGAAAAAGACAACAAAGGCAACCGTCGTTCAGTTGTCTTTGTTGTCTTCGTTATGTGTGTAATTTTTACTTTTCGTCGTCTTCGAGATGTACTGGTATCTCGCGCTTGATGCTCTGGTCGAGCGAGATAAGAGTCTCGGTAGACACAACTCCCGGAATCATCTGCATCTTGTTGTTGAGCAGATCCATGAGCTGTTCGTTGTCGCGGGCATACAGCTTGAGAAGCATTGTGTACGAACCGGTGGTGTAGTGGCACTCAACAATCTCGGGTATGTCCTTCAATTGCTTTACCACGTCCTTGTACATGCTGCCGCGTTCGAGGTTCAATCCTACGTATGTGCATGTGCTGTAGCCTATGCTCTTGGGGTTGACATCGAATCCGCTTCCGGTAATCACGCCACCGTTGATGAGGTGCTGTACACGCTGGTGAATGGCTGCGCGTGAAACACCGCACTCAGCTGCAACATCCTTGAACGGTATGCGAGCATTTTTAGACAGTATACTAAGTATTTTCTTGTCGAGATTGTCTATTTTGTCCATGGTGTTAATGGTTTTTCGTATAATTTTCAATAATGTTATTTACAACTGTTACATTTTGTAAGCAAAATTAGACATTATATCTGAGATAAGCAACAATGTGCAACCCATTTTTTGCTTTTTTGTGCAAAATGTATAGCAAATTTATGTTTTTTGAACTACGAAAGCCATATTTGGACGTTTTTTTTACGATTGCATCTCGTGCAGACGGCGGTAGTAGCCGCCGAGAGCTATTAGCTCGTCGTGTGTGCCTCGTTCTACGATGCGTCCCTCGTGGAGCACGCATATCTCGTTGGCGTTCTTGATTGTAGACAATCGGTGGGCTATGGCAACGGTGGTGCGCGAGCTCATGAGTCGCTCAAGAGCGTCCTGGACGAGTCGCTCGCTCTCGGTGTCGAGTGCCGATGTAGCCTCGTCGAGAATGAGTATGGGCGGATTCTTGAGTATGGCGCGGGCTATGCTGACGCGCTGTCGCTGTCCGCCCGAGAGTCGTCCGCCCCGGTCGCCGATGTTGGTGTCGTATCCTTGTTCCGACTGCATGATGAAGTCGTGGGCATTGGCTATGCGTGCCGCCTGTTCCACCTGCTCCATTGTGGCATTCTCTACGCCGAACGTGATGTTGCCAAGGAAGGAGTCGTTGAAGAGTATGGCCTCCTGATTGACGTTGCCGATGAGCTGGCGCAGGTCGTGTATGCCGAGCTGGCGCACGTCGATTCCGTCGATGAGCACTTCGCCTTCCTGAACGTCGTAGTAGCGCGGTATGAGGTCGACGAGGGTAGACTTGCCGCTGCCGCTCTGGCCTACAAGTGCTACGGTCTTGCCCTTCTCGATGACGAGATTGATGTCCTTCAACACCCACTGCTCGCCATACTTGAACGATACGTGGCGGAACTCAATCTGGTGCTCGAACGATTTGATGTGTACCGGATTGGCTGGCTCCTTGATGGCATTGTCGGCCTTGAGAATCTTGTCGATACGCTCCACTGAGGCGAGTCCCTTGGGTATGTTGTAGCCTGCCTTGGAGAACTCCTTGAGCGGATTGATGATAGAGTAGAGCATCACGAGATAGTAGATGAACGTAGGGCCAGAGAGCATCTGCTTGTCGAGCACGAGCACGCCACCCACCCACAGCACGATGATGATGAGCACGGTGCCGAGGAATTCGCTCATAGGATGTGCCATCTGCTGGCGTATATTCACGCGCTGCACAGCCGAGCGGTAGTTGGAATTGACGCGGTCGAAGCGTTCGTTCATCTTGTCTTCGGCGCAGAACGCCTTGATGATACGCAGTCCGCCGAGTGTCTCCTCAACCTGCGACATGGTGTCGCTCCACAGATTCTGTGCCTTGATGGAGTTCTGCTTGAGCTTGCGTCCTACGAATCCCATGAACCATCCGAAAATGGGCACGAAGAAGAGGGTGAATACCGTGAGCTGCCACGATATGAACAGCAGTGCCGAGAAGTAGGAGATGATGAGGATTGGATTCTTGAACAGCATGTCGAGCGACGACATGATAGAGCTTTCCACCTCGCCTACGTCGCCCGTCATACGTGCAATGATGTCGCCCTTGCGCTCGTCGGAGAAGAAGCCGAGAGGCAATGACGTGATTTTGCGGTAGAGCTGGTTGCGTATGTCGCGTACTATGCCGGTGCGCATAGGGATGATCGACGCCGACGAAAGGAAGTAGGCGCCCGTCTTGAGCATTGTGGTGAATGCCAGGAACAGTCCGATGAGCAGCAGCGTAGTGGTTGAACCTACGGTGTGTATGAGTTGCGTGACATAGTAGTCGGCGTTGTTGGCCATGACATCCTTCAGATTGTCGAGCGACCAGGGCATGAGGTGTGTTGCCGTTCCGGTGCCTTCGGTGCGGAAGAGTATCTGAAGTATAGGTATGAGTGCCGCAAACGAGAATATGTTGAGCAGTGCCGAGAGTATGTTGAACACTATCGTCAGCACTAAATACTTCTTGTATGGCGGCAGAAAGCGCCTGAGTACTTGTAGGAATTCTTTCATACTGGTTGTTTGGATGTTGTGCCTTGTGAGGGGCAGGATGTTGTGAATTAGTCGATAGGTTCGCCCAGGAGTGTAGCCGATGTAGAACCGGTAATCTTCACCATGACGCGGTCGCCGATGTGGTGGTTGTTCTTGTCGAACACCACTGCCTTGTTCTGCTCGGTGCGACCCATGAGCTGCTGGCGTGAACGCTTTGAGTAGCCCTCAACCAATACCTCGAATGTCTTGCCTATGTCCTTGCGGTATTGCTCTGCCGACACTTCGGTCTGCAGACGTATGAGCTCGTTGAGGCGCTCTATCTTGACCTCTTCCGACACGTTGTCGGGCAGGTGCTTGGCGGCGTATGTGCCGGGGCGCTCGCTATACTTGAACATGAATGCCGAGTCGAACATGCACTCGCGCACCAGCGACAGTGTCTCGGCGTGGTCCTCGGGAGTCTCGTCGTGATAGCCCACGAAGAGGTCGGTGGTCAGTCCGCAGTCAGGTATGATGCGGCGTATGGCTGCCACGCGCTCCAGGTACTGCTCGCGTGTATACTTGCGGTTCATCAGCTTGAGTATCTTTGTAGAGCCGCTTTGTGCCGGGAAGTGTATGTGCTTGCAGAGGTTGGGCTCGTCGGCTATGGCGTGCAGAATATCGTCGGTCATGTCCTCGGGATTGGATGTGGTGAAGCGCACGCGCATGTCGGGCACGCTCTGTGCCACCTTGCGCAGCAGTTCGGCGAATGAGCATCCGCCCTCGATGCGCTTGCCGGCAGGTGTAAGGCCATAGCTGTTGACGTTCTGTCCGAGCAGCGTCACCTCCTTGAATCCGCGGTCGTGCAGGTCTTTTACCTCGCGCAGTATGCTCTCTACGTCGCGCGAACGCTCACGTCCGCGGGTGTAGGGCACGATGCAGTAGTGGCAGAAGTTGTTGCAGCCGCGCATGATGCTGACGAATCCGCTTACACGGCTTGCACCGATGCGCTGCGGTATTACGTCGCGGTAGGTTTCGGTGGTAGACAGCTCGATGTTGCAGGCGTTCTGTCCGTTCTCGCACTGCGCTATCATATCGGGCAGGTTGAGGTAGGAGTCAGGACCACACACGAGGTTGGCGTGGTGGTTGTCGATAAGGTCCTGGCGCACGCGCTCGGCCATACATCCCAGCACGCCGAGTATGAGCTTGCGACCCTTCTTCTGTTCGGCGTGCAGGGTCTCAAGGCGTCCATATATCTTGTTCTCAGCATTCTCGCGTATGGAGCAGGTGTTGAGGAATATGGCGTCGGCTTGAGCCTCGTCGTCGCACAGTTCGTAGCCAGCCATCTGCATAATGGATGCTACTACTTCAGAGTCGGCCACGTTCATCTGGCAGCCGTATGTCTCGATAAATAGTTTCTTCATTTATATATTATATATTTAATTTTCGCAAGCGAAAGGAGTTATAGGAAGTTATCGGATGATAACTCACTTTGTTTGTGAATTTCTGTTTTAGCCTATTCCTTGGCAGCTCGCTTCATCTCGAGCTTGTAGAGGTCGCCACGGCGGTCGCGCAGGTTGCGTACGGCACCGTAGGTGTGCAGTTCGTTGAGCAGCGAGATGTCGACATCCGACACGAGAATCATCTCGGTGTTGGGCGTTGCTTCTGCTCGCTTGCCGTCGTTGGGGAATGCGAAGTCGCAAGGAGTGAACACTGCCGACTGGGCATACTGTATGTCCATGTTGTGAACGCGCGGCAGGTTGCCCACGCTTCCGGCTATTGCCACATAGCACTCGTTCTCGATGGCGCGTGCCTGGGCACAGACACGAACGCGTGAGTAGGCGTTCTGCGTGTCGGTCATGAACGGAACGAAGAGTATTTTCATTCCGTCGTCGGCCATCAGACGCGAGAGTTCGGGGAATTCCACGTCGTAGCAGATTACGATTCCGATGCGTCCGCAGTCGGTATCGAATGTCTGTATGTGCGATCCGCCCGAGAGTCCCCAGCATTTCTGCTCGTCGGGCGTCACGTGTATCTTCTCGTACATGTCGACCGTACCGTCGCGGCGGCACAGGAAGCCTACGTTGTAGAGCGAGTTGTCCTCCTTGAGGAACGGCATCGAACCGGTGATGATGTTGATGTTGTATGATATGGCGAGCTCGCGGAAGCGGTCGCGTATCTGCTCGGTATACTGTGCCATAGCGCGTATGGACTGAGCCTCACCCATATCGTTAAACTTTGCCATGAGCGGCGCGTTGAAGTATTCGGGGAAGAGGATGAAATCGCTCTTGTAGTCGCTCACCGAATCGACGAAGAACTCTACCTGTTCGAACAGGTCGTCGAGCGAATTGTATGGTCGCATCTGCCACTGTACCAGTCCGATACGAACCGTCGGGCGCTTTTCTACATACGAATCCGTAGGCGGCTGATAGTAGATGTTGTCCCATTGGAGCAGTGTGGCGCAATGCTTCGACTCCTCGTCGTTGGGCAGATAGTTGCGCATGACGCGGCGCACGTGGAAGTCGTTGCTCAATTGGAACGTCAGCACCGGGTCGTATATCTCGCGCGAGCGTACACGTTCGATATATTCCTTGGGTCGCATCTTGTCGGCATACTTGTGGTAGTTGGGTATGCGTCCGCCGAACATGATTGCCTTAAGGTTGAGTTTCTCGCAGAGTTCCTTGCGATATTCGTACATACGTCGAGCCAGACGGAGTCCGCGGTAGTCGGGGTGGATGAACACCTCAATGCCATATAGAATATTGCCCTTGGCGTTGTGAGTGTTGAAGGTCTCGTTGCCAGTCACCTGCGCGTAGGTGTGGTCGCCCTTCACCATATTATAATCAACAATAATAGACAGTGCGCATCCCACTATCTTGTCGTCGACGATTATCACCACCTGTCCCTCGGGGAATATTGTGATGAGTTTCTTGATTTGAGCTTTTGTCCAGAACACGTCTTCGTCGCCATAGATGCGCTTGAACGAGCGTGCGAGCTGATCGTAGTCCTCCATCTGAAGGTTGCGCAGTTCTACTTTGCTAATGTTGTGAGATTCCATTTTCTATGTTGTTTTGTTGTATTAAGATGTTGTGATGTTGTGGTGTTGTGATGTTGTTGGTTTGTAATGTTGCTATTATATATAATGTGAAAAAGCAAATCACACCATCTCAACACTACAACTTATCAACCCTAAAAAGTTTTCGACAAAAACTTTTTGGCCACTTCCCATATTACCATACCAGCCGTTACGCTGACATTGAGCGAGTGTTTGGTGCCGAATTGTGGTATTTCGAGACATCCGTCCGACATGTCCACCACCTCCTGATGCACGCCTTTCACCTCATTGCCAAGCACTACGGCGTAGCGTCTGTCGGTGTCGAGCTGCAGGTTCTGAAGCTTGGTCGACCCCTCCACCTGCTCTATGCTGTACACGAAGAAGCCGTCGTTGTGGAGCGACTCTACTGCCTCGGTGGCAGTGGGGAAGTAGCGCCACGCTACGGAGTCCTCGCCTCCGAGTGCCGTCTTGTGAATTTCGGGGTGGGGTGGGGTGGCAGTGATGCCGCAAAGGTAAACCGCCTCGACGCGGAAAGCGTCGCCCGAGCGGAACACCGAACCCACGTTGTGCAGCGAACGCACGTCGTCGAGCACTACGATAAGGGGCAGTTTGGCTGCCTCGTGAAACTCGTCAACCGAGAGTCGTTGCATTTCTATAGTACGGAGTTTGCGCATATTCTTCTTTTTATGTGCAAAATTAGATAAAAATCCCGAATTACAAGACTATTATAGCGAAAGTCGCGGTAAAAAACCCTTTACAAAAAAATAATAACTAACTTTGTGCAAAGTGGAGTATAAAATAAGCAAATAAGAATATCAAAAGTGTATGAAGATATTTTTCTCACATAAAGAAGAGGTATGGAATTCGTGGTCGCATGCTGCGGGTATAATTCTCGGTGTGGTGGTAGGTACGGCGTTCCTGGTATGGTGTGGTTGGGCACGTAACGGTTGGGCAACGGCTGGCATCATCCTATATCTGTTCGGAATGCTGTCGAGCTATATAGCTTCTACCGTCTATCACGCCCTGTCGGCATGGTCGCCGTGGAAGGAGAGGCTGCGCAAGTGGGACCATGCAGCCATATACTGGCACATTGCGGGTTCGTATTCGCCCATCACTCTGGTGGCGCTGCGCGAGTATGGCTATTGGGGATGGGCGCTGTTCGTCTTCATATGGTTGTCGGCAATTGCCGGAACCATAAAGAGCTTCATCGGACTGAAGGGGCACAGCTACGTAGAGACGGCATGCTACGTGGTGATGGGGCTGAGTGTGCTCGTGGCGTTCGGTCCGCTGATGCACTGTGTGGGTCCGTCGGCAATAGTATGGATTATAGCCGAGGGTGTGGCTTACATCACAGGTGCCGCCTTCTACTGCCTTCGCAAGCAGCGGTATATGCACACCGTATTCCACTTCTTTGTGCTCGCCGGTTCGGTATGCCACATCATTGCGGTGTGGGATATTCTGATGCGGTGGCTGTAGGAAATTGCTGACGTTTTGCAAAAGGAGTCCTTTTGCGTTTCAAATGTAGTCCTTTTACAATGCAAAAGGACTACATTTTTTTGCTTGTCAGCCTATAGCTCAACCATGATATAGCTTCATACTAATTTCCCTCCATTGCGATGACAGAATGCCGTGAGGTCGTCTGTCGTGTCTTTGAAACTTAATGTGTGCATAACGTCGTAGAAACGCTCAAGCATTTCTATACCTCTAAATCTCTTAAGGTAACGATATGCTTGAGTGTCTGTCAGTTTATGCCGTTTGGCAAATTCATTGATAGAGGCGATAATATATTCCGTCTTGTTTTTGATATTATCCATAGTCTTGGGGTTTTATTGTTTGCTTTTAGTGTGCTTCCAGCCAGTTTTCGCCCCAACCGGAGTCGGCAACGAGCGGAACCTGAAGCGGATAGGCGTTCTGCATTTCTTCGATTACAATCTTTTCAACGCGTTCCTTCTCCTCGGGCAGAACAGAGAAGTTGAGTTCGTCGTGTACCTGCAGAATCATTTTCGACTTGATGTCCTCGCGGCGGAAGCGCTCGTAGATGTGCACCATGGCAATCTTGATGATGTCGGCAGCCGATCCTTGTATCGGAGCATTGATGGCGTTGCGCTCGGCAAAGTTGCGAACGGTGGCGTTGTGCGACGTGATGTCGGGCAGATAGCGGCGACGATGGAAGAACGTTTCGGCGTAGCCGTGCTCGCGTGCCAGTTCCTTCGCCTTCTCCATATAGGCCTGTACCTCGGGGAATGTCTCAAAATATCCGTCGATGAGCTGTTTGGCTTCGTCGCGGCTTATGTCCAGACGCTCTGCCAGTCCGAACACGGTGATGCCGTAGATGATGCCGAAGTTGGCGCGCTTGGCTTTGGTTCGCTGGTCGCGACTCACGTCTTCTATCTTCTCCTTATATATACGTGCGGCTGTGGCGGCGTGGATGTCGTAGCCCTCGCGGAATGCCTCAATCATATTCTTGTCGCCCGACAGATGCGCCATGACGCGCAGTTCAATCTGTGAGTAGTCTGCCGAGAAGAACAGACAACCTGGTTCGGGAATGAAGCACTTGCGTATCTCCTTGCCGTCCTCGCCTCGAACGGGTATGTTCTGGAGGTTAGGGTCGGACGAAGAGAGGCGGCCCGTAGCTGTAACTGCCTGATTGAATGACGTATGGATGTGGCCCGTGCGGGGATTGATGAGCTTCGGAAGGGCGTCGACATAGGTGCCGAGCAACTTCTTCAGACCTCTATGAGCGAGTATGTCGTCAACGATTGGTGCCTTGGAACGTAGCTGTTGCAGCACCTCTTCGGATGTGACGAACTGTCCGGTCTTGGTCTTCTTGGGCTTGTCTACAATCTTCATCTCGCCAAACAGCACCTCGCCCACCTGCTTGGGCGATGCTATGTTGAACTCATGTCCGGCGAGTTTGTATATGTTTTGCTCAATCTGCTTCATGCGGTCGGTGAGTGTGCGCGATGTCTCGGCGAGTGCCTTGGTGTCAAGCAGCACTCCGTTCATCTCCATTTCTGCCAACACCGGCACGAGCGGCATCTCAATCTTGTAGAACAGATCCTCAACGCCCGTCTCCTTGAGGCGCGGCTTCAGCACGTTGTATAGTCGCAGAGTGACGTCGGCATCTTCTGCTGCATAGTCGCAGATGTCTGCAGGCGAGAGGTCGCGCATGTTCTTCTGACCCTTGCCCTTGGGTCCGATGAGTTCGTCGATGTGTACGGTCTGGTAGCCGAGCAGCGTCTCGGCGAGAATGTCCATGTTGTGTTTCTGCTCGGGTTGGAGCACGTAGTGGGCAATCATCGTGTCGAACATCGGTGCGGCGAGACGCACTCCGTAATTCATCAGCACCTCCATGTCGTACTTGATGTTCTGTCCGATTTTGAGGATTTCGGTGCTTTCGTATAGCGGTTTAAATATGTTAACAATCGTTTGCGCCTTTTTACGTTCAGCAGGAATTGCCACGTAAAATGCCTTTCCTTCTTCAACAGAGAAGCTCAAACCAACCAATTCTGCGTCAACAGGGTTGATTGAAGTGGTCTCCGTGTCTAGACTGAGAATTTGTTTTGTAACAAAAAAATCAAATAATTTACGCGCATCTTCCTCAGTTTCAATGAGTTGATAGTCGTGAGAGGTCGTTTTTAGGCTCTCAAAACTCGAAAATTCTGAACCAACTGCATCATTGGTCGGATTTTCGGCAAATAAATCGAGTTGTTGGTTAACAACTTTTTGCTGTTGTTGAGGCTTCTTTACAAATTTATCGAGAAGACTCTTAAATTCCAATTCGGTGAAGATTTCGGCGAGTCGGGCTGTGTCAGGCTCTTCAATCTTCAGCGAGTCGAGGTTGAGATCGATGGGAACGTCGGTGCGGATGGTTGCGAGGAACTTCGACATACGAATGTCGTCGACAGCCGACTCAACCTTTTCGCGCAGCTTGCCTTTGATTTTGGATGAGTTCTCAAGCATGTTGTCAATGCTGCCGAATTCGCCTATGAGTTTTGCAGCGGTCTTCGGACCCACGCCAGGACATCCGGGGAAGTTGTCGGCAGAATCGCCCATAAGTGCAAGCAGGTCGATCACCTGGGTAGGGGAGTCGAGTTCGTACTTGGCGCAAACCTCGCTGGGTCCCATAGTTTCGTATCCGCCGCCGTGACGGGGTCGGAATATGAACACGTTGTCGCTGACAAGCTGACCGTAGTCCTTGTCTGGTGTGAGCATGTAGGTCTTGATGCCGGTAGCTCCTGCTTTAGTTGCGAGTGTGCCGATAACGTCGTCGGCCTCGAAACCGTCTACCTGAAGCACCGGAATGTGCATCGCCTCGATTATGCTCTTGATGACAGGCACCGAGGCACGTATGTCCTCGGGAGTCTCCTCGCGCTGCGCCTTGTATGCAGGAAACGCCTCGTCGCGGAATGTCTTGCCATGATCGAACGCCACACCGATATGTGTGGGCTGCTCTTTGGTGAGAATCTCGTTGAGGGTATTGACAAATCCCATCACGGCTGAGGTGTTCATGCCCTTGGAATTGATGCGCGGATTTTTGATGAACGCATAATATGCACGGTAGATGAGCGCGTAAGCGTCGAGAAGAAATAGCTTGTCCATTTTTATGATGTTGTGATGTTGATGTGTTGAGTGCTGCGATGTTGAACAGGCAGCACTATCATCACCACCTCAACATCTCACCACCTCAACATATTTATTCTTATATGGTGTAAAATTACAAAAAAAATGTCACTAATAACGGCAAAATCCGTAACTTTGTACGAAATATTATAATACAATGGATTATCTGTCAATCATTAAGAACCCGATAGAGGCGGAACTCGCCGACTTTATAAGTCTTTTCAACCAGTCGCTCTCGCACGAGGACGGATTGCTCGGCTCTGCACTTGAGCATATCCGCAAGCGTGCCGGCAAGCGTATGCGCCCTATGCTGATACTGCTTATGGCCAAGAACTTCGGCACTATCAACGATGCTACACAGAACGCTGCTGTGGGATTGGAGCTGCTTCACACGGCTTCGCTCGTTCATGATGACGTGGTGGATGAGAGTGAGGAGCGTCGTGGTCAGGCTTCGGTCAACGCTACTTATGACAATAAGGTGGCGGTGCTTGTGGGCGATTACATCCTTTCGACAGCCCTTCTGTGTGTGGCTCGCACTCATTCGGAGCAGATTGTGACTTATCTTGCCGAACTGGGACGTACGCTTTCCGACGGTGAGATACTGCAGTTGTCGAACATCGGACGCAAGGACATCTCGGAGGACGTTTATTATGACGTGATAAAGCAGAAGACCGCGGCTCTGTTTGAGGCGTGTGCCGGAATTGGAGCACTGTCGTCGGGAGCGTCGGAGAAGGATGTTGAGGCTGCAAAGCTGTTCGGTCAGAATCTCGGTATCATCTTCCAGATACGCGATGACATCTTCGACTATTACGACTCTACCGAGATTGGCAAGCCTACAGGCAATGATATGGTTGAGGGTAAACTGACGTTGCCCGTTATCTATGCCGTTAATAACGGTGGAAACGAGGATATGCGCCGTCTTGCATTGAAGGTGAAGGAGCACTCGGTGAGTGCCGACGAGATAGCGCAGCTTGTAGATTATACCAAGCAAATGGGTGGTATAGAATACGCTGAGCGCCGTATGTGGGAATTCCATGCGCAGGCTCAGCAGTTTATTGATGATAGAGTGGGGCAGCCGGACGTAAAGGCTGCGCTCCAGACCTATCTGGATTATGTGATAAAGAGAACGAAGTAGGAAGCGAGGAGCGTGAGCTTGCTTGCTAAGAGCTAAGCCTTGCTGGGGCTTCTTAAGCCTCTCTAAGCCTTTTTAATCACGGCTTAGGGAGGCCTAGAAAGGCACAGTGAGGCTTAGTTCTTTCAATACCCTCTATAATCTTTTCTTGCCTTTGTCATTTGTTCTCTCATTCCTCCGCTTTCCACAAACTTTATTTCCAGCTTCTCTATAAGTTTGTTCAGCATCCAGTCGGTTTGATGAATTAGAGTTATGGCGATATTTGCTATAGTTTCATCTGAACGTTCTGTTATTGCTTTTCTATAGTAGGCGCTGTCGTTATGGGTGGCGCAAGCACGTTTGGCTTGTGCAAGTCGCGGGTCGTCAGGTTGCCATTGTTCCAATCCCCTTACTCGTATATAATCTTCATAGTCTACTAACAATTCCTGTAAACTGGCTTTTGCTACGTTTGTTAGTTTTATTTCTGTTTCTTTAGAGGTGTTGCCTGCAGCCGCACCCTCTGCTATGTTCTGTTTCCCTGAACGTGATGCTTGTACCATTTGGTCGATTGTCCGGTCACCTTTTTCAAGATATTTATGAGCAAAATAGAATGTGACATCGTAAATGCACTCTGATTTTTGGTATACGAGGATGTTCTTGTAAGAGCCTCCATGAGGAAGAAAGGGCTTAGGTGTAGGCATAAGTTTGATTTTTTATGGTTAGTGAATTGGGATTATTAGAGGGGAGTAGGGGCTGTTGTATGGGCTTTGCTGAGGCTGTAGTCTGGGCCTTATTGAGGCTGTTATTAGGCCTTACTGGGTCTCAATAAGCCTTTCTAAGCCTTGGCATAAAAAGGCATAGAAAGGCCCAGTAAGGCTCAGGTAACTGCTCAGCAAGCCCTAATCCTTTAGAAGAACTTAATCTGCTCGCCCTTAATCTCGCTCAACAGCATGTTGGCGAGGCGTGATGTGCCCAGGCGGAACCACTTGTTGGTGAGCCATTTTTTGCCCAACACCTCCTTAACTATTGTATAGTAGATGATGGCATCCATAACGCTGTTGATGCCGCCAGCGGGCTTGAAACCTATCTGAATGCCCGTCTCATCATAGTATTCCTTGATGGCCTGACACATTACGTAGGCAGCCTCCGGTGTGGCGGCTGGCTGAAGCTTGCCCGTAGAAGTCTTGATATAGTCGGCGCCGGCGTACATTGAGAGCAGGGCTGCCTTCTTTATGTTGGTGGCTGTCTTCAGAGCACCGGTCTCAAGGATAACCTTCATGGGCACTGTTTCGCCACATGCAGCCTTCAGTTCGGCTATGTCGTCGCATACTCCTTCGTAGTCGCCCGAAAGGAACTTGCCCACCGGCATTACGATGTCAATCTCGGTGGCACCGTCGGCTACAGCCAATGAAGTCTCGGCAATCTTCACCTCGATGCGAGCCTGTGAAGAAGGGAACGATCCACTGACGCATGCTATCTCTACACCATCCACCTCCAGCGACTCTGCCACGGTGTTGGCGAAGCACGGATAGACGCAGACAGTGGCAACGTGGGGCATGTCTGGATACTGATTGTCGAAGTCGTTGAGACGCTCGGTGAACGCCAGTACGCTCGTGTCAGAATCGGTTGTCTTTAGCGTAGTAAGTTCGATGCTGCCGAAGAGGAATTTCTTTACATCTATAGTGTCGTTGGCAGACACCTTCTCGGCAATGATATTGCGTACGGCATCGCGTACTGCGTTGTCGTCGATATTGGTGTTGTATTTTGCCAAAGTCTGTTCATACTTGTTAGTCTTCTGTTCTCTCTGAGTCTCCTCGTCGTGGAGTATCACGTCTTTTATTATTCCCATAGTTTTATGCTTTTGTTTTTATTGTTATCGATAGTAGGTTATCTGAGTTTGGGGTTGTTCTTATGGCGCAGCTTGTCGCGGTTGGTCTTCTTCTCAATACTCTTCTTGAGAGCCTCCGTAAGGTCCACGCCCGTCTGATTGGCAAGGCAGATGAGTACCCACAGAATGTCTGCCATCTCCTCCGAAGGGTCGTGCGATTCACCCTCCTTGAAACTTTGGTCGCCATAACGACGAGCCATGATGCGAGCCAATTCGCCCACCTCCTCGGTAAGGCAAGCCATATTGGTGAGTTCGGAGAAGTAGCGCACGCCATACTCCTTTATCCAACGGTCTACCGCCTCTTGTGCTTCCTTGATAGTCATAACGCTTGATTTTAGATATTAACAGGCAGTCCAAGCACCATAAGATATATCGTGTAGACGAGCCATATTGCGAGTATTGCAACCAGGCAGATTCGGAATATTACTCCAATCTTCTTGCCTCGCGACACGCTGTGGAATGGTCGGGGAAACTCCTGATAAGTCATTATGCTGAGACCTATAAACAGCAAAGCGCAACCCGTAAACGCATACAACGGCTTGTTGGCTCCCCACGAGTTGCGGGTGAACAGCAGCACCAGTCCTACAGCTTCGAGCAGTAGGGCAGTATTTGAAAGATATTTCTTCATAAGCTAAATTATTAAGTGGTTCTTAATGTCTGTTATTTATGGTTTTTATATCTCATAATTTCCCGTTTATTCCTTGTTCTTGGTGTCCATACATATGGTTACGGGTCCGTCGTTCAATAGTTCCACCTTCATATCGGCACCGAATTCGCCCGTTCCCACCTGACGGCCGAGTGCTGCCGAGAGTTTGGTGCAGAACTCCTCGTAGAGTGGTACAGAAATCTCGTGACGTGCGGCGCGAAACCACGACGGGCGGTTGCCTTTCTTGTACGAAGCGTAGAGCGTAAACTGGCTCACAACCAATGCTTCGCCCTCGACATCAAGAATAGAGCGATTCATTACGCCATTCTCGTCGTCAAACACTCTCAGAGCTGCCACTTTCTTTACGAGCCAATCGACATCTTCTGTAGTGTCAGACTCCTCTATTCCGAGCAAAAGAAGGAAGCCTTTGCCTATCTGGGATTTGATTTCACCATCTATTGTTACTGATGCGTGTTGCACACGCTGTATCACTGTTCTCATGTTTGTATGTTTTTGATATGTTAATTTTTACGCCGTTTACAAAGGTAATCATATAAAATGTAAAATGAGTGTAAAATTATTCCAATTTCTTTGTTATATCATTTTAAATTAATAATTTTGCAAAGTGAATGGAAGTCTGCCTAAAGGTACGTTGGCAGACTGGTTTTTAAGCAATGTTTAAAGGACTTTTAGTTTTTAGTATAATTTGATATAAGGATTGACTTGTACAAGCTCGTGAGAGTGGAAGGCAAGATTTTTTGAAGATTTAAGATCTTCTCTGTGTGTGCGCTGGAACCGTGAGGTTTGGGCGCATTTTTTTTGCTTATATTAGTAGGCTATGGCGTCCCTGTCATAGCCTGAGCTGTTAGCCATCTTATTTATTTTTGCTCAAACTTTCCTTCACTTTTGTTGCTTTGCTTGCTCCTATGACTGCCGAAAGCTCCTCGAACGAAGCCTCGCGTATGCGCTTTACGTTCTTGAACTCGTTGAGTAGTTTCTCGCGTGTGGCTGGTCCTATGCCTGCAATGTCATCGAGAGCGCTGTGAAGGGCGTGTTTAGAGCGCTTGTCGCGGTGGAACTGTATGGCGTAGCGGTGTACTTCGTCTTGGATGCGTGTGAGCACGTGGAAGAGTTCAGAGTCCGTTTTCAGTGCTATTGTCTTCGGAGGATTGCCATATAGCAGCTCGTTGGTGCGGTGGCGGTCGTCCTTTGCCAGTCCGGCAATGGGGATATGCAGTCCGAGTTCGCCTTCTACAACTTCGCGCACTACGCTCATCTGACCCAATCCGCCGTCGGTAATGATGAGGTCGGGCAGGGTAGCGCCTTCCTCCATCATTCGAGTGTAGCGTCGACGCACCACTTCTTGCATCGAAGCGTAGTCGTCCGGTCCTTCCACCGTCTTTATGTTGTATTTGCGATAGTCCTTTTTCGACGGTTTCATTCCCTTGAACACGATGCAACCAGCCACGGCGTCGGTGCCAGAGATGTTGGAGTTGTCGAAGCATTCTATTTGATAGGGCAGTTTCGCAAGCTGCAGCTTCTGCTGCAATTCCTTCATCAGTCGTGTCTGTTTCTGCTCTGGATTGAGCTTTTCTGCCTGCTTCAGTCGGTCGAACTTATACTGCTTGCAGTTCATTTCGCCAAGTTCGAGCAGATGTTTCTTGTCGCCTCGCTGCGGAACGAAGAACTGTGCCTCGTTCAGTTGCCACTCCATATCGAACGGAACGATGATTTCCTTGGCCTTGCTATTGAAGCGTTCGCGTATTTCGGGGATAGCCGTCAGCAGCAGTTCGCGGTCGGTTTCGTCGAGTTTTCGTTTGTATTCGAAGGTGAAACTCTGGTTTACGCTGCCGTTCTTCACGTGTATGTAATTGATAAAAGCCGTACGGTTGTGCTCGTCGTCGACAATCGTGAACACGTCGACGTCGGTAATAGTGTGGCTGACAACCTCGCTTTTGGCGCAGAAACTTTCGATAAGCATGTATTTCTGCTTCAACTCTTCAGCTTCTTCAAACTTCAATTCCGCAGCTTTTTGTTGCATCTCCTCGAAAACGTGCTGCGACAATTCGCGCGTGTTTCCTTTCAATATCTCGCGTGCTTGAGCTATCGATGCCTGATAATCCTCTAACGATTGCTTGCCGCAACATGGCGCTTTGCAATTATGAATGTGGTATTCCAGACACGGTTTGTATTTGCCTTGTTCTATACCTTCCTTCGTTATCGGCATTCGGCAAGTGCGAGGCTTGTAGAGTTTGTGTATTAGTTCGAGAACGGCGAACATGCTGCCAGTATGCGAGTATGGTCCGAAGAATGTTCCGAAGCGTTTGTTTATCTGTCGTGTCTTGAATACACGCGGCAGGTATTCGTTCGTGATGCAGATGCTGGGGTAGGTCTTGCCGTCCTTGAGCAAAACATTGTAGCGAGGGTTGTATTTCTTTATAAGACTGTTTTCGAGCAATAGCGCATCCTCTTCTGTGTTGACTACAGTGTAGCTTATGTCCTCTATCTTTGAGACGAGAACCTTAGTCTTGAAGCGATCCACCTCCTTGTGGAAATAAGAAGACACACGTTGCTTCAGACGCTTAGCCTTACCTACATATATAATGGTATGGTCAGCGTCGTAGAACTGATAGCTGCCAGGTTTCTCTGGCATGTTCAGCACTATGTTCTTCAGTCGCTCTATGCGCTTCTCGTTCTCTTCTCTTGTCATCTTGCTCGTTGTATTTGTTTTGCCTGTAATGTCTGTAACTGCTTTGAAACTAAGATATTTGTCCTGTTTTGTTTCACGTGGAACTGCAACCCTGTTTTCTTCTGTTGAGACCTGTACCTTATAGCAGTAGAGGAGACCTCTTGCTTTCGATACATCTGCCTGTAGCATCATTTGCATCGAAGACGAGACATCTCCTCTTCTTTTTGAAGTTGTTGTATAAGTTTGCCTTGCTCTTTGTTAATCTGAGTAAGTGCTATGCTTTTTTAGATCTGAATGAGCGACGTAATCTCTATGTCCTTGTCGAAGTCTGCGCGTCCGTTCAGTCCCTCGTTTACGAGTTCGATGATGAAGTTGCAGTAGACTTTCTTGGGGTGGAACTTCTTGACGAGATTGCATGCTGCCTGCATTGTGCCGCCAGTAGCAAGCAAGTCGTCATGCAGTAGGATTACGTCGTTCTCATTGATTGCGTCCTTGTGGATTTCGATAGTGTCCTTGCCATACTCTTTGGCGTAGCTTTCCTGCACGGTGTCGCAAGGCAGCTTGCCGGGCTTGCGGCATAATACCACGCCGGCGCTCAAGCGCAAGGCGAGGGCAGACGACATAACGAAGCCGCGCGACTCGATTCCTACTATCTTTGTAATGCCCTTGTCTTTGTAGAGATCGTACATCTCATCGCAAATCTCTTTAAGACATTCGCTGTTCTTGAAGAGTGTTGTAACGTCACGGAAGTTGACTCCCTTTTTCGGCCAATCTGGAATACAACGCAGATTGTCAAGCAATAGTTTGTTGTTCATTATCAGTTGATTTGATTAAATTCGTTGTTCTTTTTGTTTCACGTGGAACGAGAAGCCAGCGGCAACGCCGCTGGAATTAGAAATTAGGAATTTTGAGTTTTGAATTCTGCTCGGCTACGCCTGCGCTTTAGAGTTATTCAATTATGAATTGCTCTTGACTGTGGCTTCGCTTTTGAGTTGCTCAATTATGAATTGCTCTTGGCTGTGGCTTCGCTTTTGAGTTGTTCAATTATGAATTGAAGAGTTGTGCAATTGTATTTCGATGGGGCTTTGTATCGCATGCTTTCTTTGTGCTACGATTTATTGAATCGGTTTGCTGCTCAGGCTATGGCGGTGACGCCATAGCCTCCTATGGTTTGTTTTGCATTGCTTGTACAGCCCAACTTAGAATTTGTGGTTCTTAAATTCATTGCTCATAATTTTGAAGTCCGTAACTCCTAATTCAGAAGTTTGCAATTCAAAATCGCAGGCGTAGCCGCGAACAATTCAAAACTCAAAATTCAAAATTCAAAACTCGCATTATCGATGCATCAGAACCAGCAGTACGTTGATGTCGCTTGGCGACACGCCTGGGATGCGCGATGCTTGTCCGAGAGTTTCGGGATTGATGCGCATGAGTTTTTGTCTGCCCTCGGTCGATATCTCGTGGAGTTCTTCGTAGTTGAAGTGTCCCTTGATACGGATGTCTTCGAGGCGGTGCATCTTGTCGGCTATCTGTCGTTCGCGCTTGATGTAGCCGTCGTACTTGATGAGTATTTCGGCAGCTTCAATGATTTCGTCGCGTCGTGCGTCGTCGATATCGAGCGCAGCACGGAGTGGGGCGATGGCAGAAGCAAGCTGGTTTATGGAGAGCTGGGGGCGAGCTATCAGACTTGATATTGTAGCGCCGAACTGCATAGGAGTTGTACCGAACGATTCGAGAGCCGCGTTTACGGCGCGAGGCTTCACGTTGGTAGAGTTGCAGAAGCTTACGATGCGTTCAATCTCCGCCTTCTTCTTAAGCCAATGGTCGTAACGTTCGCGTGAGGCGAGTCCGAGTTGGTAAGCCTTTTCGGTGAGTCGGGCGTCAGCATTGTCCTGACGGAGCAGGATGCGGTATTCGGCTCGTGAGGTGAACATGCGATACGGTTCGTCAACACCCTTAGTTGTGAGGTCGTCGATGAGCACTCCTATATAGCTTTCGTCGCGCTTCATGATGTAAGGTCCGCTGCCTCCGCAGAGTAGGGCAGCGTTGATGCCTGCCATAGTGCCTTGTCCGCCCGCTTCTTCATATCCCGTCGTGCCGTTGACCTGACCTGCGAAGAACAGACCCTTTACTATCTTCGACTCCAACGACGGCTTCAGCTGCGTAGGGTCGAAGTAATCGTACTCTATGGCGTAGCCCGGTCGGTAGACTTTTATATCACGGAAAGCCTTTATTTTCTTCAAGGCAGCGAGCTGGACGTCCATCGGCATGGACGAAGAAAAACCGTTAAGATACATCTCGTTGGTGTCCTCGCCTTCAGGTTCGAGAAAAAGCGGATGCTGGTCCTTGTCGGGGAACGTCACGAGTTTGGTTTCTATCGAAGGGCAGTAGCGCGGTCCGGTGGACTTAATCTGACCGTTGTAGAGGGGCGATTCGGCTATGGCTGCGCGTAGAGTGTCGTGCACCTCCTTATTAGTATATGTGGTCCAGCACGGCAGCTGCTGCAGATGTCGTGGGGCAGTCATGTATGAAAATCCGTGATAGTCGGTTTCGCCGGGTTGGCATTCCATGTCCTCGAAGTGTACGGAGCGTCGGTCTATGCGTACCGGTGTGCCCGTCTTCATTCGCTGTGAAGTAATGCCGTGTCGGGTGATGCTCTCGGTGAAGTGCAGTACGGCAGGTTCGGCGCATCGTCCGCCCGGCACTTGCTTGCGTCCCACGTGCATCAGTCCGTTGAGGAATGTGCCCGCTGTGATGATTACAGCCTTAGCGCGGAACGTCACGCCCCACACCGTTTCCACTCCAACCGCTTCGCCGTTCTCCACCAGGAGTTCGCATGCCTCGTCCTGCCAGATGTCCAATCCGTCGACACGGTCGAGACGTGTGCGCCACTCCCAGATGAATTTGCCGCGGTCGCATTGTGCTCGCGGACTCCAAACGGCAGGTCCCTTGCCGCGGTTGAGCATACGGAACTGTATCGATGTGGCATCCGTCACGAGCCCCATCTCGCCTCCCAGCGCATCAATCTCGCGTACAATCTGTCCTTTGGCAATTCCGCCAATGGCAGGGTTACAGCTCATCTGTCCAATCTTGTTCATATCCATCGTCACCAGACATGTCTTGGCGCCCATACGTGCTGCCGCTGCTGCAGCCTCACAACCGGCATGTCCGCCTCCGATGACTATAACGTCGTAGTTGAAAATCATATGTATTGCTTGTCGGTGTTAAATTGTGCGGCATGGCCCAGAGCCATACAGCGCATGTTTCATGCTCGCAAAATTAAGAATAAAAAATGATTTTTGAAGAGAAATAGTTTGATTTATCATCAAATTTCAGTATTTTTGCAGACTGTAAGGATATGGCTTATACCTATTATATAGTATAGTGTGACGAGTGCGGTGCCATATTGCAGCAAACTACGCAATACAGCATCACTGAAAGTCGCATTCTACCGTATGATTTCCCCACAAGTATCGGCTGTAACCCTATATGAAATTGTGTAACCTTAAGGAATGAAACATCAATAATTCTAACAGTTAATAATTTAAATTTCAAATCATTTATGTGGTTAATCAATTCATCTATTGGTAGAAAGGTGGTGATGGCCTTGACTGGTGTCGCCCTTGTTCTATTCCTGACATTCCACATGTCAATGAATGTTGCAGCTCTCTTCTCTGGAGACGCTTACAACACTATCTGTGAGTTACTCGGTGCCAACTGGTATGCCGTAGTTGCGACAATGGGCTTGGCTGCCCTCGCAGTAATCCACATCGTTTACGCCTTCTGGCTCACGATGCAGAACCGTGCCGCTCGCGGTACCTCTCGCTATGAGGTTGTTGCTAAGCCTCAGAACGTAGAGTGGGCATCACAGAACATGCTCGTACTCGGTATCATCGTTCTGCTCGGTCTGTTGCTCCACTTCTTCAACTTCTGGTACAACATGATGTTTGCTGAGCTTGTAGGCTTCGAGGGCGTATGTGATCCTGCTGACGGCTTCGGCTGGATTCAGGAGACATTCAAGAACCCGGTTTACGTAGTTCTCTACATCGTATGGCTCGTAGCTCTCTGGTTCCACCTTACACACGGTTTCTGGAGCGCAATGCAGACATTCGGCTGGAACGGTAAGGTATGGTTCAACCGTTGGAAGGTTATCGGTCAGGTTTACTCAACCCTCCTCATCCTCGGTTTCCTCGTAGTAGTAATCGCTTTCGCTCTTGGTTGCGCACCGAGCCTTTGCTGCTAATTCAACAATCAACATTCAAAAATCATAATTTCTATTATGGCTAAGACTATTAATTCAAGAATCCCTGAAGGCCCAGTGGCCGAGAAGTGGACCAACTATAAAG
>OIWK01000610.1_pt1 | contig 38026 bp, 47 predicted proteins | sample 1587401 | NCBI WGS metagenome assembly OIWK01 (sample SAMEA3888911, study PRJEB22519) | human gut metagenome | biome: human gut; feature: human-associated habitat; material: faeces | place: Denmark | collected 2009 | reverse complement strand
AGATACTCACGGCAGGTTTTCCACGCCAGCTCGGTGCAGAATTCAAAGCGCTGGATCACGCCGTCACGCACGGTGGAATTGGGCAGCTTGTCATAGTCGGCAATGGCCTCCTCCAGGCGCTGCACTGCGTCTTTGAATTTGTCCCGCTTCTCTTCATATTTGCTCATTAAAGATACACCGTCCTTTTCTATGTTCTCCAGTAGCTTGGGGTCCGTGTCTTTGCGGACAAAAACCAGGTCAAAGTCCAGCAGGGTAGGCAGATCTTCAATGGCCTGGGCAAACAGCGCCTGCTGTGCCCGGTCCTCTATGCCGTACACCGCCAGGTCAATATCGCTGCGCTGCCGGTTGTCACCCCGCGCCCGGGAGCCGTAAAGCACCACCTTAGCCGCACCGTACTGCCGGCCGATTTTTGCAATTTGTCTGTATAATTCTTTCATACTCTTTTTCATTTATGTGTGACCATTTTGCCAGCCTTGGCAGAATGGTCGTGTTTTACTGCTCGCTTTCAAGAAGCCTTACTGTCTGACGATATTCCTCCGCTTTGGCAACGGCAGTAAAAGTGACCGTTGCATTGTGGTTTTCTTTTACCACCTTTTCGATTTCCGAAAGCGAAACGCGGAAGAACTCCTTTCGGCTGTTTACCAGATTTATACGCCGATTATCAAACTGCCGGTGTAAAGCCGTCTCCAACGCCGGCGCGTCCTCGGAGAAAATCATAGCGTGAACATCAAATTCAAACGGTACGGAAGCGCTGCTGAGTTCTTTTATGCGGTCCATAGGCTCTAACCGTCGTGTCATTCCAATTTTATATACATTCTCTCCAAAAGAGCCGATATTGGATATTACATAGACGAAGCCAGCGCGCGTATTCTGCTCCCGATCGAGTACATTTTTTCTGTCCTGCTCTAACAGGCCGAGTTTCGCCTCCAACTCTTTAATCTTGTCTACATAAAGCTGCTTTTCAATATCATCCGCTTTATGTAGATAAGTCATGAGTTTCTGAATTTCATTTTTGAACTGCCGTTCTTCCTTATCGAGCTTTGCTTTTTCGCGTTCAATTTCGCGGCGCACTTTTTCTTCTTCGAGCATTTGCTCTCGGATCGCGCGTTGTTCTTCCTTTTCGCGCTCCGCCATCACCTGATTGCCGTACATACAGTTGAGCTGTTCCAGCTTAATCTCCAGCAGCGGGCGGTTGAGTTCCACTCCGTCCGGTGCGAAAATCCTGTTGAGCATTTCAAAGGACTTGATGATTTTAGAACGCGCACTGTCAATGTTCCGCGTGGTAACATTCTTGATAATAGCCGCCGCTTCCGAATTAAAGCAACGCAGGATCTGTTTCACATTTGCATTTATAACAGACTTTGGCGCGTCGGAATGTACAGAGACAGCATTGTTTGAGGATACACATTCTTTTTCATTAAGTTGTGCAAGAGCAAATTTGTCTTTATATTCGGCGGACGATATATCATAGTCTACCGGGACGGAAGAAGAAACAGCAACCACTTCTCGTTGTGCCGCTTCAATTTCAGCTTTAAGATCGTGGATTTCAATATTTAATTGCGCAATACATTTCCGTTTCTGCTGCAGTTCGTGCTCAACAGCTTGAACCTTTTGAGCACAACTGTCCTCTGTTCCTTTTCGCATTTTTTCAGCAGCCGCTTTGGCGTCCTGCACGCGCTGATCTGCATTGGCATTCGTAAACGCAGCGTATTCGTCGGCATTTTTGATTATATTTAGTTTTGAAAATGACTTCTGCAAAATATAATAGTACAGCACGAGAAACGCTACATCAGCCAAAGCAAACAGCGGTACTCCTACTGTAGCCAAGATAGAAATTGCAATAATAAACGGATATGCATACAAAAGGATTTTATATTCTTTTTTCATTTCTTTTTTCTCCTATTAAGATGTTACATCTATAATCACGGCGTGCCGTGGATTATGCAATCCCACATTCAAAGTAGAATTCCAATGCCTTATGGATGAACTCTTCCGTCACATTGAAGTATTCTGCCAGCTCGTAAGGCTCCAGACCCTGGCGCAGCTGCGCCTCCAGCTCGGCCTTGGGGATCAACTTCTTTACCGCCCACTTATCTGCCCGGCGTTCGTGCTTGCTGCGCCGGTCAAGCGGGGCATATAGGTTGTAGAACGACCCGGTTATGCAGTGCCCGGCTTCGTGGGCAAGGCGGCAGCGGGCCTCTGCGGTGCTCTCCAGGCTCTGCTCGTCCAATGCTATGTAATAATCATCGCCGATATTGGCAGACGCAGACTTGGCAGCGGGCATACTGCCCAGATATACCTCTATGTTGTTGTGCTCGATCTCATCGAACAGGGACTCAGTTGTTTTCATTCTCTCTCTTTCTCTTATCTTTAATGAATTCTACAAATCCTTTAACTTCCTGCCACATCTCGTCGGTAACCTCTCCGTCACCACCGAATAGTGCCACTTTGGCTATCTCCTCCGGACTTTGTTGGTCCGGGGGATTTTTTATGTCCGTATTTCCCAAAAGGTAGTCCACCGACACGCCAAAGTGTTCGGCTATAGCAGTTAAAGCGTCAGCTGACGGTATGCTACCATAGCGCCACCGGCCAACAGTCGCTTTGGAATAACCAAGTGACTGCCCAACGCCGGTCGTAGTGCCGCCCTCTTCTTTGCAGAGTGCAGTAAATCTCTCGAAAAAATCCACAATTTTGCCTCACTTTTTTTGTGCATAATCACGAAAGTACGCAAATGTAGACTTTTAGTGTTGACAAGTACACTCTGGCAGCCTATAATGGCAACTGTAGTCAACAAATGCGGACTCGCGCTGTTATCTTAGGTCTCAGAACAGCCTCATTATAGCACGCTTGTACGCATTTGTAAACTACAAAATGTAAAAAAGTGTGCATTTGTGCACAAAAGCACAGAAAAGGAGGTAACACAATGGACGAGTGGATCGCTGAGGCTATCGGAAAAATGCACATCAACAAGATCACACAAGTTGAGCTCGCGCAGTATATGGGTTACACGCGCAGCTACATCAGCTCAATACTGATTGGCCGACGCAAACCGCCCCAGGCAAAAGAGCGGATCCTCGGCGCAATCAACGAGATCATCGCCGAGCGCAACAACTAAATATACGGCCAGCCTTTTGGGCGGCGGCAGAACTAAGCAGGCAGCGGGACCTTTTTTCATTTCTTCTCTTTCTTCTTTTCTTTTTTGTCAAATTACCCCCTATGTCCCTGCTTCCGGTGCCCGCCCCACCCAACATCACATTTATCGCAATCGGCACTTTTGCCGTGCAGCGGGCAGCTTGCGGCTCTGCCGCTTGCCCAAAGGGCTGGCCAAATAATCAAAAGGAGAAATAATAATGAAAGTACCTATCAACAAGGACAGCCCCTTGGCAATGGACGACTTCGACGCCGCCGTGCAGCAGCGTATGGAGCGCCTGCAAAGCTATATTGACCTGATCCGCACCGCCGAAGCGGTAGAGGAAGAGGTCAAGGCCAAGGGTGCAAAACTGTATCTTGGTCCGGAAGATGTGGCAGCCTATCTGAATTGCAGCATTCCGACAGCAAGGCAGTATATGCACCGGCCGGGCTTCCCTCTCATTCAGTTGGGCGAGAACGGCACCAAACTGGCAGTGTTCGCCCCGGCGTTCCACGCGTACAATGCAGGCAAATATTGATTTTGCAGTTGACTGCAAAGAAAGGACAAACCAATGACCAAGAGAGAAAAGGCAGGCTTGGTTCTGGTGATTACCGGCTTCCTGCTGGTACTGCTGGGCTGCTGCCTGGTGGCGGACAACACCTATTGGTGGGTGTCCGTGGCAATCAGCGGCACCGGCTGCGCATTGATCGCCCTGGCGGTGTTCGTGCTGCCCAAGGACGACCGGGAGCCGCAGCAGGACAAACAGCTGGTGATCGAGGACGAAAACCACAAGGTGGTGCTGATGGCACCGCTGACAGACTTTGAACTGGCGTATCTGCACGCCGTAAAACTTGGAAAGGATGATGAAAATGGAAGATTACATTGATTTGGTAATTGCTAAGCTGGACGAGGACCACATTGTCCTGCGGGCGCCGTGGAACACCGTTAGAGCCGGTGACACCGTGTATGTGCGTGGCGACGGCAATTACGAGGCGTTGGAAGTAATTGCAGAGCGGAAAACCAAGGCTCTGATGGAATTGCCAAAAGTGACCGCCATTATGCTGCCGCTGGAGTATAACGACGAACAAAGCAGCGGGCAAAAAGAAAAAGCCAACTGATAAAATCAGTTGACTTGAGACATCGCACAGGCGGCGAAAAGAAAGTAAAACGCCTGCGCTAATTACATTATATATAAGGACCGCAAAGAAGTCAAGGACAAGCCGTGCGGCAAGGGCGAAAAAAGGGGCCTGCGCTCCTTTTTGCCACTTGTTCAAAGTATTATTTTTAGACGCAAACCGCCAACGGCAAAAGCATATATCTCTCGGCATTCTTCAGCGAGTTAGGCGCAGGCAGGAGACCGGCGGCAACAGGGTGTGCACCCGCGCCGCACAATGAGGAGCTGTGCTCTGTGGGAATGTGGAACACGCCGGTGAACCGGTGGGAAACTTGCTTTTCCATCCGGGAGCCGATCCGCGTTTTCCATCATTTCCATAGAGTGCCGGTCCGTCAAGAAAGGAGCAAACCAAAATGCCATGGGTGCAAAAGACCACCCACGCAGGTAAATGTATATACATTCAGCGGCATTACTCCTCCCGCTACGGCAGCAAGAGCAAATGCACCAGGGGTAGCAACTACGGAAAGACCAGCGAGGCCCAGGCGGCGGTAAACAATCGCCAGGCGTGCCTACAGCAGGAGATGATCTTCAACGCCAACTTCGGACCAGGTGACCTGACCGCTACTTTTACATTCCGCAAGGCGGACAGGCCCAAGGACCTGCAAGAGATCAAAAAACTGTGCGCGGCATATATGCACAAACTACGATATGCATACAAAAAGGCCGGCGTGGACTTCAAGTGGATGAGAGCTATTGAGACACCGGAAAAAAACCCGCATGTCCACATGGCGCTGTCCGGTATTGACTTGACCAAGTTGCCCAGGTGGCAATACGGCCGAGTGGAGTATGTACCGGTGGATGATCGAGACCACCACACATACGGCGGGTACCTACGCGAGGAGACCCACATCAAGCAAGGACACGAGGGCAAGTACACAACAGCCAAATCCAGAGTGTGCTTTAGCCGCAGCCGTAACCTGGTGGTACCGGAACCGGAATACCAGGTCATCTATAGCGACCATTGGGCAGACGAACCAAGAGCACCCAAGGGATACTATGTGGTCAAGGACACGCTGAACAACTGGGAGGACGAAGTCACCGGTTTTAAGTATCAATCCTATGTGCTCTGCCCTATTCGGGCCAAGAACCATAGGTACCTGTGTTAGGAGGACAAAGTGACATACATACAGCAATGGGAACAAATGCGGGACAAGGTGCGCAACTTGGAGCAGAAACGCCAAACCCAGCTGATCTTGGCACCGCACAATGCCTACGGCTTTAAGCTGAACATCAACCACCCGCTGATCCGGCCAAAGTGGGACGCATTTAAGAGTGCCAATGGACTGGGCCAGGGCGGTATGACCGACGATCTGCGCCGGGAGTTTGAGGAGACAGTGCTTTCAAGCAAGTATATGCAAAAGTGCCTGGAGCAGGAGCGACAGCGCATTGGCACCGTGGAGCACCAGTTCATCCGTATGGCTTACGCTCCTGCGGAGCAGGCAGCGGGCTGATGGGTACCCAAGAACACTGGACTGCTGCCCAATACCAGGAGTATATCCGGCAGCGGGCCAAAGGCGGGAACAAATACCACGCGGTAAAAGCCCAAGCAGACGGCCGTACATACGACAGTCAAAGCGAGTGCAAGCGAGCCAAGGAACTGCAACTGCTGAAACGGCACGGACTGGTGCGCAACCTGCGGGAGCAGGTCCCTTATGAGTTGATCCAGGCAGGGGTCGGCGAATACCGAAAAGAGCGCCCTGTGATTTATAAAGCGGACTTTGTATATGAGGTCTGCCAGCCGGACGGCACCTGGAAGCGGGTGGTAGAGGACACCAAGGGCGCCAAAACAAAGGAATACATAATCAAACGAAAACTTATGCTGTACATTCACGGCATAAGCGTAAAGGAGACAGACAGATGAACTTTAAGAAAATGTTATCCATTTGCAAAAGAAGCAAGACCTATTTGCTATATGACCTGCCCGACGGCGAGCAAATGCTCAGCAACGGCAGCTGCGGGTACATCCTTTACGGCCACCCGGAATACACCCCGGAAACGCTGCGGATCGTTGCCGACCTGGCAGAGGACGACAGCGTAATAATGAGCAGAATGCCAAAGACAGACCTACCATTGGCAGATCAATGTGTCGACGAAGAATATGCAGAACCGTTGGACACCTGCATTGTAGCCGCAGGCGCTGTATGGCAACCGCTGGTCGTAGGTGCGAGTATGGCGTTCATTAACCGCAGAGCGTTACAACCTATCGAAAAGGAAGAAGAGGGGTACGATCTGTACCGGCGCGGGGACCTGGTGGTCGTTAAATCCGGCCTGATCGTGCAGGGCGTGATCAGCACAATGGATCTGTCCAAAGCAGAAGCTGTATGCAGGGATCTGATCAACCTGGGCACCGTGGCCGGTATGGCCTTTGAGGAGCGCAATAATGAAGAATGAGAACGAAAAAACTACAGTTGCGATCTTGGCGACGATATGCAGAGATGTGTGTATCTACGGCTCAATCAATAACCGGTGCGGCCTGGACAAGCCGGAACTGGACGAGCACTGCCAGCGTTGCGCGCTGGCGCAGATCAAGGAGGTAACGCTGAAATGACCGAGAAAATCCAAAAAGCCATTGATAAGATCGACCAGGAGGCGGAGAAGATGGGCAGCGCCACAGTGCGCCTGCTTTGCTCACACATCATCGACCACTGCCTGGTCAATGATGAAAACGCGGACAAGGTACTAGCTGAGGGCAAGAGCCTGAAAGGCTGCTGGGATCACATTACCAGCAACGCCCGGAAACAAGCAGCGGGCAACTGCGCAGCCGTGCCGGATGACACCGTGTACGAATGGGCAGCGGGCTATTACGGCTTTACCGCCGAAGAGACCAAGGCGGAGATCATCGACCTGCTGGATCTGCTGTGAGGTGTAGATATGGGGAAAAAGCTGAACACGCTTACGCAGGAACAGGCAGAGAAAATCTGGGACGGCCGCCCGAAACTGCCGGAGAAAAAGATACTGACATTCGCACATAAGCAGGTGTTCGTCAACGAGCAGTATTTTTTCAAGCACAAAGAATGCGGCCATAGGTATGGCTATTGTACCGCTTGCGGCAAGGATGTGCAGATCGACATTGAGAATATGCGGCTATGGACGGACAAGCACGCCGCATGCCGCTCTGCACGGCATAACGACACCGTATGCTGCCCCGCCTGCGGGCACGAAGTCCAAGTCAAAGACGCCGGGCGTGGCCGTAGTCAGTTGGTCAACGCGGCAGTGGTAGCGGTAACGCAGCGGACAAGGAACGGTGGGATATTACTTTCTTTCGTTCGGGTGTACGAAGACTATAGATACGGCTTTAAGGCCGCACCAGAAATGGGCGGACTGCTGTACGCCGCATACTTCAATCTTGGGCAGCACTTCGTGGCTGAACGCAGTTACTATTGTGACGATATGTTCATCAGCGTAAAACAAAAGCCAACACGCAAACTGCCGTGCACGGTGGAGCCAGCCAAACTGGATCACAACAGTTGGAAGTGCACAGAGGGAGAGGGAGCAAAGCTGCTGGGCTTTGAAGAGGCGCTGGAGAAAAGTAACCTACGCTATCTTCCATGGGAAGCGTACCACGAGTGTGCGCAACAACTGCACCGTAGTGCTATAGCCAACTACCCGGTCAACCTACTTGGTTTGCTGTATCAATACAGCCGGTACCCGGTGCTTACAGAGCGTCTAATAAAAGAGGGCAACGGTGACCTGGTAGCCGAACAGGTGGAGTGGAATTGCACAGCCGGTCTGGACTACAAGCAAGTGGTGCCTTACAAGGCAATGCGACTGACAAAGCCGGAGTACCGCATGATAAAAGCAAAATACAAGATTTGCTGTTCAACACTCAGAGCAACAGCGGCGCTGAAAAAATACGGCTGTAAAATGTCAGATAAAAATATTCTCTTTTTTCTTGCTTTCCAATACACATGGAGCCAGCGAAAATGCTACAAGGCGCTTGATGTTTTGCGGCAGAATCTATCTCCTCAAAAGGCAATAAACTGGGTAAACCGGCAGGCAGCGGGATATGGAACGACAACAAATGTGCTCTCAGATTACAGCGACTATCTGGATCAGTGCAGGCGGTTGGGCCTGGATGTTAACCGTAAAGAGGTAGCCGTACCGCAGAATCTGCGAGATCTGCACCGGCAGTATTCCGAAGAATTGACACGCCGAGCCAACGAAAAGAAAGCAAAAGAGCAAGCCGAGCGGGCAAAGAAGTTAGCTAAGGATCTGCCAAAGTTGAAACGCAAATATGCATACGCCAGCAGCGGGCTGTTCATTCGGCCGGCCGAGGGACCGGAAGATCTGCTGAAAGAGGGTTGTGCCCAGCACAACTGTGTGTACTCCTGTTACGCGGAACAATACCTGGACAGAAAGACGGATATACTTTTCGTCCGCAAGCAGTCGGACCCGGATCAGTCCTATGTGACCGTTGAGTTCAAAAACGGCGCCGTCATTCAATGCAGAGCGGATCACAACCGACCTGCACCACCGGATGTGCAGGAATTCATGCAAGCCTGGCTTGCCTATCTGAGATCGAATAGAAAAACGAAAGCAGTCAGTTAAGGAGGACTTATGGATAACCAAATCACCACAATGCAAGAAGTAACACCCACAACGCAGAAAGCCTATGACACACACGCCCGGATCCTGGCCAACGGTCAGGTGATGGCCAGAGCACTGGTAGATGTGTGCCACGACCTTAAGACCATGCGTGATGAGGGCTTATACACGGAACTGGGCTATGACACATTCGAGGAGTACGCCGAGCAAGCCTGCGGCATTAAACAGCGGCAAGCCTATTCCTACATATCCGCCTATGAAAAGCTGGGACAGAAGTATATGACCGACCACGCCGACCTGGGGATCACCAAACTGGAGTTGATCTCTCAAATCAGCAGTTACGAGCGGGAAGAGTTCACGGCGGATGTGGACCTGGAGAGCGCTACAGTTCGTGAGCTGAAAGCTGAGGTGGAGCGGTACAAGAAGCAGACGGAACAGCTGACTTTTGATCTCGGCCAAGCGCAGAGCGAATTAAGCGAAGCACCGGAGCCGGTGGACACAGACGCACTCCGTTCTTCCATCGAGCAAGAAGTAAAAGCCAAGTACAGCGCCCAGCTGGAAGAATTACAGCAGCGGGCAAACGCAGCGCCGGATCCGGCGGCGATCCGAAAGGAGGCTGAAAAGGAAGCTGCCAAGGAATACAAAGCTAAGTTGGCAACGGCAAAGGCAGACGCCGAGAAGAAAACCAAAGCCGCTTTAGAAAAGCTGGAACAGGAAAAGGCAGACCTAAAAAGGCAGTTGGACAGCAGCGCCACCAAATTGGACGCCGCTGTTCGGCAAGCCAAGGCAGCGGGCGCAGACACGGATGTGGCCGCCTGCCGGGTGTACTTTACCGAGCTGCAACAAACTGCCGCAAAGGTACAGGAGCTGATCGGCAAGATCAATGCCAAGGATCCGGCCACCGGCGCCAAGCTCTCTGCTGCTGTCATTCAGGTTTTGCAGTCGACTGCACGGAATTTGGAGGTGGCACAATGACCTGCGAGCAATGTTACCACCGTGATGTGTGTTGGCACCGCATGACCATTTACGGTCCATACGCACTAATGGGAATAAACACTGGCAACATGAAAGCGTGGTGCGCCAACTGTAAGCCAAAGACACAGATCATAGAACTATCAATGCAAGTTTCCCAGTCGCTTCATGATGAGTTGACGAAGTACTGCGCAGAAAGAGTGGTAGACGAACTATAGATCCGGAGAGGAGAAAACATGGAAGGAATTAAAAAGCGCTTGTGGAATAAGAAAAGAACAGAAACGCTCAAGGTGGTAGACACCGAACGCGGCAACGGCGGGTTCGGAAGTACAGGGAGGTGATTAGGATGTGTATGGCAGCACAAATCATTCTTGTGGCCGGGGCGGTCATTGTTGCATTTTTTGGCGTGATCGGCTTTGGCCCGAACTTTAAGAAATGAGCAGAATAAAAAGCAGGAGGAAAAATGACGAACAACGAAAAGAAGGAATGGCTGCAACGCTATCGGGAGTGCTGGGCGGAGGTTGAGATTACACAACAGGAGATCGAAGAACTGAACAGCCGGGCGCAAAAGATCACGGCTTCCCTCTCTCCCACGCCGGGAGGCGGGCAGCGGGCGGATTTTACCTTGACGGTTGATCGCATTATAGAACTGAAAGAGAAGCTGGACCAACAAGTCCGGCTTGCTCTGTTGCAGCGGGCAGAAATTGAGGCTGCTATTGAGCAGGTGCGTAGCCCATTGCACCGGCGTGTGTTGCGTCGGCGGTATTTGAACGGTGACACTTTTGAGAAAATCGCGGTGGACGAAGATATTACATACAATCACCTGGTCTCTCGCATTCACCCGCAGTCCCTGGATATGCTGGAATGCAAAAAATAAAAAACCACTATGCAATGCATGTTGATGTTATAGTATGCAGGTTACCGTCTGTGTTATAGTATAAACTGCCAAACAGATTGAAAGAGCGCTCCAAACGGTGCGCTCTTTGGTTTTTGCCCTTGTGCTTTTCCTTTCTTAAATGCGGTTACTACGAGGCCCATTTTCAGATGTGCTATAATTATGGTGAGCAGAAAGGAGGAGAAAAATGGACGATAAGAAAAGAATGCGAATTGCAGAAATTTCCCTTGTTGTTACCGCAGCTTCTTTTGCACTTGGCTCGATTCTTGATTTAATGGAATTCCAGGAAAAATACCCAAAGCGGGCAGATGAAGCACTGATTTTTGCTATTGTTATTCTTGGGGTCGCTGTCGTAGGTTTCATCTGGGCAATCAAGAACAACAAAGAGTAATGCATGAATTTGAGTAATGCGCGAATTTACTACATAAAGGAGGTGAGCAGCATGGGTAAAGAGACCTTAACACCTAAACAAAGGCTGTTCTGTTATGAATACGTGCTCGACCATAACGGGAAACGGTCTTACCAGGCTGCTTACCCGAATTGTAAGGCGCCCGGGAGCGCAGAAAGCCAAGCAAGCCGATTGCTAAGAAATGATAAGGTAAAAAAATTTATCGCTGACCTGGAAAAGCGAAAGCTGGACAAGTTGGATTTTACCGCAACGGATGTGCTGAACGCACTGTGCTCCATTGGGTTTGCAGAGACGGCGAAGCCGCCGAATACCTCTGATCGGGTGAAAGCCCTGGCAGAGCTTCTGCGTCACTTTGAATTGGCCCGAGGGCATGAGGATGAGCAGACAGACGATGGCTTCTTGGAAGCCTTGGAGCAGAAAGCGGGTGAACAGGCATGGGAAGAATAAGTACCTTTCACTTTCGGCCATTCTCCGCCAAGCAGCTCCAGGTGCTCACCTGGTGGTGCAAAACATCACCTGTGAGCGACAAAAACGGAATAATTGCAGACGGCGCTATACGATCCGGTAAGACGGTGAGTATGGCGCTTAGCTATATTCTGTGGGCTATGAGTACCTACAGCGGCATGAACTTTGCCATGTGCGGTAAGACAATCAGCTCCTTTCGCCGGAATGTGCTTTCTTTTCTGCCTGCAATGCTGCAAAGTCGCGGGTATCAGGTAAAATACAGCCGTAGCGACAATGTGCTTGTGGTGACGCGGGGTGGTACGGAAAACGCGTTTTATATCTTCGGCGGCAAGGACGAAAGCAGCCAGGATCTGATCCAGGGTATGACTTTGGCAGGTGTGTTTTTCGATGAGGTGGCTTTAATGCCCCAGTCCTTTGTGCAGCAGGCCACCGCCCGGTGCTCTGTCAGTGGTGCAAAATTCTGGTTCAACTGCAACCCGGATAACCCACACCACTGGTTTTATGAAGAATGGATCCTGCCGGAGAAGCGGCAAGAAAAGCGAATACTTTACCTTCACTTTACGATGGACGACAATTTGTCCTTAACAGAGGAGGTCAAAGCCCGGTACAGAACGATGTACGCGGGCGTTTTTTATGCTCGGTATATTCTGGGCGAATGGAAAGTGGCAGAGGGCCTGATCTACGATATGTTTGACGAAAGCCGGCACTGTATTCCGCTGCCGCCGGAGAGTGAGCTACAAGGTTCTGCCTATATCAGTGTGGACTACGGCACCTTGAACCCCACCGTGTTCTTGATGTGGCGCAAATATCACGGCAAGTGGCTGTGCACCAAGGAATATTACTATTCCGGGCGAGAGAACCATAAACAAAGAACGGACGCAGAGTATGCGGACGAGATGATGGCCTTTATCGGCGATACGCCGTATACCTGCGTAGTGGTTGACCCTTCGGCGGCTTCTTTCATTACAGAACTGCAAAGGCGGGGGCTCAAGGTATTAAAGGCGGATAACGCGGTGCTGGATGGAATCCGTACCGTATGTACGCTATTGCAGCGGGCAGATCTGCTGTTCAGTAAGGACTGCACCCGTACCATTGCAGAATTTTACGCCTACCGTTGGTACGACAAGGCGGCGGAGGCGGGCCGGGACGAACCGGTCAAACAGGACGACCACGCTATGGACGCTATGCGTTACTTTGTAAGCACGGCGCTGGGGCGGATCGTAACAAGGAGGACATAGGATGATACTTTACATGAACCGGCGCGATGTGCCGAACCTTGACCGGGGCGAGTTGCCTTCTGCGGTGATCGATTATGTGATCGGTAAAGCAAATAAATATGAAAGACGGTGTCGCGCCCTATATGGTCGGTATATCGGTGTTCCACAGCTTCACCGTGGAGATGAAGAGGATGATGTGCGGGCAGAGGCCAACTATGCCAAGTATATCGTAGATATTATTCGCGGCTACTTCCTAAGCGAGCCGGTCAAGTACGATTGCAACGACCGGGACAAGAAAGACAGTCAGGCGCAGCTTTCCCTGGTGTCTACGGTTGAGGCCAAGCTGGATCGGCAAAACGGCACCCTGGTCCGCCACAACGCTGTGGATGAGGACAAAGACGGCCTTTGCGATTTGTGCGGAAAGAAGATTGACATTTCCGCCGTTATGGCGGCCTACCATAGTCAGAATATCGCTACCGTAGATCAACGAAACGGAAAGGCCATGGGTATATATGGCGAAAGCTGTGAGCTACTATATGCCAGCACAGAGGAGCAACCACGCCCGCGATCCGCAGTGTATGCGCCGGATCAGATCGTGCTGGTGCAAGATGATACCGTGGAGCACAAGGATCTGTTTGCGCTGTGGTTTGAGCAGCGGGAACGCACAGATCGCAGCCGGTACTATGCGGTAACAGTCTATACGGCTACCCAGTATCAGCAGTACGAAAGCACCTCGCTGGATAAAGAAAACTATGTGTACAACCCGGTGGGTGCACCGGTGCCACACTTCTTTGATGAGGTGCCGGTGGTGTGTTATGAGAACAACGAGGAGAGACAAGGCGACTTTGAGCAGGTGGCCAACCTGATAGACGCCCGCAATGAACTGCTGTCCGATCGTCTGACGGACAAGCGCAAGTTTGTCAATTCTATTTTAGCTGCTTATGGTGCGGTATTGCCGCCGGAGACGATGGCAGCCGCAAAGCAGGATCACTTTGTAGATGGTATTCCACAGGACGCCCGGTTGGAATATGTGCAAAAGACCTTTGATGAGAACGCATTAAAGGTGCTGGACGATACGTTGGTATCGGATATTCATAAGATGACTTTAACCCCGGATATGACAGATCAGGCATTTGCAGGCAACGCCAGTGGCGTGGCGCTGAAATTGAAGCTGCTGGCCTTGCACCTGCTTGTAAAAAGCAAAATGAGTGCCATGGAGGCGGGCTTAAAGAAACGCTGGAGATTATATAACAACTGGCTGGCCCATAACGGAATTGACCCGGTATCCGTGGACGATGTGGATATTGTGTTCACTGTGGCCCTGCCCATTGATGAGGCGCAGATCGTGCAGATGGTGTGCACCTTGAAGAACGCCGGACTGGTTGATGATCAGACGCTGCTGTCGCTGTTATGGTTCGTTAAGGACCCGGCGGAGGCCGTGGAAAATATGAAACAGCAAAAGCAGGAGAACCAGCAGCAGTATATGGACAGCTTTGCCGCCAAGGCGGAGGACAAAGCTGATGAAAAGGGACAGTCGGCAGATCAGGAACAGCAAGACAAAGAAAAGGACGCTTAACCTATGAAAGCAGCAGAGTATTGGAAAAGGCGAACGGTTGACCTGGAACACCTGCTGCAAGCGCGCACCACCGCTACGATGGTGGAGGTCAACCGTATGTACGCCCAGGGTGTAGAGCAGCTCAACGAGCAAATTGAGCGTATTCTCCGCCGGTATGTTAAAAACGGTCAGATCACCCAGGCTTATGCCTTGCAGCTGCTGAGCGCAGGCCAAACCGCAGAGGAGCGCCAGCGTCTGCTGGAACAGCTACAACAGACTAAGGAACCACAGGCACGGCGTGAATTGATCGCTATGCTGGACGCTCCTGCGTATGCGGACCGTATCAGCCGTTTGCAGGCTTTACAGAACGCTATTCGTGCGGAAGCCGTAGCCATGGGCGTGCGGGAGGAACGGCTGGCGAAAGCGCGACTGACGGATACGCTCAAACAAGCGTACTATCGCACTGTGTTTAACGACCAAAAGCAGAATGGTCTATATGACTTCCGCTTGATCAGCGACCGCCGTGTGCAGGCTGCACTTACCCATAAGTGGAGCGGCAAAAACTATTCCGATCGTGTGTGGAAGAATAATGCCGCCTTTTGCAAGCGCCTACAGCGCACCATTGAGGTAGGCTGCATGACCGGCATGACCCTGCACGATATGGAGGAGAGGTTGCTGGAGGACTGCATAGGTGCAGACAGCGACAGCGGGCAACGCTATTGTGCCAGCCGCCTGATCCGTACAGAGGTCAATCACTTCTCCAATCAGGGCTTTTTAGAGGGCTATAAAGCAGCGGGCATTACCCGGTATCGGTTTATGGCTACTTTGGATTTGCGTACCTCCGCCGTCTGCCGCCAGCTGGACGGCAAGACCTTTTTGGTGGAAGAGGCAAAAGCAGGCGAGAACCTGCCGCCTATGCACCCTTTTTGCCGCAGTATTACCGTGCCGGTGGTGAGTAACCGCCCAGGCACCCGCTGGGCCAGGGATCCGGTAACCGGCAAGTCCATGACCGTACCGGCAGATATGACCTATAGCCAGTGGTATGAAAAGTATGTGGAGAAGAGAGACATGGGCTTGACTGAAGAGGAAGAATACGCAATCAACAGCTGGGTGTCCAGTGACTTTTACCCGATTAACGAGAAACTGCGGCAAGGTATAGAGTTGACAAACGAGGAGAAAAGGGCTATAACTAACTTAGACCGTGCGCTTGAGAAGTTTCCCAGATACAACGGACCGGTCAAACGCTCTTTGGTTATATCCGATCCAACGGAACTGCAAAGGTTTGTAAACACGCATACGGTCGGCAACACGGTTACTTACAACGAGTACATAGCTGCAACCTGCGGAAAGACCTATAACCCGGACGCAGAGGTGCAAATCTATATTCCGCACAGCAAGAACGGACGGGATATTCGTTCCGTCAATCCTGATGAGCAGGAAGTGCTCTATGAACGGAATAGTAGCTTTGAAGTTCTTAATGTCATTCAAAGAGAACAAGAGGTAAAGATCTTTTTACGCGAATTGTAGGAGTGAATTATGGAAGAAAAAAAGCTGTTTACCGCTCCACGGTGGAATGATGTGCCGCAGGCAACGGTAATTGGGCACAGAGAAATCAGCGAAAAAGAGAAAAGACAGATTATGCAAGAAGTCGTAGACGAACTATATGACGGAAAATGGCCAGAGGATTGGCTGGAGGCCGTGGAATAAAATCATAATCCACAGAAAGCAGAGTTGCAGATTGCGACCCTGCTCTTTTTATACCCATTTTCAGGCTATGCCTGTGGGATATATCATTTAACGAACCGGCAGCGTACGGTTTGGGAAAGGAGTCAGCAATGACAAAACAAAATGCCGAGATGGAAAACAGCAGAGAACAGAGCCGGGTGTGCGCACGCCTGCCGCTGAACCTCCAGCTGTTTGCCGAAGATACCGGCGCAAATGGAGCAGACACCAACGCAGAGGGGGCAGCGGGCGACACCGACGCCAACTCCGATGGGGGCAACACCACTCCGACCTTTGACGAACTGCTGAAAGACAAAAAATTCCAAAGTGAATTTGACAGCAGGGTCAGCAAGGCGCTTGCCACGGCCAGAGCCAAGTGGGAAGAAAGCGCCAAAGAGCAGGCGGACGAAGCCAAAAAACTATCCAGTATGAACAAAGAGGAGCGGGAGCGGTATAACCTGGCCAAGGATCGCCAGGCATTTGAACAGGAAAAGGCGGCCTTTGCTAAGAAGCAGCTGGAAACGGCTGTTGCGGCTGAGCTGCTCCAGCGTAAGCTGCCTGTGCAGTTTGCCGCAATCCTGACCGGGAATGACGCCACTGCCTCGCAAAAGAACCTGGAGATTTTTGACGCCGCATTTCAAGAGGCAGTACAGGCCGCCACAACCGCCAACCTGCGGGGCAAGGACTTGCCGCCGGCAGGTAAGGAAGCAGCGGGCGACAATGTACCGCCCACAGACTTCCGCGCCTATGAGGCGTGGAGAAAACAGAACGGCTAATAGGAGGAATAAGAAATGCCGAATACGATTTTAACACCCAATGTCATTGCCAATGAGGCACTGATGGTACTGAAAAACAACCTGGTGATGGCTAACCTGGTCCACCGGGACTATGAGAACGAATTTGTGAAGGTTGGCGACACGGTTACTGCCCGCCGCCCAAGCAAGTTTGTAGCCAAGAACTTTACCGGCGCTGTGGATCCCCAGGATCTGAACGAGGGCGGTGTACCCGTGAAGATGGACCGGCTGCGTGATGTGACCGTACAGATCACTTCTAAGGAAATGTCCCTGGATCTGCGCGACTTCTCTGCTCAGGTGATCGAACCGGCCATGACCGCCATCGCCAGCGCGGTGGACGCAGATGTATTGGCGACTGCCGTAGAGGGCGCCGGTCGCACCGTGACCGCTTCCGGAGAGAGCGCAACCAAGCCCATTAAAGATATTGCCAAGGTGGGTAGCTATCTGGACTTTGCCGGTGTGCCGGTTCAGAACCGCCGCCTGGTACTGAACCCCTCGCACAAGGTGCTGTATGCTACGGACGACAACCTGTCCAAGGTGTCCTATGCCGGTGACGGCAACGCCCTGCGGGACGCAGAACTGGGCAAGGTGTACACCATGGACACCTACATGAGCCAGAACGCACCGTATCCCTACGGTTATCTGGACAATGCCGTTGGTACTGCCAAGACTTATAAGGTCAGTGGTACTGCCGGTGAGAGCAAGGTGGCGCTGTCCTCTGTGACTGCTGCTACTGCCACGGTGAAAAAGGGCGACTGCTTTATTGTGGACGGCTATGTGTACCATTTTGCCGCAGACGCTACGGCTGCCAGCGGCGCGGTGGCCGAGGTGGCTATTGACCAGCCCTTGCACGCTACACTGTCTGGAAAGGACGCCACTGTGATCTCTGCGCCTACATCAGTAGGGTTCCACCGCAACGGCGTGGCACTGGTGACCCGTCCTATGGATCTGCCGATGGGCAACAAGAACGCCTATGTGGCTTCTGCGGACGGTCTGGGTGTGCGTGTGGTCTTTGACTACGACAGCACCCACAAGATCGACACCGTGTCTTTTGATATTCTGTACGGTGTGACCACGCTGGACAAGAATATGATCGTCAAGGTGCAGGGCTAAGCCCGGGGAGGTACAAATGGAAAAGGTAACCGTTGTACAGGGCAAGACCCAAGTGGTCATTGATCGGAGTTGTCTGCCGGCTTATTTGAATGCCGGTTGGCAGCTGCAAGAAAAAGAGGATACAAAAAAGGGCGCCAAATAAGGCGCCTTTTCTTATGGGGTGATATGTTTTGACTGATGAGATGAAAAGTAAGGCTCTGCGGCTGCTGCGGGCCGCTGCCGGGCGTTACGACAAGATATGCGAGGCCTGGTACGCACACGCCGGTGAAGAGCTGGATTTACAGCTGTTTTTGGATATGGCAGAGGACGATTGCCTGACCTATTTGGGCACGCAAGAGCTGCCGCCGGTGGTTACCGCCACCACGCTGGCCAAACTGGCTTTTGTGCACCTGAACAGCTTTATACAGGATCGGGATTACGGTGTAAAGAGTGCGTCCTATACGGAGGGCAGCGTATCTATGAGCGAGACCTATACCACCCCTGCGGAGCAGGAGACAGCCATTGCCGACCTGCTCCAGCCGTACAACAGATACAGGGAGGTGCGCACCGGTGAAAGCAAAAACACCTAAGTCGTGGACTGTAAAATCACGGATTTTCTCCGCACAGACGATCAGAGACAGTGCCTACGACTTTGAGCAGAACACATACAGTGCTACACCTGCCGTTTTGTATTTGTGCTGGCAGCCGGTATCTGCTTCTGCCCCTATTGAGGAGCGGGGGCGGGTGCTGTCTGCCGGGTATCAAGCCGTGTTGTATGACCCTGTGGGCGTACGGCCCGGCGACCTGGTACAGGTAGAGGGTATTGGCTGGCTGGAGGTGGAGACCGTGCAGCGGTTCCTACATTATCGGTTGTTGACAGCGAATGCCACAGAGAGGAGGGCACCCGGTGGAAACGAACATTGAGATCGAAAAGCTGGGTGCCTATGCCAAGACGCTGCAACGCACCGCAGATCATCTGCTGGACAACTTGGAGCGGCAGATGTTGCAGGACGCAGAGGATATGGCCGGCCGTCAGCGCAGCAACTGCCCGGAGGACACCGGACTGCTGCGGGAGTCTATCGCCGCCTTTTGCGAGCGTGACGGTGATCGGGTGACCGCAGGCAGCCGTACCAATATGCAGTATGCGGCCTATGTGGAATTTGGAACCGGACCTGTGGGTGACGAAAAGGGTACACCGCTGGACAGTGAGCTGGGTATTGTGCGCAAGCATGAGCCTTGGACTGCGTATATACCCGGCTACGGATTTCGCAGGTTGAAAGGCCGCTTGCCGGCGCTATTTATGTATAACGGCATGCAGGAAATGCAGCCGGTGATTGCAGAGCATTATGGTACGGCTATACAGGAGGCGATCAAGTGAAAAACTACCGTGCAGTGATCCGGGATACCTTAAAATCCGTACAGTCGGACATTCCCTATGACATTAAGATGGCATTTCCGGAGAGCAAACCGGCAGGTAACCTGATCACATTTTATGAGATCACCAATACAGGCACGGAACTGGCGTGCGTAGATGTGATCGCCTATCAGGTGGATCTGTGGTTTATGACCTTGCCGGACCTGTTGGAATTGACGGAAAAGGTAGACGAGGCTTTGACCTCGCTGGGTCTGATCCGGCAATTTGCGTCCTCGGACGCGCTTTTACACGACCCCAGCGGTTATTTGCGCAAATCGTTGCGTTACGGTCGCCGGGTAGACACAAGAACCAATCGACTGATAGATTAAGGAGAATTTTATATGAACGAAACAAAGCCGGAACGCGGTCTTGCGTCCAAAGGCATTGAGGTATATCCCAACTATACCGGCTCCACAGCCAAGTGCCTGAACTACGCCACCCAAATCGGCGATCTGACCAAGGGCGAACGGGAAGAACTGGACGCCACTTGCTATGACGATGATGTGGAACACAGCATCACCGGTATTCGCAAGAAAGCAGACGCCTTTGAGGTGACTTTTCTGTACAACGCAAAGGACGCCACATCGGATTATCGGGTGCTGGCAGCTTTGGAGGACGCCGGTGTGTCCGTACCCATTATGGTTAAGCTGCCGGACGGCACCAAGTTTAACAACTCTGGTGTGCCCAGCCTGAAGATTAAGGGACCGGGCGTAAACAGCCTGATGGAGGCTACTGTCTCTTACAAGCTGGACGGCGACTGGAGCAGAGAGTTCCCCGCCGCGTAAATCGACTATTCGGGAGGCGGGCGACTGCCTCCCCACTTTTTAGGAGGAAATGACAATGAATGAATCCCATATTGTAACCAGAACATACGATTTGCAGCTGAATGGCGGCAAGACTGTGCACCTGCGTTTGACTGTAGCTGCTCAGCTGCGACTGAAAAATAAATTCAACGAGGACGCCCTGGATGTGATCCTGAGCGCTTCCAGTGATCCGGAGCGGCTCCTGGCTGTACTGGATGAGGCCCTGCATTTTAACGATGATCCCAACGGCGATCTAACCGGTGAGGCTCTGTATGACGCTTTGGTAGACAGCGGCGTCAGCGGTATGGACGCCTTTTCAAACATTCTCTTTCAGCTGGCCAATGTGTCTGGTCTACTGAGCGATATGCAGGCCGAGAAACTTTCAGCCGGCATTGAAAAGATGCTCAATGCTGCTTTTGACGGCGTGGAGAAGTCCGCAGAGAGTGAGGACAATCCGGCTGCTTCCTTTCGAAAGTAACTACTGCACAACGGAGGATATGATCCTGGAGGCTAATGCTTACGGTTTGTCGTTTTCCGTCATTCTTTCTATGACTTACGGAGAGCTAAAGCGCTACATTCTGTTCCATCGTGATTTGGAAAGAAGGCAGTATCAAAACCTGTCACAAATCGCCTATATCCAAGCCGGGGTAATTGCTGCTGCGGTTGCCGGGGAGGATGTGGGCGCTGTGTACGACCTTTTCCCTTATTGGACAGGGGATGATGTGCTGGATATTCAAGCGGCCAAAGCAATGGCTTACTTTGATCAGTTTTAATGATTGAAAAACAAGAAAAGGAGGTGATTTTGTGGATCAGGAATTGGTAACACGATTTACTGCGGATATTAGCCAGTACAAAAAGAGCATGGCCTCTCTCCAAGCCGATCTGAAGCAGCTGTCCGGCGTGACGGATAAAATTAAGACGGTGACTGCCAAGGCAATGTCTTCCGCCTCTTCTGATACAAGGAAGATGGGAAAGCAGGTGGATACGCTTATTAAGAGCCAGGAGCGCAATGTGCAGGCCGCTATGAGCAGTGCTGCGAAAATATCCGAGTATACGGCAAAAGCCAGACAGCTGAAAGACCAGCTGCACAGCCAGGACGAAACCTACAAGCAGTTGTCCAGCCGTTTAAAAGAAGTAACGGCCACTTATCGGGCGCAGCAAGAGTTTTTGAAGTCCTATAAGGATGGCATCGCCGGTGTAAGTAGTCAGTACCAGGAGATGGTAGACTGGATTCACAAAATGGAAACAGCGTCGACCAGCGGCATGACGATCAATCAGATCGAACAGCAGCGGGCGGCTATCAATCGTATAAAGAACGATTTAGAAGTCTTTGACAGCGAGCTGAAAGGGGTTGGACTAAATCCGAACAACTTGAAAACGGACTCCCTGGACAAGCTAAAAAACGAAATCCGCAAAACTTCTTCGCAGATTCTCAAAACAAAGAGCGCAATGTCACAGACCACGGCGCAGATTAACAAAACGAATGCGGATATAGCAACGGAAAGCACCCGCTTCTCCAACTTGAAATCGTCTATATCCAGAAATGCTCCTGCGCTTAAGAGTATGAGCAAGCAGCTCAAGCAAACCGGCGATGTTTCCGCAGCAGGGAAACTGAAAAAAGGCTTCTCCGGTTTAAAGGGAATATTTGGAAATATCGGATCTGCAGCGGGCGCCGCTTTTGGCAAGGTGCATAGTCACCTGAAAAATATGCGTGCTTCTTCCGGTACGGCCAGCAAGTCCCTGTTGAATGTGGTCAAGTCTATCCGCCGTATAGGTGTGGTATCGCTGGGGCTGAAAGTGTGTAAAAACATTTTCGGCGAGCTGCGCTCGGTGATCACCGGATATTTAAGTCAGAATGAGGCTCTGAATAACCGTGTGGAAGCCTTGAAAAATGCTTTTGCAAATGCTTTGGCACCGGCCATCAATGTAGTTGTGGGGCTGTTCGAAAAGCTCATGCCCTACGCCATGAGTGTTGCCAATGCCATTAGTGGTTTGCTTTCATCTGTGGGGATCGCTTCGCAGGTAAATGCCACGGCCACCGCTGTGGGCAAGACCACAAAAGAGACGAAAAAGCTGTCTCAAGCGCAGAAAGAGCTGTACGGATTTGACCAAATCACTAAGGTTAGTGATGATCAGCAAGACAGTAGTTCGTCCGGTGCGTCTACAGCCAATACGCCGGCAGCGTCCAACCAGTTCTCCGCTTATTTGGAGAAAATCAAGGGCCTGTGGAAAAACGGCGACTTTGAGGGAATCGGCGAACGAATCGCCGGTTCTTGTAATAAGATTATTAGCAAGATCAATGCACTGGACTGGAAAGGCATACAGGACAAAGTCAACGGCGCTGTCAGCGGTATTGCCAAGAGCCTAAACGGCTTCATCCGTGACTTCGACTGGGAGGGTGCCGGACAAATTGTTGGTAACGGTGTGAACACCGTCTTCGGTGCGCTGGACACCTTCCTGACCACATTCGATTTTGCAGCTCTTGGCGCAGGCTTTGCTAAAAACCTGAACGGTATTTTTAACACCATTGATTGGGGCCAGGTGGCAAAGACCCTGTCCGACGCAATCAGCGGTGTGTTCAAGACCATTGCCGGCTTTTTGGAAAACCTGGACTGGCGCGGGCTTGCAACGGCGCTGGAAAACTTCATAGGCGGTATTGATTTTGGTGGAATGGCAAGCGCTCTGTTTGAAGCACTTGGTGCAGCTTTAGGCGGCCTGTGCGCGTTTCTGGGACAGCTGATCTCTGACGCTGTGTCCGGCATACAGTCCTATTTTGGCGACAAGATCAAAGAAGCCGGCGGCAATGTGGCCCAGGGCATTTGGGACGGCATTGTTGACGGTATTGGTGACGCAGGAAAGTGGATCAATGAACATATCTTCCAGCCGTTTCTTAAAGGCTTCCAGAAAGCCTTTAAGATCAAGTCACCTTCAAGGGTTATGAAAGAACAGGGCGGCTTTATTTCCCAAGGTCTGTTTGACGGTATCGGCGATCTGTGGAAAAAGGTCAGCCAAAAATTCAAAGGATTTAAGGACGGCGTTGTTAATTTCTTTACCGGGAAAAATGGCGTTGTATCAAAAGTCACCGGCCTTGGCGGTAAGATCGTGACCGGCTTAAAGAACGGTCTGAAGAATTTGAAAGCCACCTTTACCAATGCGTTCAAAGGCCCCTTAAACGGTGTGATCAAACTGGTCAACAATATGGTTGGCAAGATCAATGACAAGCTGCTGATTAGCGTTGGCAGCACGCTGTCTAAGGTGCTTAGCGCCCTGGGCGTGAGCGTGACCAACGGCCAGTACCAGTTGTTTTCTATACCCACTATCCCAGAGCTGGAAAAGGGCGGCGTGCTGAAAAAAGGCCAGGTCGGTCTGCTGGAAGGTAAAGGCGCCGAGGCTGTTGTGCCTTTGGAGCGAAACACCCAGTGGATCAGCAAGGTAGCCGCAATGATGGTACAAATGCTGGGTAGCAGCGGGCAGGCGGTCAATGTAACAATCCCGGTATATGTGGGCGGTAAGCATTTAAGCACGGTGGTGCTGGACGATGTGAACCAAACAGAAAAGAAAGGCCGTGACCCGGTTACGGCCACAGCGTAAGGAGGGACGGTATGCCACTATATATTGACGGCACAAAAATGCCAAACCCATCATTCAATGCCATATCCTGTTCAGACGAAAAGGTGTGGTCCTCTAACACGGGCCGCTCCAAGTCGGCTTATATGAACGGCAGTATCGTTCAGGTCAAAAAAACAAGGCAGTTGTCCTTTCCGCCCTTGACCCGGGCGGAATTGGACAAGCTAAACGGCGTGATCAACAATGCGAGTAAGCCCTGGCATTCTATTAAACTGGAGGATACTTCCGGGAATACGGTGTTTTCGTTCAACTGCTACTTTGGTACGCCCAGTTGGACAGCCTATTCCGGTGCCAGGGATTGCCGGTATTTCATCAACTACAAAGTAGATGCCATCGAGCGCTAAAGGAGTATTTTATGTACAAGACAAGCACAGCTTTTAACCAGGCCATCAAAAACGGTGAACGGATCTATGTGAAGGTTAAATGTGGCAATTTCATTTTTGGCTACAACGATGAGACGGATCCTACAAGCCCAAATGAGCAAAATAACATTATGGAGCTGAATATTGACCGCAGTATCAGCCATGACGATTACGCGCTGGCAAAGTCCTACGCTTGTGGGTGTAACTGCGTTCTGTGGGCTGTGCCCGCCGGAGCCGTGCTTCGCGGGCAGAAAACCGTGGTGTACTTTGGCTGTATGGTCAACGGTGCAGTGGAGTGGGTGCCAATGGGCGTGTTTTATCCGGAAAAGGTCACTCGGTCCGGCGAATGTACCACTTTGGAAATGTACGACCACATGTATGATCTTTCTATGCCGTATTCTGCCGCCATCAGCGGTCAGCAGACCCCTTTGGCAATCTTAAAAGACCTGGCACGCCAGGGTAACTTTGAGTTGGCTGCCGGCGTGGAGAGCAAGGTCTCCGGCTTTGGCACGGTAGATGTTTCTTTGCTCTGCGGTACGGAAACAGACGAGGACGGCAAGCAGCAGGTCACTGCCTATAATGTGAATGATGCCATCGGTTATGTGGCTGGGTTCTGCGGCTGTGCTGCCGTCTTTGATCGAGAAGGCAAGTTGCGAGTAGATACTTTCGCCCAGGTATATGATGGTACGGCAGAATACGCGGTGACAGATGACACGGTCACAGAGGTTTCACTGGCAGAGACGGACAAAACCTACCTGGGGATCAGTTGCAACAATGGGAATAAGAATATTCTTGCACCAGATAGTCTGTCGGTCAACAGCGAGGTGCTGTATTTCGACAACCCACTGATCACCACCCAGGCCCAAGCGGAAAAAGTATTCAACGCTGTGTCTGATATGATCTACATAGACGATGGAGACCAGGGCGAGACTGTATTTGACCTGGGCATACAGTACCGACCGGGAAGTATGACATTGCTCACGGCCAATCCGGCGTTGGATAGTTTTGATGTGATCACTTACCGGGACGATACCGGCGATCACCATATCCCCTTGATGGGTGTGGAGTATGATTATGATGGCTCCGTCACTATGGATGTGGCCGCCCATGCCCGTTCAGAACAGGAGGGCAGCTCTGCCGGAAGCATTCTTTCCCGCATGATCTCTAAGGCTATGCAGCAGGTCACAGCGCCGTTGGCGCAGCGCATTCAGGACGCCACGGATTCTATCACGAACGCAGTGGGCGGTTACGCTGCTTTGATCGACCGGGACGGCGATGGTGTGTCAGACGCGCTTTATATCGGAGAGTACCCGGCAGCGGAGGGCAAGACCAAAGGCCGCTGCCTGCTGCTGAATAAGAACGGCATGGCTGTTTCTACCACCGGATTGCAAGGCCCATTTAAGGACTTTGCGGTGTACTACAACAAAAAAACCAACCAGTATTACCTGAATGCTACGGACATTTCAGCCGGTAGACTCTCCGGTATTGAGATCCTTGCGGATAAAGGCACGATTGCCGGGTGGAATATCAACAGCAAAGAGTTGTATGCCGATCTTGGTGATTATCGTGCATACATTCAAAAGCCAACTACCAAAGACTCTTGGGTGTTTTCTGCACAAAAAAAGAACAGCAACGGTTCATATACTGGTACTTGGTATGTGACGATGGCTGGTGATATGGTATGCAATGGTTCGGTTTATTTTAGAAAAAAGATATATGACTTTAAAGATCGCGAGATAATTAATGCTTCATCGGGAAGTGGCCACCTTGTGATCGGAAACGGAATTAAAAACAAAGGATATACGACATATGTGGAAGGTAGCGACATCATATTAAGAATGAGTATGCATGGCGGTCTATATATGCAGGTGGAAACAAATGAGTCAGGCAGCTCTTATGAAACTGGCTTTGGATTTTCAAAAATATCCTGGGATCTTAACGGAAGCATCGCAGACCGTTACACAATAAAGTCTAAAGGCGGATTCGTACTTAGTGCGAACGATGGAAACAATGTGCTGTACCTTGTTGGCAAAAGTGTCTATTTGGGCAGTAATTCGAAAATAAATGGCAGCCTTACAACAACAGGAGATGTCAAATCCGGCGGCGACATATTTCTGAATTTTGCATCAACAAGCGGAACAATTCCTCTTGTCGTAAACACCAAGGGCGTTATTACGGTTGCAAGCTCATCGGAACGGTACAAGGAGAACATTAAGCCGGTAGAAGACGCTGTGCTGGATCCAAACGGTCTTTACGATGTACAGGTGTGCCAGTACAACTACAAGCCAGAATACAAGGACAACGAATTGGTCAGCGGGACGCAGATCGGCGTTATTGCAGAGGATCTGGACAAGCATTACCCCAACGCAGTGATCTATGACAGTGAAGGGAGACCTGAAAGCTGGCAAGATCGTATCATGATACCGGCAATGCTTAAGTTGATCCAAGATCAAAAGAAGCAACTGGACGCTTTGCAGGCAGAAGTGGATGCATTGAAAGCAAAACTGTAAACAAAAAAGGCGGACAGGCAATTGCCTGTCCGCTTGTGGTTATAAATATTGGCGAGTTTGAGAATTCTCCTCAGGAAATATAAACTCTTTGCCATGTTGATCGATGAATATTAGTGCGCTAATCCTGCCTCCATATTCGTCGGGATCAAGCGTTGCACATTTGTTCGTTGCCCAGTAATCTCCATCATCTGAATGGATAACTTCGCCAATGGCTCCGACTGGCTTCGTTCGTTTAGTGGTTGTTTCTCTTGTGTCTGTTACTATTACGGCTGGGGCTACTGTGCCATTCCTTTCGGTGCGATACACTACTTGCGGTTGCGTGGTGGTATGTTTCTTCTTCTTTTTCTTCTTAGTGGTTGTGGGCTTTGTAGTTGTGGTAGTTGCGGTCGCCTCTGTGGCTGCCGGTTTTGTAGTGGCCTCTGTGGGCTGTGTAGTAACACCAGCCAGCGCACTGGATACTGCGTGATCTACCAGACTGGCTGTCTCTTGATCATGCACTCGATCATAGTGCACCCACACACCGATACCGACCCCAACCGCCACTACAACGGTCACAACAAGGATCCACACCTTGGCCTTAGACTTCATCTTCATCTCTCCTTTCACTCCCCACCATACCACACTTCCCCGCAGATTGCAAGAAAAGCAAAAAAGTCGGACAGGTAATTACCTGTCCGACTGTGTTTCTGTACTATGCAATGGAGGATTTATGTGAATTATTTATAATTCTGTGTCAGTAAAAGCTGGTTCCAATTCTCGGGGAATCCGATTTGGTCCATGTCGATGGTGTCAGCATATTCCTCAATCAACGCTTCAAATTTAGGCACAAAAATTTCCCTCCACCTAATCGGATCAAAATACAGAAATTTCAATACCAGTATATAGTCAAAGACCATTCTTTGCAACTTGAACGGACAGCTGCGAGGCGTTCTGGGGTCAAGGAGTAACACAGTTCCATATAGGCGCGAATAGTGCGCACAGTTGTTTCGCAAGATTGTTAAGCAGTGTAACCAATTTTCCATGTTTTTAAAATTGCTGATAGATAAATTTTTCGCGACAGCTTTCTGATCGCAGGGGTTTAGATCAGCATAGAAACGAGATAATTGCCCAACTGAAAAGAACTCAATAATAACCCAGAGAGGAAAATTTCCTCCATATTTGTTCTGGTGATGTTGGACAATAAGCGTGTTTTTGTTCCGTTCAACACATGTTTCTATTTGCTCAACAAATGCCTCCTGCTTATGTCTCTTGCTGAAATTTGTCTCGTCCATATAGCCGAGAGGTCCGTATTTGAAAGAATGATAGTATGCCAACTGTGTGCGCAGCATAAGCTCAATTTCTTCAATGATCGAAAAAATAAGGGTTCGTAACTCCTTGTCAAAGCGGTAAATGCGGCACACTTTGTCAAAGGTCGTACCAGGCATATATGTTTCGCCATCATCATTTTTGAAAGGCAAAAAATAAGCCGTCAACCTGTAGTAATTGATATGTTCCAGTGTGCTTTTTGCGTAGTTTTCATCGCCAACTATACAGCCTCTTCTTTTGATTTTATTCAGCTGTTGTGCAAATGTTTGCGGTTCTTTCACATCTTCCATTTTGTACATTTCTTTCATAAAAAGTAAAAACTCCCACTGGGACACTTGCTTGCGTACACAAACAGAGGTGCGGGGAGCCTCATCACCATCATTATATGCAAATAGTACGCAAAAGTCAACAGAAAACGAAATAATTACAGCTTTGTAACCAATAGGAGGTGATCTCCGTGTAAAACACAGATTGCAGTCAACTGCAAACGGCGGCTTATGCACGCTGTTTTTTTATGTCAAAAAGGAGGATTTTATGCAGACATTAAACATTAAGATCACCCAGCAGGCGGTGATCTTACAAAACAAAGACCCGGTGACAGCTGAGAATGTCAATCAGATCCGCTGTGTGGTAGAGCTGGATCCGGCATACGCCGATCTGGTCGTGCGGGTGTGCATGAACGGCCAGTTTGCCACTGTGGTGGATGGACAGTGCTTCGCCCCGCCGCTGCAAGAGGGAATGTGCCGCCTGGGCGTTTACGGCTATGCTATGGACGGTGAGCAGTTGGTACAGCGTATTAGCCCGGAGCCGTGCGTGTTTTATGTGCGCCCGGGTTCTTATGACGCGGCAGTTGTGGAGGCAGACGCGCCGGATCCAACGGAGTTGGAGTCTTATTACGCCAAGGTGCAGGCTCTGCTCAAGGATATTGGTAAGGGTGTGAATGGCACCACTTATACGCCCAGCGTGTCCGCAGCGGGCGAGATCAGTTGGACCAATGACGGCGGAAAGGACAACCCGGAACCGGTGAACATTAAAGGCCCAAAGGGTGATACAGGTCCCCAGGGCACTCCTGGTAAAGATGGAGAGCGAGGACCGCAGGGCGAACCGGGAAAAGACGGCGCAGCCGGGCCGCAGGGCCCCCAATGTGAGCCGGGTGCAGAGGGTCCGCAAGGTCCCAAAGGGGACATAGGTGCACAAGGCGAGCAAGGTGAACAGGGGCCCAAGGGGGATACAGGTGCGCAAGGTCCCCAGGGTGAACAAGGCCCTAAAGGCGACACCGGCCCTCAGGGCGAACAAGGGCCAAAAGGTGATCCCGGTCCTGCAGGCGCTGATGGCAAGGACTATGTGCTGACGGACACGGACAAAACCGACATTGCCACCAAGGTGGAGATCCAGGATGGCTCTGTGACTACGAACAAGCTGGCGGACGGTGTTGTTACCGGTGATAAGGTCAGCTCACTGGCTATTGAGGCCAAGCATATTAAGCCGCGTACAATAACCGGCATGCGGCTGGCTCTAAAAACGGTCACAGAGAACTTGTTAAGTGATGAGTTGCAATCCAAACTTACCAGCTGGGTGGGCACTCTGGCACAAGCGTCAGGCGATGCGGTCACCTTACACGAATGGTGGAACATCTTTGAGTTCTGCCCCTATGTGCTGAATGTGGATTATGACACCCAGGGCACCATTACATTGCACGCTGACGATGCTAAGAGCGGCGATCATGCCTTGACCTTGCGCAGTGGGGCGCTGGTGTCATTCTTTGAGGAAAACGGTACGGAGTGCGCCGTAATTACGCAATCTGACTTTGGTGTTGCGGTGGTCCGCCGAGCTGCGGACGGCAGCGGGACGGTCACCCTGCTGACTGCGGGTAATACCGGCTCTGTTGAGACCTGGGAGACCGTGTTTACCAAAACATTTGACGCCGATACAACGGACAAGCAAAACTGGGTTTTGTCTAAGCCGTGCAGAAAAATTAAGTTGCGCATGGTTAGCGTTGGAACTACTACCAATAGTAGTGCCGGAGACCAAACTGTATATTTGAATTCGTACACATCTGAGACTTACATACCCAATGCGTTTCGTTTCGATGTTGCAAAAGATAAGGGAAGCTTCGTTGTTGCAGAGGTTGAATTGACTGCTGACATGGTGCGTGTAATGCAAAACAAATCAGATAAGTCAAGTGGCTTCAACCCAGCTGATGTCATGGAAAAAGGCTGTATATGGCTTAGCAACAAGGTTAACTTCAACATATTCAAAGATGTGGAGGCTCACGGTGCGATTAAGTCGTTAGGTTTCCCAACCAATGGACGAACAATTGGTGCAGGCACGCAAGTTGAAGTATTGGGGGTGGCAAAATGAGCATTGAAATCGAAAGCCGTATTGCATTCCTTAAGGCTGAACTTGCCGATACTGATTATCTATGTTTGAAATTTACAGACGGCGCGCTGTCCGAGGAGGAGTACGCACCGATCCGCCAAAAGCGGGCTGCATATCGGGCAGAGATCAACGCCCTGCAAGGGGGTGATAGCCATGAGTGACGCTATAATCGTAGCTATTGTGTCCGGTGTGTTTTCCCTGGCAGGATACTTATTTGGCAATTATAAGAGTCAAAGCAAGACCATGTACCGAATAGATCAGCTGGAAAAAAAGCAGGACAAACATAATACGCTGATTGAGCGTATGTACAATGTTGAGGATCGCATACATGTGCTTGAGAATAAGCAAGCTGTTGCGGATCATAGAATTAAAGATTTGGAGGATAGCAAAAAATGAAAGTAACCGCAGGAACCATTGCAAGAACCGTCGTGTTGGCGGTATCTCTGCTGAATGTACTCTTGAACGCCTTTGGCAAGAACCCTTTGCCCTTTTCGGACGATGAGGTGTACACCGCCGTGTCAACGGTGGTGGCCGTGGCGGCTTCCCTGGCTGCCTGGTGGAAGAACAACAGCTTTACCACGGCTGCACTAAAGGCAGACGAAACCCTGGCGCTGGAACGGACGGAGACAGCAGAGAGCGAGGCGGTAAGTCATGAGTAAACTGTACTATTGCAGACAGACCACCGAAAAATGCAAGTCTATCCGTTATCCCAGCAAATTCCACCCCTATAAATACGGCACTTCCGGCTGTATCTACACCAGCGGCTGCGGGGTGTGTGCCAGTCTTATGGTTTTACATAACTTTGGTTTTACCGGCTTGGACACCGCTGCTTGGGCACAGAAGTGCCTACTGATGGGTGCACGGTCCGCAGATGGCACCAACATGGATAAGGTGGCAGCGTTTATCGAGAGGCATTTCTCCATCATAAGCAAGCGGGCAAAGACGGTTGCCGACCTAAAGGCTCACCTGAAATCCGGCGGCAAGGCCATTGTATGCGTTAGCGGTGGCGGCAAGCAGCTGTTCAGTAACGGCGGCCACTATGTATATGTGGGCGGCCTGGACAAGAGCGGTAACCTGATCGTGCTGGATCCGTACTGGTATGATGGTAAGTTCACCATGACCGCCAACCGCCGCAAGTACACCAAGGTCAAGAACGCCCGGGAGGTGTATGTGCAACCTGCCGCCCTTGCGTCTGATATTAGTGACATTTGGCTCTTTACGAACGCAAAGGGAGCCAAGACTGTATATGCGGAGAACGATGTGAACTACCGCAAGGCAACACCCAAGGCGCCTACCGTAAAGCCGGGTACATATACAACCACAGCAGTGCGTGGTATTTACAAGGGCGCAGGTGCAGCGACCGGCAGAAAAAAGGTTAAGGATCTGACCACGGACGGCCGGCGACACGCTACCAGTAGCAAGTCCAAAGCAGACGCTATGTTTCGGGCAGACACCACCATCACCGTGCTGGAGACAAAGCTGCTCAGCACCGGCAACCTGTGGGCGCGCTGCCCCTCCGGTTGGCTGTGTATCTGGGAATGCGCAGACAATCATAAATTTATTAAGTGAAGCAGAAAGCCCACCGGATAACCGGTGGGCTTTTTCATATCTGCTTTTTTTACTTAATTTTAGTGAATGGTATTGACAATCATTGCCTCGTTGTAGTATAACGAAAAACAAAGGAGGAATGAAAAATGATTGTGGAAGATACTAAGGATTTGGTCGAAACTGCGGACTATGTGATCATTGAAGCTGTTTTAGTGGATGATGGACTGCGTTACAAACAACTTTCTGTTGGCATTAAAGCCAAAAATGGTGACATTATCCGCATAATTCCAATATCGACAATGCTGATGTAAAAAAAGGCCGGGTAGTTCAGTAACTGCCCGGTCTTTTTCTATACCTCGCATTACCAAGTACTGCAACGAGTACTGCAACGCCAAAAGTTTTTTATTTTCTCTCATTTTTTACACAAGCAAAAATTTGGCTTAACTAAGCCAAAAATGAAAACAGGAAGAAATAAAGGACGGCTAAAAAAGCCGTCCTTTTTGGTCGAGGTGACAAGATTTGAACTTGCGACCCCCACGTCCCGAACGTGGTGCTCTACCAAACTGAGCCACACCTCGATTTATTGCTACAATAGGATAACACAAAATGCGCGCGGTTGCAAGTGTTTTTTACAGAAATTTGTTTTGCGACGGGTCATAGGTCATGCCGATGGCAGCCAACTGGTCCTCCAGCGCCGCCCGGTCCACCTGCAAGTCTGCACACAGAGCGTCCAGGCTGGGATAAAAATCCCGCAATTTGGTATTGATTACGCTAAACAAAATAAACGGGTCCTTGGGTAATGCAGCCACTTTTTTACCTCCCGGTGCAGATTTGATTTTAATTTACCATAAAAAGCGGGAGAATTCAAGAAAAATCCCGCCTTTTATATTGATTATTTTCTATTTATATGTCATAATAGGCTGTAATTTTATATCCGGCGCAAAACGGCGCGATCGCCCGTTGGCCGGAACAGTAGGTGAAATCATGACGGAAAATGAAAAAATCGCAGCGCTGCTCTTTCCCCATATTACCATGACCCCGGCGGATTACGAAGCCAAATACCCGCCCCGGCAGCTGAAAGAGGGTGCCAGAGTCAGCCGCTTTTCGCCCAGCCCAACAGGCTTTTTGCACTTTGGCAATCTGTTTTCCTGCGCGGCGGCATACCGTACTGCCCGCTGCACCGACGGCGTGTTCTATGTGCGGGTGGAAGATACGGATCAAAAGCGCAAGGTAGAGGGCGCGGTGGAGACCATGCTCTCTGCGCTGCAAATCTACGGCATTACACCGGACGAAGGCGTGATGGGCGACGGAAGCGAAAGCGGCGCCTACGGCCCTTACACCCAAAGTCTGCGCAAAGACATTTACCAGTGCTACGGCAAATTTCTGGTGGAGGAAGGGCTGGCTTACCCCTGCTTTTGCACCCCGGAGGAGCTGGAAGACCTGCACGCCCGGCAGGAGAACGAGGACATTAAAGGCTACTGGGGGCCCTACGCCCACTGTCGGGATCTGACCTACGACCAAATCAAGGCCAATATAGACGCCGGCAAGCCCTGGACCCTGCGCCTGCGCTCTCCCGGCAAGCCGGAGGGCAAGGTGCGCTTTGACGATCTGATCAAAGGCAAAATCGAAATGCAGGAGAATGTGATTGATGTGGTGCTGCTGAAAACCGACGGCATTCCCACCTATCACTTTGCCCACGCGGTGGACGACCACCTGATGCGAACCACCCATGTGGTGCGGGGTGACGAATGGATCGCCTCTGTGCCCCTGCACCTGCAGCTGTTCAAGCTCTTAGGCTTCCGCCCGGTGAAATACGCCCATATTGCCCCCATTCTTAAAGAGGAAAACGGCGGCAAGCGCAAGCTCTCTAAGCGCAAGGACCCGGAAGCGGCCGTTACCTACTACGACCAAATGGGTATTCCGGCGGCAGCGGTCAACGAATATATGATGACCATTGCTAACTCCAACTTTGAGGACTGGCGGCGTGCCAACCCCACAGCAGACCTGGCAGACTTTCCCTTTAACTTAAAGAAAATGAGCGTGTCCGGCGCACTGTTTGATATGGCCAAGCTGACAGATGTGTCCAAGACCGTCATCAGCAAAATGACTGCACAGGAAGTGTTTGACCTGGCCCACGCCTGGGCCGATCGGCACCAGCCGGAACTGGCCGCGCTGTTTGACAGCGATCCGGCCTACGCGGTGGCAGTGCTCAGCATTGACCGAGGCGGCAAAAAGCCTCGCAAGGACATTGCCAAATGGAGCGATCTGGCGGACTACATCAGCTATTTCTACGACCAAACCTTTACCCCCTGCTACGACCTGACCGGCAATGCGAATCCGGCACTGGCAGTACAGGTGCTGGAGCAGTACAAAGACCTGGTGGACACCGCAGACGACAAAGACACCTGGTTTGCCAAGATCAAGGCGTTGTGCCCGCAGGTGGGCTGCACCCCCAATGTGAAAGAATACAAGCAGGACCCCACAGCGTTCAAGGGCCATGTAGGCGATGTGTCTACCGTGATCCGGGTGGCGCTCACCGGGCGCACCAACACCCCGGACCTGCACGCTATACTGGCTTTGCTGGGGCAAGAGACCGCACAAGCCAGACTAAACGCCGCACTGGCGCACTACAAGGAGGAGTATCATGGCTGAGGAGATCAGAGAAAACTCTAATTTCATTCACGATTTTATTGATAAAGACCTGGAGGACGGGGTGTATAGCAGCATACAGACCCGCTTTCCCCCGGAGCCCAACGGCTACCTGCACATTGGCCACGCCAAGGCCATTTGCATCAATTTTGGGGTAAAGGAAAAGTACAAAGGCGTGTGCAATCTGCGTCTGGACGACACCAACCCCACCAAAGAGGACACCGAGTATGTAGACGCCATCAAAGAGGACATTCAATGGCTGGGCTTTCAGTGGGACAACCTGTACTACGCCTCCGACTACTTTGACTTTCTCTTTGACTGCGCCATCAAGTTGATCAAGAAAGGCAAGGCCTTTGTTTGCGAGCTGACGCCGGAGGAAATGCGCGCCTACCGTGGCACCCTCACTGAGCCGGGCAAAGAGAGCCCCTACCGCAACCGCTCCGTGGAGGAAAACCTGGACCTGTTTATGCGTATGAGCAAGGGCGAGTTCCCGGAGGGCAGCAAGGTGCTGCGTGCCAAAATCGATATGAGCTCCCCCAACCTGAATATGCGGGACCCGATCATTTATCGTATTATGTACGCCCACCATCACCGCACCGGCGACAAATGGTGCGTGTATCCCATGTATGACTTTGCCCATCCCCTGTCGGACGCCAGAGAGGGCGTGACCCACTCTCTGTGTTCTCTGGAATTTGAAAACCACCGCCCGCTGTACAACTGGTTTGTGGACGAGCTGATCGAGGGGCAAAAGCCCCGCCAAATCGAGTTTGCCCGGCTGAACCTGAACTACACCCTCACCAGCAAGCGCAAGTGCTTAAAGCTGGTGCAGGACGGCATTGTCAGCGGCTGGGATGATCCCCGTATGGCCACCCTCAGCGGTATGCGCCGCCGGGGCTATCCGCCGGAGGCGGTACGGGACTTCTGCGAGCGCATCGGCGTGTCCAAGGCGTACAGCGTGGTGGACTTTGCCCTGCTGGAGGCCTGCGTACGGGAGCACCTGAACACCTCCGCTCCCCGAGCCATGGCGGTGCTGGACCCCATTAAGCTGGTGATCGACAACTACCCGGAGGACAAGACCGAGGCCCTGGAAGTGGAATACCACCCGGACCACCCGGAATACGGCAAGCGCACCGTGCCCTTTGGCCGGGAGCTGTACATTGAGCGGGACGACTTTATGGCCGAGCCCATCAAGAAATACCGCCGTCTGTACCCGGGCAACGAGGTACGGCTGTACAAGGCCTACCTGGTGACCTGCACCGGTTATGACACAGACGAAAATGGCAATGTGACCTGCGTGCACGCCACCTACGACCCGGCCACCTTTGGCGGCGACGCCCCGGATGGGCGCAAGGTACGAGGCACCCTTCACTGGGTCAGCGCCAAAGAGAACACCCCCCTGACCGCCCGGATCTATGACCGGCTGTTTAATGTGGAGAACCCCAGCGACGACAGCGGCGTCAACTCCTTTGAGGAGAACCTAAACCCGGACAGTCTGACCGAGAAGCAAGGCTACGGCGAGGTGGCACTGGCCACGGCCAAGGCTGGCGATCGGTTCCAGTTTATGCGGGACGGCTACTTTTGTATGGACAAGGACTCTGCCCCCGGCGCACCGGTGTTTAACCGCACCGTTGCTCTGCGAGACAGCTTTAATATCAAAAAGAATAAATAAGAATTCGGGTGAGCACTTTGAGTACAAGAAAAGATATAAAAAACATCGCAATCATTGCCCATGTTGACCACGGCAAAACCACTCTGGTGGACGAAATGCTGCGCCAAAGCGGCACCTTCCGCCAAAATGAAGTGGTAGAAGAGCGGGTCATGGACAGCAACGACCTGGAGCGTGAGCGGGGCATTACCATTATGTCCAAGAACACCTCCATTCACTATAACAACACCAAGATCAACATTGTAGACACGCCCGGCCATGCGGACTTTGGCGGCGAGGTAGAGCGTATTCTTACCATGGTAGACGGCGTTCTGCTGCTGGTAGACGCTTTTGAGGGCTGTATGCCCCAGACCCGCTTTGTACTGAAAAAGGCGCTGGGTCTGCACAAGACGCCGCTGGTGGTGGTCAACAAGATTGACCGGGACGGCGCCCGCCCTGCCGAAGTGGTAGACGAGGTACTGGACCTGTTTATTGAACTGGGCGCAGACGATGACCAAATCGACTTCCCGGTGATCTACGCCTCCGCCAAGGACGGCTACGCCGGCACAGAGCCGGAGGTGCGCAGCGGCGATATGCGCCCGCTGCTGGACGCCATCTTAAAGTACATTCCTTCTCCCCAGGGCGACCCGGAGGGTCCCACCCAGGTACTGTTCTCCTCTTTGGAGTATGACGACTATGTGGGCCGCATCGGCGTGGGCCGTGTGGAGCGAGGCAGCGTAAAAGTCAACGCACCCTATGTGCTGTGCCGCCGGGATGATACCCGGGAAAATATCCGGGTCACCAAGCTGTACCAATTTGAGGGGCTGAAGCGGGTGCCGGTAGAGGAAGCGGTCATGGGCGACCTGATCTGCGTGGCCGGTATTGCGGACCTGAACATCGGCGAGACCTTATGTGCCCCGGAGTGCGTGGAGCCGCTGCCCTTTGTAAAGATAGATGAGCCCACCATCAGCATGAACTTTATGGTCAACGATTCTCCCTTTGCCGGGCGTGAGGGCAAGTATGTCACCTCCCGCAACCTGCGGGACCGCCTGTTTAAGGAAGTAGAGACCAACGTGTCCATGCGGGTGGAAGAAACGGACAGTATGGACACCTTTAAGGTATCCGGCCGAGGTGAGTTGCACCTGTCCATTCTCATTGAGACCATGCGGCGAGAGAACTATGAATTCGCCGTCAGCCGTCCCCAGGTCATTCTGAAAAAGGATCCCCAGACCGGCAAGACCCTGGAGCCTATGGAACTGGCCATCATTGAAGTGCCGGAGGCGTATGTAGGCGCTGTGATGGAGAAGCTGTGCTCCCGCAAAGGCGAGATTGAGAACATGGACACCCGCTCCACCGGCATGACCCACCTGGAGATCAAAATCCCCGCCCGCGGGCTGATCGGCTACCGCAGCGAGTTCTTGACGGACACCAACGGCAACGGCATTATGAACCAGCTGTTTGGCGGGTATGAACCCTACAAGGGTGAGATTGCTACCCGCACCCACGGCTCCATCGTGGTGCACGAGACCGGCACCACCAGCGGCTACGGTCTGTGGAACACCCAGGACCGAGGGCGGCTGTTCGTTGGTCCCGGTGTAGAGGTGTACGAGGGTATGATCGTGGGCGAATGTGCCAAGGACGAGGACATTGTGTGCAATGTGTGCAAGAAGAAGCATGTAACCAACACCCGAGCCAGCGGCTCCGACGAGGCGCTGAAGCTGGTGCCCCCCACCACTCTGTCTCTGGAACAGAGCATGGAATTCCTGGCAGACGATGAGCTGCTGGAAGTGACCCCCAAGAGCATTCGTCTGCGC
>OIWK01000608.1_pt1 | contig 38058 bp, 18 predicted proteins | sample 1587401 | NCBI WGS metagenome assembly OIWK01 (sample SAMEA3888911, study PRJEB22519) | human gut metagenome | biome: human gut; feature: human-associated habitat; material: faeces | place: Denmark | collected 2009 | reverse complement strand
AGCTCCCCCGATGGGGAGCCAAGAATGATCTGCCGCTTAACTTAATAGCATTACCTTCTTCCGGAAGGAGGTCGGCTCCTGCGCTCTACTGGCAGAACAGAATCAATGAATTTCTCCAGTCGGTACGTTTTCTGAATGATCATGGGATAGGGCTATGAGGCAGAAGTCCATGCGATCATTGTATTTACCCCATGGGACGAGGCAGGGAGAGCACTTGTGATTTTCCCCTCCCAGATGCTTCCTGCCTTGTCCCCTATGTAGAGCTTTCCCCTCTACACATCACTCCTTTTTCTCCTCTCTCTTTTTTCTTAAAAAGCACCATACCGATGTCATTTTGGCATCGGTATGGTGCTTTTTAATGAATTTATAAAATTCCAAAAATATTTCTTGACCGTATGACTATCATACAGAGTATCATGCATGTAAATCATAAAGGGAAACGAATGGGGAATACTGGTGAGAATCCAGAGCTGTCCTGCAACCGTATGGGGAAAAGAAGCAGTGTTACGTCTCTCACAAAGAGCTGCTTCTTTGAGGAACTTAGTCGGAGTGCCATGAAATTTCTTATATCCCATAAGAGTAAGCGATAAATCTTGCTTTTATGTTCAAAGACCTGCGAGGTATGGGTTGGATATCTTTTGCCGCTTTTTAGTGTGTCAAAAGAATGTTCCAATTCGTACTTGGCAGTTTTTTATTTTCTTGAGATACGGAATATAGATGTCATTGGATGTCAGGATCACACCGATCCTAGATGAAGAATGTGGCATCGTAAAGCGTGTCTCGCCAGAAAGGAGAAAGGAAAATGCAAAGAAAGTGGGTAAAACGGATGGTATTGGCGACCCTGTTTTTGGGAGGGGGCGCATTATTTCCTGCCGGGCAGCAGGCACTGGCACAGGACGAGGCGGCTGCTACAGGCCGTTCCTATGCGGTCTTGATGGGAGACGAAGATGTGACGCTGAGCGGCTATAATACATCCAATGTCTATCTTTGGAAGCATGAGAAGGCGGCTCCGGATCAGTTGATCGGCGGGTCTGTGACGGTATCCAGTGCTGGCTTACAGAATTCAGGTGATAAGGCAAGGATCACGCTGGTCACTGATAGTGATGGGTTAAATCTGTCCAATGATGCCCAGGTGAAACAGGTGCTGGGTGCTCTGGCAGATAAATTGACATAAACCGCATATACCAAGGGCGAAAGGAATCTGGAAGGAACCGCAGAAATTTATGAAGGCTTGACCTTTGCTTCCGCTTCCAAGAAATTGTCTGCTTTGGGATTTGATGAAACTACGGGCAAGGCACAGCTGGCTGGAGAGGTGAAGACCCCGTATTCCGGTGTCTTAGGTGTCGATGATGAATATGAAAAACGAGGCATCAAACAGGCCGATGGGACGTATCGCTTCCAGGAAGATGCGGTGATTCACCCGGGCTTCAACATCACGAAGAATGATAATTACCTGAGAGATTTTGCCTCTGTGATGATTGGTAAAGATACCACGATCGATATGACAGGTCATGATCTGGATGTCATCATGCATGGCAATATTTATAATGGCGGCGGTTTTACCAACCGTGCGGCAGCTTTATATGTACCGAGAGCTGCGACCTTAACCATTAATAATCCGGGACAGATCCGTCTGGATACGGATTCTGACTATTATTACTATGCTGATATTGGTGCTATGACGGAAGACAGCCATGTGGTCATTCATAATGATGATGATCCAGCTCATGCGGTGGTGATGCGTGTCACGACCCCGCTTAAGGGATACGAAATGAATGTGACTGCGTTGAAAACAATGGCAGGAACCATTGATATTGACGGGTTGGTCGATATTTACACCAATGGTGGTTGGGCGACCAATGCAGCCAGTGGACGGATTTCTATTGGTGGCGGTTCTATTGTGACGCAGGCCTATAGTAGTGTCACCGCTCGAAGCGGGGGCGTGATGAACGTCAATGTATCGGGGTCTGTAGAAAAGGGACTGACGCCAGGAAATCATAAGGTCAATATCACGGCGAAAGGAGCCACTGCTTGGGTTAAAAATAGTTATGCGGCCTTGGCTTCTATGGGAGCCTGGGTGGGTGCAGACACCAATGCTACAGTGAATGCCGCATTGACGACGGCGGATTCTACTTTGTACGGAACAATACAGGAAGCGGTCAATACCAAAGATACGGATGTGGATGGTGTTCGCCTGTTCCTGCAGAATGGAGCCCAGTGGACCAATACAGGTTCTTCTTCGATGCGCCATCTATACGGGGGTAAAGATGCGGCACATGTCGGGTATATCGATATGTCAAAGCCAGCAAACTCCGATGTCAATTCTGATCTGACGATTGCCAATTACACCGGAAATACCGTGATTTATTATAGCCAGAAAAGAGGAAAAATCCAGGGAGGAAATATTCATATCGGTCATGCCGAGAAGACAGATGGAGAGAAGGCTTCCATTACCATTCGCACGGATAGCACTGGCATCAAGCCAAACAAGTTAACCAATGAAAGTTTCATGAGGAATATGCTGAATACATTGGCTAACAAGTTGTATTATGCTGCTTATGCGGACGGGGAAGATCATCTGAAAGGAACAGTGCAGATTGCAGAAGGCTTGACCAGCCAGAGTGTCTCTCGAGAAGAAGATATCCACTTTACCAAAGCAGGTACTGGCTATGTGGAAGGCTTTAATCAGAAACAGACCGATTTTACCACGGCTTTGACTTGGGATATGACCAAAGATGTTGATTATGTAAATGCTAATGTACTGCGGGAAAAGAATAAAGCGACATTTACAGAAGACACAAGTATCACCGTCAATGATGAAGCTGCTATGCAGGCAAAAGGGGGGAATTTCGTACAGATTAATGCCAAGCAAATCAATTTTAATTTGAAGGCAGCAGGTATTCAGGGTAAGGGAATTGAAGTAACTGGTGAAGGCACGGAGTTTGATTTGAATGATCCGGGAGACGTTGAAATTGATGCGTCGACAGGTATAGTGACAGATGGTCAATGGGCGAAGTTTGAGTTAGATGGAAAAACAGCGAATCTGACCATTCATCATGCAAAAACAGGGGTATTGGCATCTGGAAATGCAGAAACGAATAAAGGGTCTACCATTTATATTTTAAATGCAGAGGGAACTACCACCATTCACAACGAATTGCAGGATACAGATTTTGTAGGAATGAAGACAACCCATGGGAGTACCATTACCACTGCTGGACGTATTGATATCGATGCAGGGAAAGGAACGGCGATCCATGGACGGGTTTCTGCCAATGGGGCTACCATTCGTACAGATGGAGGTACAGCTATTATCGTAGCGGATGGGACGGATGAGGACTATGGTGGAAGACTTTCGCTAAACTCTTATAACAGTGGTTCTAAAGCAAAGGCAGCAGATATTACGATTGATGCAGGGGATGGATTTGCTGTCGATGCTACTCGTGGTGTTTGGCACATCGGTAGTCAGTCAGGTCGTTCTGATACGGCCAATGGTATCGTCAATGTGACGGGACATATTAAGCTGGGAAAAGAACATGGTCAGCTAGTTCTCACCAAAGGTGGTTCCGTTTGGACTGGAACGACGGTAGATAGCACAGAAGATGGCAGTGGTTCATTAGATCTTGCCATGGAAAAGGATGCCATTTGGAATCATATTGATAAAGAAGGCGATACAGGAAATCTTGTAAAAGTATACCTGGAAGGTACGAGATATAGAGGTGACGCTGGGGATCAATCAACCATTTTCCAAAAGTCTAAAAAGGACATCGAATTTACAGATTTTAATTGTTTTGATGGGATCCTTCGGGTAGTCTATACTCATGAAACTGAAAATCCAGCTGCTATCATTGGAGGTAATATCATTGTAGACAAAGTATCTACTCGATATGTAGGTGGTAAAGCGACTTTATACGCTGTTACAGATCATGATGGTATTTCTATGGATGATACGGACCAGGTAGGAAGTGTGCTGAAGGCATTGGCAAAGAAGGTTATTTATAGCAATCCGACAGAAGAAAAGCTGATAGGGAAAGTGGGAATTGCAGATGGCTTGACGGCTAAGAGCGCTATGCTGACGGAAGGGTTTATTCACTTTGATCCGGAATCGGGGATAGGCAGCTATACGCCACAAATGGTGGATACTTTTAACCGCTCCATGACGGGTGATGAGGCCTACGATCAGAGTTATACGGATCAGGGGGTCCGTCAGAGCCAGTTCCTGTATTCCCTTGGGAAAGACACCACCATCACCGCCGATAAAGCCATGGATTGGAAAGTGAATAGCAATGCGGATGTTGTGCAGATTGCAGGTCAGGGACATACCCTGCATCTGGATGCTGAAACCGCAGGTATTTATATCGGGAATGAAGAGAAAGATACTTCAAAACGTACTCAGCTGGAATTTACAGAAATGCCAGACCTGAATATAACAGCTGGTACAAATGGTAGTGGGATCCTGGTGAAAAACAGTAGTGCGAACATTGATCTAAAAGATAGCAGAATGCATATAGCAAGTAAAGATGGTGCGAAAGGTTTTGTCGGGATCAAAGTCGTAGAAGGTCGTGATGTGGGAGATACAAAGGCAGGAGATACCAGCTTTAGTGTAGATGGTACTCTGGATATAGAAACGCCGGAAGAAATCGCTCTTTGGCTGGATGGAGGAGAAAGCTTAAATCTTCTTGGCTTTGATAATGTGATCCGCGCAGAGGGTGGTACGCTGCTCAAAGTGACTAAGAGTCAGGACAAAAGTGCAGTTTCTATCAATGGTAAAGAGTTAGTCGGTGATCTAGATCTTTCGGGAGCTACCGGTGGCACCTATCGGGTGAGATTAAATAATGGGGCTACTTGGACAGGCGGTATTGTTAACGACGCAGCGAAATCTGGCAAAATTACACTTGAGCTTTATAATGATAATTATGGGTTCACACCCACCTTATGGACGTATCAGTGGGAACAGAAAGATAAAGCACAGGATAGCTATATCCACGAGGTCAGTGGATGGAATCCTGGTATCGGTGAAAGTGCTATCTACATGAAAGCGGATACCGATCTGACGATTGGTATGCTAAAGCGGGGGATCCGAATCCTCTACGATCATGATGTGTCGCATCCAACTCAAATCCTTGGCGGAAATGTAACCATCGAAGAAGCAGAGAAGGTCAATCCGCAGACGACCCTTTATGTGCGGACGGACAGTGATGGGATCAACATGTCGGATGAAACGCAGGTATCTCAAGTATTAAATGCTTTGGCCCAGAAAATTTATTATAAGGGAACGCCAGAAAACCTGGATAGCTATGCGGAAATCGCAGAAGGTCTGACTTCTGCTTCTGTGCTGAAAACAGGAAAAATCTCCTATGACGAAACAACCCATCAGGGAAGCGTCTCGGGAGCGATCGAGACGCCTGGTCAGGATGGCACTTTATTTGTTACACCTTTGTATGCCCCAAAATGGTCTGGAAAGGATGAAAATAATACGGCCTATGCCAATGCAGGTGTGCAGCAGAATGGCAAGTACTTCATTTTCCACAAGGATTCCAAGCTTCAGATTTCGCAGAGCGGGGAAATACCTTATACCAGTGCTATCGATGCTTCCAGTGATACCTGGGGATATGCAGCCATCAATATGGACCTGACAAACCATCAGCTGGATGTGCATATCGACGGTGGAGAAGAGGGACTCAATGAAGCCGTAGCAGGGATCAAAGGCGTGGGCTACGATGTGTCTGCCCAGAATGGTACCCTTCATATAATGGCAGCCAATGCTAAGGGAGATGCCATCGGCGTACAGACTGCAGGCAAGTCGGAAACAGCTAGCACAATCCATTTGAAGACGTTGACTCATATCGATGCGAAGACGGGATTCGATGTGAAGGGCGGTACTGTCCGTGTCAATGCAGGGACTATCCATGCGGATACTTTGGGCAGAGTCGGTGCGAATGGCATCCTGTCCATCGGAAATGAGGGAGATGCGCCGGCCGTATGGACGGGCGATATGTCTCAAAGCGATGGACAGCTGGATATGAATCTGGATGGGGAAGATTCCATCTGGACAGGCGCTATGGATTGGACCGGCGGCTCGAACAACCTGATGCTTATGAATGGAGCGACCTGGAAAAATACAGGAGATTCTCATGTGGGACAGCTCGTCAGCGGCATTACGAGAAGCGTCGGCAGCGTGATTGACATGACCGGAGATTCTGGAAATATCCAGATCGATAAGTTCAGTGGAAATGCTTCTATCCTGTACAAGCATGATGCCAATGATCTGACGAAGGTGTCCGGCGGCGATGTGACTGTCACCAGTGCAGAGGCCGGCTCTCGGATCACATTGATCACGGATCGGGATGGTATCAGCGATGATGGACTTCGTGAAAAGGAAACGGTAAGCTCCCTTTTCCAGGCGATGGCAAACAAGCTGTACTACACCAATTACCAGACAGAGGGAAATCTCACCGGCATTCTCCAGATTTCGGAAGGGCTGACGGCGAGAGCGGCTTCCAAGGTCACCGGGGCTATGGAATTTACCGGAGAAAATGGACAGGGGCAGTATAAAGCGGATAGCGCTTCCCCGTCGATTTATCCAAAAGACCAGCAGAAGGAAACCTTTACGACGGTCATGACAGGTAATGAGAGCACGGATAGCGAGTACCTCGATGGCGGTGTCATGAAGGTCGGGAATCCTTCGGATATCCGTTATGAATTCACCAAGGATAAGACCGCTGTAGAATTGGCTACGGCTTCTGATACGGCGATCCAGGCGAAAGATACGAATTATTCCATCGATATGAATGGTCATGATCTGACCATCAAAAACGAAGGGAATGCAGGTATCACCGTAGATGGCAAAGCCTTGACTTTCCGCAACGGAAAGACCACAGAGCTTACGGCGGACAAGGTCGGTATCGAAGCCAAGAACGGCGGCAATTTCAGTACATATGAAGGCGGCGTGTGGAATATCAGCGCCGAGACAGCGGCGAAGGCCGATGGGGCAGGCAGCCGTGTTTCCTTAGGCGCTGGCAAGATCCAGAGCACCACGCTGGCAGAAGCCTCGAACGGCGGTACCATCAGCTTCTTTGTTCCGAATGATACGGCAGCGACAGAATATGTGGGGGATGTGAAGGTCAATGATGCGGATAGCAAGGTAACCTTAGGCATTGCTACCGAAGGCTCTACCTGGACAGGCGGTCTTACCAATCATGGCGGCACCTTTAATTTGGGGCTGCAGAATGGCGGTGTATGGAACAACAAGGGAAAGGAAGAAGCCAATATTTCCTTGCTGGATGCATCGGATACCGGAAATGGCGTGATCTTCCAGAACAAGGACAGCGGCGGTATTACGGTAGACCGGTTCCGCGGTCATGCATTGGTGCTCTATAGCCATAGTGCAGCAGACCCGACCGATATTCTGGGCGGCGATGTGACGGTCAAGAAGGCCGATGCCAATAGCTTCCTGACCCTGCGCACCGATCGCAGCGGTATCAATATGGGCGATTATCACGGCGTAGAGAATGTGCTCGATGCTCTGGCGAAGAAGCTCACCTATACGGATGCGGTCAATGGCGTATCCAACCTGAATGGCAAGGTAGAAATCGCAGAGGGCCTCACGGCTGCAAGTGCTGCCAAGCAGTATGCTACGATTGATTTCAATAAGACCACGGGACAGGGCAGCTATAAAAAGAACAGCATGAAGCCAGGAGAGAAGGATCCGGATATCATCTGGGGCAGCTCGGAAACCATGATGATGCGTGGCGCGAAGAATGCCATGAATACGTCTATGTTGTCCTGGAGAAGCAATGTTTCCGATATGACGACTCGTATGGGAGATCTCCACTATGGCGCGGATGATGGGATCTGGGCAAGAACCTTCGGCGGAAAGATCAAGTACGATAAAGGAACCTCTTCCTTCAGCAATAGCTTCTGGGGCGCTCAGGTAGGGGCTGATAAGCTCTTCAAGAATGGCTGGCATTTTGGCGGTGCTTTCGACTACAGCAAGGGAAGTGCCAAGTATGAAATGGGCGGCGAAGGGGATCCAAAACTCTACACCTTCTCGCTCTATGGCACGAAGCTTTTCGAGGATGGCCAGTATGTAGATATCGCTGTCAAGGCAGGTCACACGACAAACAGCTATACCGTATACAATGATATGGGACATAAGCTGGATGGGGACTACAGTGCTAATGGCTTCGGCATTTCCGCTGAATACGGAAAACGGTTTGGCGGAGCCGATGGCTTTGTGGAACCACAGCTGCAGCTGACTCTTTCTCGCCTGGGAAGTGCAGACTATGATGGGATCAGCGACTATACCGGCGGAAAGAAAATGCATGTCAGCCAGGACGGCATGACAAGCTTCATCGGCCGTCTGGGTGTAGCCGCAGGAAAAACAACGGAACGCGGTAATTTCTATCTGAAGGCAGGCTTGCTCCATGAATTCAGCGGAAAAACAAGCACGACATTCAGCGCAGAAAATGAACCGACGTCTACCGTGGATCAGGACTTTGGTGATACCTGGGCAGAATTGACACTGGGCGGTACCTATAGACTGTCTCCTTCGAGCATGCTTTATGGTGATATTACCAAGAGCTTTGGCGGGGATTACAAGGTACAGTGGAAGGCCAATGTGGGTGTCCGCTTCACCTTCTGATGCTTTTGATTTCGATAGCTCATCTCTGATCGTATAACAAAAAACTCGTGAATCGTAATGAGATTCACGAGTTTTTTGTTATATTAAGTTGCATTAGTTGTTGGAATCAAATAACCAGCAACTTACAACAATCAACAATTACTCATCCGCTATCTTATCAGTTGAAAAAGTGAATGAGAAGCTACTGCATTAAAGATTTTCAAATGTTTTTAATTTTCTCGTTGACTGTATGATAATCATACGGAATATAATTTCCTTAATGAAATGGTATGGGGAATGCTGGTGTAAATCCAGAACTGTCCTGCAACCGTATGGGGAGAAGGTTCATTGCACGTCTTTCACAAAGAAATGAATTCATCGAGGAACTAAGTCGGAGTGCCATGCTTTTTCGTAACTATCACATCATGATGGTGTTCAAAGATCTGCTAGGTATGGGTCGGATAGAGTGATATTTCTTTTGTGATGCTCAAAATCCGGTCTATACTTGGCAGCTTTTTTATTTAATCAGTATATCTGAGAGAGGAGTGCATGATTTATGAAAAAGGAAATGAAAAATTGGCTTCGCAGTAGCATTGTTTTGGCTTTGGCGGCGGGTGCCTTGGTCGGAGGTTCGTCTGTGCAGGCGGCTAATACGTATGATATGACCCAGGGGGAGTTTCTGACCAATGGACTCAATTATACGACTACGAACACGTACCAAGATAGGGATACATTGATTTATAAATGGGATGCAAAAAACAAGAAAATCATTGGGGGAAATGTTAGCGTTGGTCAAGATGTCTTGAATTCATCTTATGAAGGTGTCAATGTGAATCTGGTGATTGATGCATCAGATTTGTCGAGTATGAGCAACGATGATGTCAAAGAAGCTATGACGCAGTTGGCCTCTAAAATTAAAAATTATGCAGAGACTAACCGATATCGGCTGAATGCCTATGTACAAGTACGAGAAGGATTGACCGCTTCTTCCAAGGTTCTTCGTTCTTATCATTTGGAATACAAAACTCCTGGTTGGGATGATCCAGATCAAGAAATCAAACCAGATGCAAATGTCGGAGATCTAGAGGAGGGTGTCTTTGCCACTCCTATTATCAATGGCGCAGCAGGCAGTGAATATGAATTTGATGAAAATGGGGTTTGGCGATATAAAGGCTTTAGCGGAGAAGTGGATGTTAATTTTACTACTCCCGCTACAGATAATGTGTATGCGGCTATTCGTACAGATGGGAAAGATACAGGAATTTCAAATCTGACGGAAAATAGTTCGTTCAATTCTACTTTACAGATGAATGCAGATGCGTCTTCTTTAGCTGATTCCAAAGCTTACTTGGCGTATAGTGGGACAGGAAATCAGGTCAGCGTGATTGCTAATGAATTGAATGCTACGGTCAAAGGGACGGAAGCAACTGGGATTTATGCAGGGCATGAAAATGGTGATACCACGAGTAAGGTAGTGGTTAATGGTGGCATTAATCTGACATTGGATGGTAAGAAAACTACTGGTGTTGAAGCAGGAAAGAATGGGGAAGTCTCCTTATTAACTGGTCAGAAGGCTTATAATAGAACCAATACTGTTAGTATTGAATCACCCAATGGTCATGCCGTATATGCACATGACGGAGGCAAGGTTACTTTAGATGCTGTGAAAGTCAAGAAAGCAGATAAATCTGCCATTTGCGCAGAAAAAGGTGGCAACATCACATTGGGCATTGTAAGTGGATTAACAGATGAATCGATTAGTACAGATGACGATGCAGGTAGTCAGGTCTCTTTATCTGTGGATGGAAATTACACAGGGCAAGTGAAGGGGAATGTCAATGTAGCCTTTACTAAGGGTTCTACTTATAAGGCAGATAATGATAGCATTGGCACTGTGACTTTGAATGGTTCCACATGGGATGGTTCCTTGTTGCGTGATAATGGATCAGTATCGATCAACTCTAACGGTCAGTGGAATATGGGAGAAACTGGTCGAGGTATCAAATTATCTGCTTTGACCGGCGGTAAAACGACAGCCAGTCGTGGCTATGTGAAGATGGGCAGTGATAATCTTCACATCGGTACTTACAGTGGAAATGGCACATTTATTTATGATCATGATGCTTCTGATCCGACGAAGATTCTTGGTGGGAACATTACTATTGAAGAATCTAAACCACTAAGTCTTTCTAGCACTGATTTGGGGGATAAGGGTGATTCTACAGCAGAGGGGACTTCCGCATCTACAATTGCTATTGCGACCGATAGTGCCGGTATCGATACCACGGATAATGCTTTAGTTGAAAAAGTGCTGGATAATTTGGCAAGTAAATTGGCTTATCTGAACTATACTAAAGGAGAACGCAACTTGAGTGGTACCGTAGAATTATTGGAAGGACTGACCAGTAGTTCTGTGACCAAGCATTTTGCCAATCTGACTTTTGATGAAAAGACTGGCCAGGCAAAACGGGATTCGGAAGTCTATCATCCCTATGTCACCTATATCACTGGGGACGCTTCTATCGATACGGCCTATGCAGACGCTTACAATGCAGATACCAATACCTATGATTTCAATCAAGATGTATTTATTCGAGAAGCAAAGTCTACAGATTCCGTTTATTCAGGTAGTTTGTATTATGGATTGATTACCAATTATGGGACGGAATATGAAAAGCCAAGCAAAGGTTTTGACATGTGGAAGAGTGCTAAACCAGATGATGGTCCTTCTTATACCATTGATCTTCACGGAAATAATTTGACTGTTGATTTGGAAGCATTCCCTGAAGCGAAGACGACAGGGAGCCAGCCGATGTGGACTACAGCCGCTATCATGGCAGCTCGTGAAGGAACCATTAAGATTACTAATCCAGGGGAAGTTCATTTGACTTGCAATGCTAATTACTATTATGGTAGTGCCATCCGTGCTTCTACTAGTGCTGGCACTACCAATGGTGCTCATGTTGTCATTGAAAATGATCAAGGAAACTTGAAAGACCATATCGTATACCTTCGTGGTGGCATTGATACACCAGGGTATCAGCTTAATTATCGTACTATTGAGACTTACGGGAATGCTAAAGCTAAGGATATAACACAAGAAAACTCGGTATACATCAAAGGCCTCGTAGACATTGAAGCAGATAAGCATGCGGCTGTTTTTGCACGAGGCGGTTGGATTCGTCTGGGTGGTGGTCGTATTTCTGTGGATAATTACGATGCGCTTTGGACGGTAGGTAAGGGTCGCATTGATATCAATATGCTGGTCGATGATGATGGCACTGTGAAAGGTGCTGGCAGTAATGATTTTGTACTGAAGGGTAATGCAGTGACCGCTACTCCTTACTATGGGAATAATGGGACATTGAATTTGGCCTTTACCACAGCAAACTCCAGGTTTGATGGGGAAACTGGAGGTACCGGTGAACAGAATCTCTATGTACAAAATGGAGCGGTTTGGAACAATACACCAGAATCGTATAACATCTGGAATTCCGGTGAAGTTGTAAAATCAGATCTAGCAAGTATTGCTACCCATTTATACGGGGGACAAGATGCAGCGCATACAGGTTACCTGATTCAGGACAGTGCGAAAGATTTAACAATTAAGAATTATAGTGGCTTTATGAAAGCCTATATAGCACGGGATGAATCCAAATCTGCAGGTGAAGATGGAACTGATGCAACTAGCCAGTTTAGTCAAAAAGGAAATATTATTATCGAAAAAGCGGATCAGACAGATGGACAGAATGCAGATTTCACTTTATTGACAAGTCAGGAAGGCATTGACACTTCCAATAAAGAAGAAGTACTTTCAGTAATGAAGGACTTGGCTGGCAAGCTGATCTATAAGGAAGCCACTGACAGTGAAAATCCGGCAGTTCATCTCAATGGACATGTAGGCTTAGCAGAAGGACTGATTGCTGGTTCAGTAGAAACGAGATTGGCTGATTTGACGTTTGATGGGACGTCCGATAGAACGGGTAGTGTCGTGGATAGTACCTATCAGATTCCGAAGAATTATCCGGCTATCCTGTATGGACCTAAAGAAACTGCTATGATGCGTGGTGCTAAATCTGCCATGGCTTCTACAGCTATGATTTGGCGGGCTATCAATAATGACGTGGAACGCCGGCTGGGCGATTTACGTGTAGGCAATGCTGAAAAGGAAAATGGTATGTGGGCTAAAGTGGGCGCTGGGCGTATGTCTTACGACGAAGGAACCACAGATTTCCGTACCCGCTTTAATGAATATCATATCGGTTATGATCATGCCGTAGGCAATGCAGGATGGAGAGCTGGTGCTTCTGTCAGCTACATCGACGGGAAGAGTACCTATGAAAAGGGGACTGGTGATAATGATGTAACCAATTTCCATGTATATGCTACAAAGACCATGCAAAATGGGGCTTACTTGGATATCATTGGCAGAGTTAGCCATGCCAAGAATAAGTATCATATTATGAACGATGCAGGGAATAAACTGGACGGCGATTATGGAACCAATGGATATGGTCTATCTGCAGAATATGGGAAACGGTTTGTCAAAGATAGTGGATTCTATGTAGAACCACAAGCAGAACTGACTTGGGGTAGATTATCTGGCAAATCTTATGATGCTGCTAGTGATTATGGCGGAGGCCGTGCATTGCATGTCGATCAGGATGATTTTAATAGTTTGATTGGACGTATCGGTGTTGGATTTGGTTTAGTGAAAGAACGAAGCAGCATCTATGCAAAACTTTCGCTTCTCCATGAATTCCAAGGTGGTTTTGATACACAGTATACGGCAAAAGGTGAACCTTCTAATGCGACACATATGGACTTTGATGGTACTTGGGTATCTGCTATGTTTGGCGGTACATACCAGCTGGGAGACAGAGCCAATTTCTATGGGTATCTGGAAAAGACTTATGGTGGCGATTTAAAGACCGATTGGCGCTATAATGTAGGACTTCGTTTTACCTTTTAATAGGAGCTAGAAGCCAAGACTAGGGAAACACTGGTAATGATTAAATCAATGTTTCTCTGGTATGTGTGACTGCTATTTTAGGAGAATAAAGAGCTGTGAATTTGAAAGGAAATTCATGGCTCTTTTTTCTTTATGAGGAAGGGGAGAGTCCTTCACATAGAAGCAGGTGTGATTAGGCAAAATCCTGCACACAATTATTGCCTGTTCGTTGTTGGAGCCTTGATAACCATAAATAGGGGGCTTGACTATATGATAGTCATACGGTTGATACTAAATAAGAATATAAAGTATAAAAGGATAGGTGGCACATTTTATTTCATGCCCCATATTCATTGAGCAAGAGGGCAAAATGAAAGGACTAGAGAAAATGAAGAAATGGAATTCATCTTGGCGTAGGGAGTCCAAGAAATCTTACCTAACAATTGGCTTACTGCTAGGAATGATCTCTATGGGACAAATGTCTGTGTCCGCTAACGAACCAGAACAGGCGGAAGGACCCATATATACATTGCAAGGGATTACTGTAGAGGCTAAAAGGCCAGATTGGGAAGCAAAGCTTTCTCCGGGGACTGTCACCGTGATTCGCCCTCAGGATTTCAAAGGGGAGCAGAAGACGCTGCCGGATATGCTGAAAACGGTGCCTGGTGTCCATGTGCGTGAAGTGAATGGGCATGGACAGTATACGACGGTCACGGTGCGAGGCTCTACCGCGGCGCAGGTCGGTGTCTTTATGGATGGGATACTGACAAACCTCGGGGGAGATGCGGCTGTCGATATTTCCACCATTCCGGTCAAGAATGTGGAGCGCATTGAAGTGTATCGCGGCTATGTGCCGGCACGCTTCGGAGGAACTTTTATCGGCGGTGTCATCAATATCGTGACCAAGAAACCGGATAAACCCGGCATTTCTGCAGAAGTGGGAAAGAGCTCCTATGGCGGGAAGAGTCTCTCCATGGAGTATACGGCACCTGCGGGCAGCGGTACTTTGCTGGTGGCAGGAAATTATGAGTCAAGTGATAACGATTTTTCCTATACCAATTATGCGGCGGAAAGAAATATACCAGGCCTTGAAAAACGTCTTAAAGAGTATCAGAAAAACGTGGATATATTCAATCAAGACAAAATCGATTATTTTACGAAGCCAACTACCCATGATCATGGGCAGCAAGGCAGTCCTTTGGTCTCATTGACGCAGGGAGAAATTGAACATTTCAAAAACAATACAGATGATTGGCTGAGTTTTGTCCGCGGGAATGGGGAAAATAGCCTGAATGGGAAATTGCAGGATAATGCAGGTGCTACCCATTTAACACAGGAAGATATTCAACATGAGCTCAAGGAAGCGGATCCCGACACAAGTGCGACGCTTGCGGCAGCTAGAGCGCAGACCGCAGAGAAGCGGAAGCTGCTGAAAGAGGCAAGGGATGCGAAGCGCTGGCGTAAGTATAATGATTATAAGAATAGTAGCGTCTTGATGAAGTGGCAGAATGAAAACTGGATGGTGAAAGGTTCCTGGAACCAGATCGATCGTCATTTGCCGGATGGTCTCTGGGGAGGCGCGGCAGCGAATGCTACTGCTAATACTGCCATAGATTTGAGGGATATGTATCGCTATGACAGTCGTCATCAAAAGTTAGATAATACTGAACTTATGGTGCAGAATCGCAATCAGAATGGTCGATTGGAATGGGGCTGGACGGCGGACTATCTTCATCAGAAAAAGAGCTATCGGGCTGAGCATATTGTACAGGATGCGGTGACTGATTTTGATGAGCTCAATACACCTCTTCGTAAATGGAGCCGTTATACATCCAATAAGTATAATCTGCAGCTGGACGGGACGTACAAGATTTCCGAGCGAAACATGCTGGATTTTCAAACGAATATGTCTCATGAACGTTTGCGAATCAATGGCTCTTTGATGGATAAGGTACTGGGGGACTCCAATATTGCCGGCGTTTTGGGACAGACGAGAAACCGATATGATCAGGAGATCTGGAATGTACAGCTGCAGGATACGATCACACTGGATAAGAAGTCCAGCTGGTTTCTGACTCCGAGTGTTCGCTACAACCGTTCAAAAGTCACTGGTTACAGTGACGGAAAGCGATTTGCGGAAAACCAGGAAAATCGATTCCACTGGATTCATCCGAAGGACAGCCAGGTAGATGATAAGGTGACATGGCAGTTGGGCTTAAAGAAAATAGTCAATGACCAGCTGACGCTTCGCATGACAGGCGGGACGTACTATCGCCTTCTTAATATGTATGAGATTGCAGGGGATGGCGCAGGGATTCTTCCGGCACCGAAAAAGGATGCGCAGACTTCTACCTTCCCACTGCCGGAAGAAGGAAAGCAGTTCGACATAAGCGCCATCTGGAAAGGGAAACTGCTGCATGCAGATAACAGTACGCAGCTCACATATTTCTGGAGAGACTCGACCAATATGCTGCAGTTGGTACGCACCGGGAAAGATTACTGGTCTTATTTCAATGATAATCGCGGCAAGGTACATGGCGTGGAATTCCAGTCCAATTTCAGCTGGAAGAAGGTAGATCTGGACTTGCGGGCCACTTATATGCAGACACATATGCAAAGGAAAAATAGTGCCGTAGGCTATGGTTATTCGGATATTTGGGCTACCTATCAGCCGGAGTGGGAAGGGAATGCAAGATTGACTTATCGCCCAAATCAGCATGTGGATCTATTTGGCGAAGTCCATTATACCGGTGGTTATTATACCGATTACAGTAAGGACTCCAGAGGCGGAGAGTATGCGCATTTGTCAGGGCGGCCGGTTAATGCACTGACGACCATCAATGGCGGTGTGAAATGGAAACCGGCTGACAGCTGGCAGTTTACTTTTGGCTGTAATGACATATTCAATAAGGGACCGAAGATGAAGATCCGAAGTAATACAGCTTTTACGGTGCCGGGATACATTAATCCGGAATTTCCTATCCAGGGGCGGACGTATTATGCATCGATCCGTTATCAATTCTAAGGAGGAATAGATGATGTGGAAAATGAGTAACAAAAAACGCAAGATGGCTTTCCTGACTGCTCTGATAGGGAGCCTCATGGCGGGATCCAGTGTAGGAGCAGCCAACCTGATGGCAACGATCCCATCGGATTATACCAATAGCCAGATGGGTGGCGTGGCAGGTTCCCGCGTGACCACGAAGGTCGATGCGGAGCCATTGGCAGGAGCGGTGCAGGATTTGAACGGGGATGCGGCTACGTTCTCTGTGTTTATCAACGGAGAAAGCCAGATTTTTTTTCGTCAGTATACCTATAGTACCGTCGCATTAAAGGGCAGTGTATTGATGGATGCAGATGGAGATTGGGCATCTGTCAATAATCCAACGGGAGAAATTACGGCGGTACCAAATGCACATGCAGCAGTTGGCTATGGGAATACCATTTATGCGACGGGCTATGATCTGGGGCAAGTGGGCATTGCGCACGTTGTGGATGATCAGATTGCAGAAGATACAACCAAAACTGTCAATTTAAAGCAGGATATCAAGGAAAAGACCGGGGATGTAGATGCTGCCTCCTATGATACCTACAAGGATACAAATGGAAATGTGCAATTCACCAGCGTCCATGGTGAAGGTCTTCTCTTAAAGGATGGATATTTGTATGTGGCGGCCAGCGTTAATAAGAAAGGTGGCGTTGACAATTATGATAATGGCTACCTTTTGCAATATAAGATTAAAAATGATGGGAGTCTGGAGTATCGAGATTATGCCCGTATCGGAAAGAATACGGACAAGGTTCGGCTGAATTCATACAATAATCTGATTCTTGCAACAGCTGTTGGCGGGTATCAGAATTATGGAAAGTTGAATCCGGAATCGGCTCTCAATTATGTGGATGTGTCGGATAATCATATCGGGCAGATACATGAGACGCGATCGGTTCATCTGCCTGAACAGGTCAAAAATGACGGATATGATTTCCGTGATATGAAGGTCTTGCCGAATGGGACTGTATACATTTTGAAATATGTATTGAGCGAGACTGGCGGGAGCAACAAAAGCGGATTTACCGGAAAGGTATACCAGACGACGATGGCAAACCTCATGTCAAAGCATCCCGATGACTGGAAGATCGTGCAGGATGGGACTGTAGCAGTGGGAGGCGGCTGGTTTGGGCAAATCGATGCAGAGTATTATACAAAACGGTTATGGGTAGAATGGGGCAATAATCTCTATGTGTACGAAGATGGGGATACGAAACCTACGCACCAATGGGTGACGAAGGACTTTTCTACTAACACCCAGTTATATCAGTTCAATTCTGTCACGATGCTGCCGACCGATCAGGTCTGGGGAAATCTTGCCAAGTTGACGACGTATCGTCCTGAAGGCTTTACTGCATCTTCAGAAACAAAAATCACCGTGGAGAATGCAGATGCCAAGATAGGAACTGTAACTAGAAAAGAGGGCATTACTGGGACATCGGCGGACCTGACAGCTTTTAGTGATGTCATTTCAGATGATGGAACGTATTCTTTTACCAAAGATGAAGTGTTAAGTATCAATCTGGGAAAAGAAGGGGATCATGCCACCAATGCGGCAGCGGTCATTCAGGCGAAAGATGGGAAAGACATCACGATCGATGCTTCTGGACATACCTTACAGCTAGCCTCTAAAAACTATATAGCATCTCCTGTTGGTATTTATGCCGGAAATGGTAAGAATGTAACGATCACGGCAGACAAAGTGGATGTCGTGACTTCCGGATATTCTAGCGGGAATTCCTTGACCAATGCGATCTGGAATGATGGCGGGAAAAATACAGCCAGCCAGATCACCGTGAATGGGGATGTCAATATCTCCATGTCTGGCGGTTATGGCGGTCATGGTGTTGCTATCCAGAAATCAGACCGCTGGGGGGAGAATAGTCAGGACTCTAGTGTATCTTCATCGGTTACAATCAATGGCAATTTGAAAATTGCAGGCAAAGATAGTAAAACCTGGGGAATCCCCATCAATTGGGATAATGTACTTTCCCGGTTTAACAATGCAGGCATCCTGACGAATATTGAAAAAAGCAAAGTCACTGTCACTGGTGATGTAGATATGGCGGTGTATGGCAATGGGATCACCACCAATGCAGTTGGTAGCGAGGTATCCATTGGCGGCGGTCATATTGTTGTGCCGCAGGGAACGAAATACGGCTATTATACACTGGGCGCCTATGCAGGTACGATCAATGTCAATACGAATGCGGCAGGCTCCGCAGCCGGTACACATGATGTACAGCTGGATGGAGATGTATTTGCTTTAAAATCGACGGGTACCATCAACATGGGGCTGGCAACGAAGAATTCCTACTTGCATGGTATCGTTGACAACGGCGGCAAGGTCAATATGTGGCTGCAGAATGGAGCCGTCTGGACCAATGAAGCGAAAAATACCCGCTATAAACAGGACGATGAGGATGTAGGAAACAATGAGGTAAGCCGTGTGACATTCCTGCATGGGGGTACGAAGTCCGGGACAGGTGATACAGCGGGTGTCATCATTCAAACAGCAAACAGCAAGTCGCTGACGATCGACAAATTCTCTGGAGCGGCCAAGGTACTGTACTCACATGATAGCAATACCCCCACGAAGATATTGGGCGGGGATGTGAACATCGGCACAGCTTCAAGTGGGTCGGAAATCGTTCTCCGGACGGATTATGATGACAACATGCAGTCTGATGCAGTAAAGAATCAGGTTTTGAATGCATTGGCGGAAAAACTATACTATAAAAATGCTGTCAATGGTGAGAAATTCCTTTCCGGGAAAGTGGAAATCGCGGAAGGATTGACAGCTTCCTCTGTGGCTAAATATACCGGAAATATTGCATTTAATCAGACGAATGGTCAGGGCAGCTTTGCAGGCAGTGGAGAAACGCCGGAACCTCCGGCTGAACAGTCGAAGACGCTTTTCACGTCTTCGATGACTGGCGGAGATGACAAAGAGTACAAGGATGATCATGTATGGCAGGATCAGGTGTACACCTTTACCAAGGATAAAACGACTGTCCAGGTAGAGGGTGGCGCAGCTGTCGATGCAGCGAAAGACGTGACCATCACAGCTGACGGGAATGAACTGGATCTGAACGGCGGCGAAGCTGGGATCCGTGCAGCGGCTGGAAAGACTGTAGACATCACGGCAGGTATACTGAAAGTCAATGGCAAGACGGGGATCGATGCGGCTGGCACCGTGACACTCAAGGGCAAGAGCGAAATCACCGGGACTGAAAAGGCTGTCAACGTACAGAAGGGCGGAAGCGTAACGCTTGGCACATCGACCATCTCTGGAGATGTAGAAAACAGCGGCCATCTGACACTTGACGCAGCGACGACCGTGAACGGCGACATCGCCAATGCGGGCGTCCTTGCTGTAAACGGTGAGACCCATGCCAAAGATCTGACCACAACGGGAACGATGACTGTAGGAACTGATGGTGTGCTTGCGGCAGAGAACATCAATGTCAATAGAGGTACCTTCACAGCCAATGGCAGTGTGAGCAGCACTGTCAAAGCTGACAAAGGCGGCAAGGCCATCCTGAAAGGAAAGAAAACCGCACTGAAAGGCCTGGTGAGTGGTGATCAGTCCAGCATCGAAGCGACCCTTTCCGGAAAAGACTCCGCATTAAACGGCAGCCTTGATGGAGCAGGGAGTGTGACTCTGTCATTGACAGATCAAGCAAACTGGACAGGGAATGCCGTTGGAAACGGGGCTTACGCCGTTACCATCGGGAAAGACAGCACCTGGACGGGAAGCAGTGCAGGAAACAATACCAGCCTCACCCTTGGAGGCACTTGGAACAACCGTGGAACAAGCAGCCTGAAGCAGATGGCAGGAAACGGTGGCGTCATCGATATGACAGATGCAAAGGCTGGCACCGTCACCATCCAGAACTATGGCGGCAGCAGCACCTATATCTACAAACATGACACAACAAAACCGGCAGACGCCAACAGTGGTTACGCTATCCTTGGCGGAGATGTGAAGATTTCTCACGCAGACAAAGGCAGTGAGATCACCCTTCTTACCGATCGCATTGGTTTAGATTTCGCTTCAACCAAAGCAGACGAGAAGAACCTCATCAGCGGCACGCTGAACGCATTGGCCGGAAAACTCTACTATACGGGCTACGCAGATGGAAATCTTAGCGGAACGGTCAAGATCGCAGAAGGCCTGACAGCGTCTTCTGCCAGCTTGAGATCTGAAACCATCACTTTCTCCACCGCTGATACAGGTACCAAGAAGGCAGGACAGGGCTTCTATGATTATACTCCGGCGACGGACGAGAAACCTCATGAAACCGGTCCTATTGTAAAATCCGAAAACATTGATGAAACACGTGTTGGCGATGTCAACGGCATTGTTTCTATCAATGTTACCGAAGCGCAGGATAGTGTAGCTGCCAGTGCGCCTAGCGCTATGTATGTAGCAGGCGACGCAGTAAGCCCGCTTGTTGTTGATCTACAAGGGCACACCTTAAAGCTTAACACCAGCGGTGATGCAAAGAAATATTTGTCTACCGTATATGTAGCTGGTGGAAAAACCATTCAGATTAAAGATTCATCAGGAAGTGGTTCTGTAAAAATCTCTGCTGGTGTAGGGAACGATGGAAATGCAGATAATAAAACGAACTACACCTATGGGATCCAAGTTTCAAGTGAAGGCAGTTTGATTTCTGATGCCAATGTAGAGGTAGATGGGGTTAAGTCTAACGGTTCTTCTAAGGCATATGGTATTTATGTGAATCGCAGTGGACAGGTTGCGTTCAATAAGGATCTTACGATTAAAGGCGTACAAAACGCGAATAAAGTAGGACCCAACACCGCAGGGATTTATCTTGATACCAATGCGAATATGACGATTCACGGAAATATGGATATAGAGAATGTGGCTGGATATGCCATCCGTGTCATGTCAGGTGCTACTCTTACCACGTCCGGCGGGGTCATCAAAGCTATGGATATGGCGAATGGAACCGCAAATAGCAATTATTATGCTCTGTTTGCCAATAAGGGCACCATCAATCTCAATACCGGTGATGGGATCACGGCGGGTGTGCTGGATATGACTGGGGATATGAAAGTCACCGATAATGCGGCTTCTGTGATTAACGTCAATATGACTAAGGGTTCTCAATGGACAGGCGCGGTAAGCAATATTCCCAGCAGTACTAATGCTCCTGATGGTCAGTTTAATCTGACAATGGCAGAAGGATCCGTATGGAAGCATGAAACCGGTCGTTCAGTAGATACGCTGAAGACAACGTTTGCCGGCAGCAATGTTTCTAAGCTGGACGGCTCCGGTGTAATCTATCAGAATTCCGACAAGGGTATTACCGTATATAATTACAGCGGTGACACAACTGTTGTTTATGGTCATGATGCAAATGATCCGCTGACCATCCATGGCGGTGATTTTACGATCAAGGCTGCCGCTGCCGATTCCAAGATCACTTTGGTCACCGATAGCCAGGGGATTACCGGTGGCTTTGCGGATGGTGATACGGCAGCAGAAAAGAATCATGTCAAGGAAGTACTGAACAAGCTGGCTAATAAGCTGTTCTATACAGGCTACAAGGATGCAAATCTGTCTGGCGTAGTTAAGATTGCAGACGGTCTGACGGCATCTAGTGTAAGCGCTACTGTCAAAGCTTCCGGCGATGTGACCTTCTCTGACGGAACTAATGGGACGAAAAAGGCAGGACAGGGATTCTATGCCTATACGCCGGAACAGGAGAAACCCAATTATAAAACAGGCGCAATTACCAAGTCTGAAGATATCAGCCTGAGCCGTGAGTTGGATGAAAGCGGCGTGGCGCATGTTTCTGTAACTGAATCGAATGCCGGGGGTGGTAAATTCGCCAGCGCCCTTTACGCAGGCGAATCAACTGATCCGTCCAGTCCGCTGACTGTCAAAATGTCTGGCAAGGGCCTGGCTTTGAATGCTGCTCAATCGGACGGACAGGCAGCAGCGATTTACGCAGGCGCTAATACCTATATCAAGGTTGTTAACCCGTCTGCTGACCAAAAGCTTTCGATTACAGCAACCAATACGGATACCAGAGCCTCTCATGGCATTTACGCCCTAGGCAATGCGCACCTGAATATCTCCGGTCCGGTAGAAATTACTGAGGTTATTACTAAGGGTGATTCTGCAACCGGCATTAATATCCAGGGCCAGCAGAGCGAGATTACTATTGATGGTCCGCTGACAATCAGCAATGTCAAAGGTCTTAGAGAACGCGGCAAAGGCATGAGTGCTTCCGGTATTCTGGTCACCGGTGACAGCTCCACTGTAACTGTCAGCGGTTCTGTAGATATTTCCGGTGTACGCGGCAGCGGTATCAAGCTGGTGGGCGCTAATACCAAGGTATCTGTTGGCGGCGGCACCATCACGGCAGCCGAAGACAGCGATCATTCGCATAATTTCTATGCAGTCCGTGTAGATAAAGGCGCGCTGGACATCAATATGAAGGATGGCGCAGCAGGCGATACGACCACCAAGATTACCGGTGATATGTATGCCACTGGTCAATATGGCAAGAAGGTTGTGGAATACACGGGCGGTGAGCTGATCGACTGGAATGACGCAGGCATCCTTAATGTGGCTTTGACCGATAAGGATTCTTTCTGGAAGGGCGTGGCGGCCTACGACCAGTATAATGATGATTATGGCGCTGGCGGCAATACTACGCATGATATCGGCCAGTTCAACCTGTATCTGCAAAACGGTGCAGCCTGGACTAACGAACAGCAGTCGCATGTGACAACTACGACCATAGCGTCTAAAAATCCTGTATGGGCAGGCAGCACGCTGGCAACACTGCATGGTGGCAGCAACGCGGCAAACGCCGGTCTGATTTATCAGAAGAACAATAATCCTATTTCTGTTGTCAATTACAGCGGTCATACCACTGTATTCTATGATCATGATGCTGCTGACCCGACCAAGATGATTGGCGGCAGCTTCCATATTACCAATGCAGCAGAAGGCTCTGCTATCACCTTTATTACAGATAATAAGGGCATTACCTCCGGCTTTGCAGAAGACGATTCCGCTGATGCTAAGGATCAAGTGGCACGCGTACTGAATAACCTGGCAGGCAAGCTGTTCTACAAGAACTATACGGATGGTCATCTCTCTGGCGTAGTGAAGATTGCTGAAGGCCTGACTGCTTCTTCCGCAGCACTGAAGACCGGCGATATTTCCTTCTCTACGGAAGATACAGGCACCTTTACACCTGGCCAGGGCTACTATGCTTATAAGACCAGCAAGCCTGGCAGCCAGATAACTAAAGAATTTACTACGGCAATTACCGGTGATGCAGCTGCTGATGCGGTTTACATAGAAAAAGGCGTACTGAAGGACGATGGCACCTATGTATTCACGGCAGACAGCACAACCATCACACCTGAAAAGCATCTGATTGCAGGTGGTGCGTATGTTCCGCAGATTGGCGCAGCGATTTCCGGCTCTGACGAAACCCATAATGTGACCATGGATATGAATGGCAACAAGCTGACGGTAGATACAACAACGGATACCCATACAACCGGTATCGCAGCCATCGGCAAGGGTGTAGTCAACATCAATAATGCCGGTGCGATGTCTGTCAGTGCTACAAGCACCAAGGGTGGTCAGACAGGTGCACTGTTCGTGAATGCCGGAGGAACGATTAATATTCACAATGCCGGTGCTGATAATGTACTTACCTTGCGCGCGAAGAGCACGGCTCCGGCAAATGCTGCCGTGATCAAGAGCATGAACGGCGTAAGCGGCGTGATGTCCAGTATTACCGTTGACGGTCTTGTCGATATTTTAGCGGAGAAGAGCAATGCTTCCGGTGCTAACGAAGCCATCAGTGCAGTTGCCTCCAAGGTTGAGATTGGCGGCGGCATTATCAAGGCGATCAACGGAGCTGAATATGCGATTCGTGCTTATGGTGAATTCGCTTCCAAGAACCGCGGACAGGTGAATGTGAATGTCAAGAAGGATGCCAAAGGCGCTATCATCGGTGCAGGCAGCAATACTGTTCAGCTGGAAGGAAATGTCTATCTCGGCGGCGGCATGGATAATGCCGGCGCCAAGGCAGATGTCAGCCTCGGTCTGAATACGAAGGACTCCTTCTGGAAGGGCGATGTAAGCAATGCTAACGGCAGCAATGCAGGTATCGTGAACCTTTACATGGGAAGTGATGCATCTTGGACCGGCAATAACCTTTCCGGCAACACCGTAAACGCTGATTTGGATCATGCAACCTGGACCGGCTCTAGCAGCGGCAATGCGATGCACCTGAAGCTGGATAACTCTATCTGGAATGTAAATGGTGCCAGCAGGCTGGCTTCCTTCTCCGGTGATAAAGGCAGCATCTTTGTGGCAAGCAATGCAGGCAACATCAGCGTAGGTGATTACAGTGGCAATACCACCGTGATTTACAGCCATGATGCTGCTCATCCGACCGATATTCTCGGCGGTAGCTTCACTATCGGTCAGGCGAAGGACGGGTCTGCCATTACGCTCATCACGGATAACCAGGGCATCACGAAAGGCTTTACCGCACAGGATAAGGCTAAAGACCAGAATACTGTTAATGAAGTTTTGAACAAGCTGGCACAGAAGCTCTTCTACACCGCAAATGACGGCAAGCTGGCTGGTACGGTCAAGATTGCTGAAGGACTGACCGCTTCCTCCAAAGCGCTCAAGACTGGCGATATTAGCTTCTCCACCGATGCAACCGGCACGAAGACTCCTGGTCAGGGCTTCTATGAGTATACGGCCAAGGATGATTCCGTTATTACTGATCCGATCACAGGTAATCTGGATAAGAAGTATGTAAATCTGGGCATCGAAACCGAAAAAGGCATTTACAACTTCACGCAGGATACAGTGATCAATGTCACAAAGGGTGATTACAGCTCGAACCTGAGTGCTATTGAATCCAGTGGCGGACCGATTACGATTCATGCCGACGGAAAGAATTTGGACGTATCCTACCATGTTCTTAAGGGCAGCAATGTGGCACGTGCGGTCGCTACCGGTCTCAGCTATGGGAAATCGAAGGATGTGACCATTACAGCTAAGAGCCTGAAGCTCAGCACGGATACCACAGGCTTCTATGGCCAGGGTGTTTATGCAACCGGCGGTAAGATTACCATTGAGGCAGACACCACTATTTCTACCTCTGCGCAGACAGAAAGCAATGGTATTTACAGTGGTAGCGGCGGTACTGTTACCATGAGCGGCAACCTGACTATCCAAAAGGATAGCAATGCAGCGAATTACATTGCTCTGAAGTCTGACGATAATGGCGTGATCAACGTCAATATGAAAGACGGCAAGGCAGGCGCTGGCATTGTCAAGATCGATGGCGATGTCTTCACCAAGTTGGCAGAAAGCTACGATTATTGGGAGGATGAAACAACTTCTACTTCTTCTACCGTTAATCTGGCATTGCAGGGCAAAGACAGCAGCTGGAACGGCCGCAGCCTCTACGAAGTTACTTCCGATGATGACTCAACCAGCTATGGCACATTTAACCTGTGGCTGACAGATGGTGCCACCTGGACTAACGAGAAGAACGGAAAGGAAGTCCCGAGCGGCTTTGCAGGCAGCCATGTAACCAACTTTACCGGCGGCAGTGATGCAGCACACGCAGGCAACATCTTCCAAAACGATACGAAGAAGATCACCATCGACAACTACAGCGGATATGCGAATATCTACTACGCGCATGAAGGAAATGGCGAAGCGGCAGAGAACTACAAAGCGGGTGACACCATCATCACCACGGCGGCTGCCGGTTCCCAGATCTCTCTCATCACAGATAACGCCGGTATCGCAATGGATAACGAATACAGCGTAGCCAATGTCCTGAATGCTCTGGCAGGAAAGCTCACCTACAGCGCCTATGCAACAAAAGGTGAGAAGAACCTCACCGGCTTTGTGAAGATCGCCGACGGACTCACCGCATCGAGCAAAGCCCTGCAGACCGGAAACATCGCCTTCAGCGATAAAGATGGCAAAGGCAGTCTGGCAGAAGGGACAGTCACACCTGGAGTCACCTATCCGGAAGAACAGGTGAAGGACACCTACACCCAGGCCATCACCGGCATCACGAAGGATGACTATATCTACAAGCAGAATGGCGTCTTGAAGGAAGAAGGTAAGTATACTTTCACGAAGGATCCGACAAAGATCACGGTAGAAGAAGGCTCCGCTATCGATGCCAAGGCGGATATCACCATCGATACCAGCAAAGCGAAGCTGGAACTCTCCGGCAAAGACGCCGGCATCAAGGCGGATGTTCATCAGGTATCCATAACCGGCAGCACCGTGATCACCGGTAAAGACGCGATCTCCGCTTCCCATGGCGGCAAAGTCACGCTGAATGGTATGACCGACATCAAAGCAGCTGGCGAGGATGGCACAGCGATTTCTGTAGCTGACAAAGACAGTGAGGTCGCTATCACAGGCAATGCAGCCGCTTCGATCATGGGCGCTGTCTACGTCGCAGGCGGAAATCTTACTGTAAATACCGGGGTCACCACCATGAAGGGCGATGTACTCGTCGATGGCGGCAAGGCTGACATCACCCTCGGAGACAAGGCTTCCACACTGACAGGCGATCTGTCTGTCAGCGAGGGCGGTCAGCTGACGCTCAATGTTAGCAATGGAGCCAAGGTGACAGGCAGCTATGCAGCAAGCAATGGCACCCTCACCATGAACGTCAAGGATGGCGGCTACTGGATCCTGAAAGATGCAGCAAACACCACCAGCCTGTATGCGACAAGCCTTGCTGATGCAGCAGAGGATGCGAACGCACCTGCAGCAGGAACCCTCAACGTCAATGGCGGCAGAGATAAAGCACACACCGGCTACATCGACATGACAGAGAGAACCCAGAACCTCGATATCGCAAACTTCAGCGGACATGAAACCTTTATCATGGCGCATAAAGACGACGGTACCTTCACCAGCGGCAACGTGAACATTGCCAAAGCAGCTGCCGGCTCCGGACTGACGCTTTACACCGCGAACAACGGCATCGACATGACGAATAAAGAACAAGTCACCAATACCCTGAACGCATTGGCAAATAAGGCCTTCTATACAGAGGGGAACGATGCAGGCAAGGTCAAGAACCTGACTGGTGAAGTAAAGATCGGCGAAGGTCTCACCGCATCGAGCCAAGCCCTGCAGACCGGAAAGATCGCCTTCAGCGATACAGATGGTCAGGGAAGCCTGGAAACAGGCAGCGTCACACCAGGTGTTACTCCGGCACCGAATCCACAGCCTGGGACCGGTACCGAATCACCTAAGATCCAAGAAGGTGAATACGAGACCTTCGTCATGAAGGGCGCAAGGAGCGCCGTCACCACCTCCATGCACAGCTGGCGTGACAACATGCAGGACACCTACACCGGAGCAGACCTCGCTGATGAAGACGGCATCTTTGCCAAAGCTCTTGGCGGCAAGACCTCCTCGGACGTCAGCGGACTGAAAGACAGCAACAGCTACTGGGGCGCACAGGTCGGCTACGACAAAGCCCTCGCAAACGGCTGGCACACCGGCGTAGCCTTCGACTACCGTGATGGAGACAGCGATTACCTCCTGGGCGGCAAAGGCGACAACAAACTCTACAGCTTCGGCGTCTACGGCGTGAAGAAGATGGAAGACGGCAGCTACTTCAGAGTGGCAGCGAAAGCCGGCCGTGTAGAAAACGAATACGACGTCTATTCCGAACTCAATAAGCTGCATGCAGACTACAAAGCCAGCGCCTATGGCCTCACCGCAGAATACGGCAAGACCTTTGGCAGCGAGATGAGCTACATCACCCCGAAAGTACAGCTCACCTGGTCCCGTGTAGGAAGCAAGGACTACACCGGCAGTGCAAACAATGGCGCGACCATGAACATCTATCAGGACAGCTACGACAGCCTCATCGGCCGCCTCGGCTTCGAAGCAGGCATGAAGAAAGCCCATGGCAGCCTCCATGCAGGACTCTACCTGGCGCATGAATTCAATGGAGACATCGACACCCGCTACTTTGCCAAAGACGGCGGATGGAAATCCACCTCCTTTGATGGAGATGACACCTGGGCAGAACTGGTACTGGGCGGAGAGTATAGCGTAGGCAGAAACAGCCAGCTCTATGCAGACTTTGCAAGAGATCTTGGCGGTGACTTCCAGAGAAAGTGGAAGCTGAATGCCGGCATCCGCCTCAGATTCTGATAAAGTCCTCGATTGACCGCGTGAGAACGCAAACAAAAAAGGATGAAACTAAGCGTAAGGCTTGGTTTCATCCTTTTTGTTGTCTTGAAAGCAGGCAGGAGGTAAAGATATAAGGGTAGTCCCTGACGTGTGTGGGAGAGAGGCTCAGCTGGTTCTATAGGTTCAACATCCTCCTTAAATAGCTCGCTATTCGCGTCAGATGATTCCTTGCTCTGTATAAAAATCCAAGAATGAAATCTGACAACAATTTAATCAGTGTTTCCCTGGAGATCTTTCTTGCAGGACGGTATACGGCACATGCGAGACGGTGGTATAACGCAGCAACAAGGCATCGCTGCTGTGTCCATGCATACGTGCTGATTACCGCAGTGCAGTAGAGATCCCTCGGCTACGCTCGGGATGACGATACGGGGATTCCCCTTATCCAAGGAAACACTGATTTAATCTGACAACGGATTGAATCAGTGTTTCCTTAGAAATGAGAAATGGCGATACGCTATCTCGTTGACCTCAATAGAAAAGCGCGACAATCTTTGCTGGATTGTCGTGCTTTTGCGTTTGATGAAATATTATTTCACCGGATTTCTCAGTGTCCCGATGGGGTCGATGTTGATCTCTACCACATCGCCTTTTTTGAGAAATTTCGGCGGGTTGAAGCCCATGCCTACGCCCTGCGGGGTGCCGGTCGCGATGACGTCGCCCGGGAGGAGAGTCATGCCGTCGGAGAGAGTCGCGATGAGTTTCGGAATGGAGAAGATGAGGTCGGTGGTGGTGCCTTCCTGACGCAGGCTGCCATTGACTTTCGTGTAGATGGTGAAGGGAAGCGGCCAGTCACCGACCATGACGGTCGGGCCCATCGGGCAGAAGGTATCGAGGCTCTTGCCGCGGAACCACTGGAGGTGCTTTTTCTGCAGGTCTCTGGCGGTGACGTCATTGATGATGGTGTAGCCATAGACGTATTTCATCGCATCTTCTTCCGCGATGTTCGTGCCTCGTTTGCCGATGATGACGCCGAGCTCGCCTTCATAGTCGACTTCCTGGGTGACTGCGGGATGGCTGTCGATTTCCTCGTCTGGCCCGATGATGGAGGTGGTGGCTTTGGTGAAGAAGATCGGATCTTCCGGGTTCTTGGCATTGGCATTCTGGTCAAATTCCTTGACGTGTGCCTGATAGTTCTTGCCCACGCAGAGGACGTTCCTTCTGGGGTAGAAGGGGGCTTCGAGACGGACGTCTGCGAGCGCGACCGGAGCGACGGCTTTGTCCTTTCCGTTCATTTCGAGCGCGTGAGCGAGGTTCAGGAGGCCTTCTTCGCCGCTTTCGATGAAATCGCCGAGCGTCTCAGCGAGGGGGATGAAGTAGGTTTCTTCAAGATCGATGGCGGGGTAGATGGAAGTGCCGTCGGCGGACAGGACGCCCCACTGGCGTTCGCCTTTGTAGTTGTAGGATACAAGTCTCTGCATAATAGACCTTCTTTCTTATAATATAGAGTGTGGACATATTATAGCATAAATACAGGAAATATGGTTGATTGGTTCATGGTCTGGATAGCGGGGAATAACAGGTTCAAGTGGTTCAACGGGTTCGATGGGTTCAAAAGGTTCAATGGGGGTGGTACGGCGCAAAAAATAATGAAGCGCCGCGGAGTTTTAATAGCGCTTCGCACCGTTGTCATTTCGAGCGTAGCCGAGAAATCTCTATGGCAGAACGCTCATTGCCTGATGTGAGACAACACCAAGACATCGTTTTCCCTTGGCGCATACACGCAGATTCCCGCAGGGCAGTAGAGATCGAGGACTGCGCTCGGAATGACGATACGAAAGGATGGCTGTCCCCACGTCCTTCAGGCAGCGCCCCTTTTATACGGCGGCGAAGCCGCCACCACAACCCTGAACCCGTTCCCCTTTCCTCTAAACTTTCTCTATTTATCCCTTGCATTCTGCTATCCCGTTTGTTATAATAGCAAAGAATTATCTATGTAGTTGAAATGAGGTGCAACAATTGAAGAAGGGACTTCATCCGGATTATCATCCAGTCGTTTTCCGCGACATCGGTGCTGACTACTCTTTCCTGACCCGTTCTACAGCAACTTCCAACCAGACTGTAAAATGGGAAGATGGCAATGAATACCCGCTGATCAATATCGATATCAGCAGCAAATCCCATCCATTCTATACAGGACAGCAGCGTTTCGGTAAGGCTCGTGGCCGTATCGAAAAGTTCAACAAACGTTACGGCAAATCCGCAGAATAAGGAACAGGGCGCAAGCCCTGTTTTTTATTGCCTTTTTTTGATATACTAGGAAAGATGTGTATGTGGGGAAATGGATATTTCAAGTATCCGTTTGAAATTTTGGCTATGGTTCAGGGTTCAGGTTGATGGGTTCAGGGCTGGGTTCCGCGTGGCTCGAGATTCTTCGACTCAGTTCCCACTGTTCTGATTACGCATGAGCAAACATACGGCATTTCACTCCGCTCAGAATGATGACGCCGCGATTTCAGTCACTAGTCACACCTAATCCCTAGCCACTCATCCCTATGTTCAAACTACAAACGACCAAATTTATAACAGGAGTAACCAATATGCAGATCAGCAAATTAGATGGTATGGAAGCCAGATATATGGCACTGGAAGATCAGCTGAGCGATCCTTCGGTGATCGCCGATCAGAACCGCTGGAGAGAGCTCTCGAAGGAGCATGCGGAGCTGGGAGAGATCGTTTTCAAGTATAGAGAATATAAGGAGGCGCTCAAGGGGATCCAGGATGCACTGGAACTTCTGGACGATAAGTCGCAGGCTGATCTCCATGAGCTGGCGAAGGAAGAACTGAAGGAAAATGAAGAAAAGCGGGATGCGCTGGATCTGGAAATCCATAAGATGCTGATCCCGAAGGATCCGAATGATGGGAAGAATGTCATCCTGGAAATCCGCGCGGGTACGGGCGGCGAGGAGGCGGCGCTCTTTGCATCGGATCTTCTCAAAATGTACCTGAAATTTGCAGAGCGCAAGGGCTGGAAGGCAGAGATCGCGGATGCGAATGAGACGGATCTCGGTGGGTTCAAGGAAGTCACCTGCACCATCGAAGGGAAGAATGCGTACTCGATCCTGAAATTCGAGAGCGGCGTACACCGCGTGCAGCGTATCCCTGAAACGGAGAGCCAAGGGCGTGTGCATACGTCGGCGGTCACGGTGGCTGTCCTTCCGGAGGCGGAGGATGTAGATATCGAGGTGCGCCGCGAAGACCTGCGTATCGATGTATATCGTTCTTCCGGTGCGGGCGGTCAGCACATCAATAAGACGTCTTCGGCGATCCGACTGACGCATCTTCCTACGGGCATGGTGGTCACTTGTCAGAATGAACGAAGCCAGCGTCAGAACAAAGAGAAGGCGCTGCAGATCTTGAAGTCTCGTCTCTATGACCAGGCGATGCGGGAGTCGCAGAGCAAGGAAGCGGCGGACCGCAAGAATCAGGTCGGCAGCGGCGACCGTTCGGAGCGTATCAGGACGTACAATTTCCCGCAGGGCCGCGTGACAGATCACCGCATCAATATGAGTATTTACCAGCTCGATGATTTCATGAATGGGAACATGGATGCGATCCTTGACCGGCTGATGGAAGAGGATCTGGCGCGCCGCATGAAAGAAGGGGAAGCGAATGGCCGCTAATACGCTCTGGACGATCCAGCGCCTGCTCGCATGGACGACGCAGTATTTCCAGAATCACGAGATCGAGTCGCCGCGTCTGGACGCAGAGCTCTTGCTTGCGAAGGTTCTTCACAAGCAGCGGATCTTCCTCTATACGGATTTCGAAGAAATCGTGAATCCGGAGGAGCTCGCACTTTTCAAGTCTTTCATACAAAAGCGTGTGAAGGGAATTTCCACGGCAGCTATCATTGGCGAGAAAGAATTCATGGGACTCACATTTCATGTGAATGAGGATGTCCTGATCCCTCGCCCGGACACAGAGACATGGCTGGAAAAGGTCATCCAATACCATAGAAATGACGGCGCGATCGAGGTCGCGGACCTCGGGACAGGGAGCGGGGCGATCCTCCTCTCTTTCCTGTATTATTGCAAGGAAGCGAAGGGGGTCGGCATCGATATTTCTGAAAAAGCCCTCGCTGTCGCAAAAGAAAATGGGAAAGAGCTTGCGATGGAGGAACGCGCGGCGTGGACACTCGGGGACTATATCGATGCGCTGCCTGAGGGGGAGCTGTATGATGGCATCCTTTCAAATCCTCCCTACATTCCTCGCGAAGATATCGCCCATCTTCAGGAGGAAGTAAAGCATGAGCCGATGCTTGCGCTCGATGGGGGAGAGGATGGTCTCGTTTTCTACCGCCGCCTCGCTGAGAAGGCAGCCGCGCATCTGAAAGAGGGCGGTTTCCTTGCCGTGGAATTCGGCATCCACCAGTGGGAAAAGATTCTTTCGCTTTTGAAGGAAACGGGCGCGTTTGAGGATTTCGAAGTCATCAAAGACTACGGCGATATCGAGCGCGCGATCTATTGCAGAAAGAAGAAGCAGCATGACTGAAAAAGTAGAAGTCAATGACCTATATTATAAGGATAAAGTAAAGGCGCTCGGCCGCATCATTCGTGAGGGCGGTCTTGTGGCTTTTCCGACGGAGACGGTCTATGGTCTTGGAGGAAATGCGCTCGATGCGGGTGCGGCGAAAAAGATCTACGCCGCGAAGGGCCGCCCCTCGGATAATCCGCTCATCGTCCATGTGGCGGATCCCTCTGACGTGGAGAAGTACGCAGCCGAGGTCAGCCCGCTCGCAAGGCGGCTGATGGATACCTTCTGGCCGGGGCCTTTGACCATTGTTTTCCCGAAGAAGGATTGCATCCCGATGGAAACATCCGGGGGACTCTCCACCATCGCCATCCGCTGCCCGAGGAGTGAGGCGACACGCGCCCTCATCCGTGCAGCTGGCGTCCCCATAGCAGGTCCGAGTGCGAATATTTCCACCCGTCCGAGCCCGACGACCGCGGACGATGTGCTGCATGATATGAATGGACGCATCGCCGCCGTCATCGATGGCGGCCCCTGTCAGATCGGCCTCGAGTCCACCGTGGTGGGCATCGAAGGGGGTGAGATCGTCATCTACCGTCCCGGCGGCACGACGAAGGAAGCGCTCTCTGCCATCGCACCGACGACGGTAGACAGCGCACTCGCCAAAGAGGGCGCACATCCGAAGGCACCCGGCATGAAGTATCGCCACTATGCGCCTTCCGCGCCGCTCACCGTGTATACGGGAGAGGCGGGGAAGGTGGCAGAGGAAATCTTCTCCTTTGCGGAAAAGACGGATAAGAAGTATGGTTTCTTCGTCAGCGAAGAAACGGCTCGTCTTCTCCCCAAGGGACTTCCTGTTTTCGTCTGGGGACATCGGGAGGATAAAGAGAGCTTCGCGCACAACCTCTTCTCCGGCCTCCTCTACTTCAATCGCCACCCCGTCGATGCCATCATTGGTGAAGGCACGGATACCGCAGGTCTCGGTCTCGCCATCATGAACCGCCTCACCAAGGCGTCCGGGTATCATATCGTGGTGGAGAAGAGGTAGGAGCGGACGGGTTCAAAGGGTTTCTAGGTTTTGTGAATTGACGGACTTTTTCCATCGGCATCATAGAAATCCGGCGCCTCTTTTTACCTATATGTACCGCACCATATCCGTTGGGTGCATAGAACGCGTTATGCGAAAGGAACAACTCGCCCATTGCCGAGCTGTTCCTTTTTATGTGCCGCTGTTGTATACTGAAATGGTACAGTATTCCTATTTTCCAAGGAGGGCGAAGATTATGAAAATTGCTATGGCGAGTGATCACGGTGGGTTTGCACTCAAAGCTTCTCTTATGAAGCATCTGGACGAAGAGAAGATCGAATACATAGATTGCGGGACATACTCGGAAGAGTCCTGTGATTATCCGGATTTTGCAGAGAAGGCCTGCAAGCTGGTGCAGCAGGGTGAGGCGACGTATGCGATCCTCGTCTGCGGGACAGGCATCGGCATGTGCATCGCTGCGAACAAGATGAAGGGCATCCGTGCGGCGCTCTGCGGCGATACCTTCTCCGCACATTTCACCCGTGCGCACAATGATGCGAATGTCATGACGCTTGGCGCGCGTGTCGTCGGACCGGGGCTTGCGGAATTCATCATGGACGAATTTTTAAAGACTCCGTTCGAAGGTGGCCGCCATGCCAGAAGAATTGCAAAGATCGCTGCGATCGAAGAGGTGCAATAGTGTTTGAAGACTTACAGGAACAGGCAGTAAAAGCTTTCCATGAGCTTTGCGAAATTTCTTATTTCAGAAAAGGGAGTCTCATCGTCATCGGTGGCTCGTCGAGCGAGATCCGCGGCGGACACATCGGCAAGGATAGCTCCTATGAAGTTGGCACGGCTGTCGTGACGGCTCTGATGGAAGAGGCAGAGAAGGAGGGACTCGCTCTGGCCTTCCAGTGCTGCGAGCATCTGAATCGGGCGCTCATCATGGAGCGCAGCGAAGCAGAGAAGCGCGGCTATGAGGAAGTGACGGTCGTCCCCTGGTTGCATGCCGGCGGTGCCTTCTCGACGAATGCTTTCTATCATTTCAAGGATCCGGTCGCTGTGATGGAGATCAAGGCTGACGGGGGACTCGATATCGGGCTTACGATGATCGGGATGCACTTGAAGCGCGTGGCTGTCCCTGTCCGTCTGGTGAATAACCATATCGGGGCGGCCCTTGTGGCAGCTGCCCGCACCCGCCCGCCGCTCATTGGCGGAGAGAGAGCGCACTATGTGAGGGAAAATGACAAGTGATGAGTGACTGGTGACTTGAATGCTGTTTTCGGGTATCGCCATTATTTATACTCCGCGGCGCTTCCCTATGATTATGTGCCGCACCACTCCCGCTGAACCCTCTGAACCGGTGGAACCCGCGAAACCTCTTTCGCACGCAATCAAGGGACGGCACGCCCTATGGGCTAACCCCGAACCTTGAACCCTATTTCCTCTTTACTTCTTCCTTATTTGTGCTATACTATTCTTGTGAGTGATTTCACGAATAGCATACCTGCTCAACGGAAGGGCTTGGCCATGTATCCTGAAGGGTACACGCTAAGCCCTTTTTCTATATCAAGTATGCATATTTCAAACCCAAAGATGCATTTGTGTGTGCCTCATGATACAATAAATCAAATGTATGCAGGAACCGGAAATGAGTGACTGGAGGATATTTGAGGCGGAGAGTGCTGCTTTAGCGAGCGGTGCTTGGTGAAATGGTGCGATGCGCCGATATTTCTCCACTCTCATTGAAGAAAGTTTTGCATCATGGGGTGTATGAATCGATCCATTCGATTTCACTTTGAAAAATGAAGGGAGTTCATTTCAATGAAACACTTAAAAGAAGACAAAGCGGTTTATGAAGCCATTCAGAAAGAGCTGGACCGTCAGAGAAACAAGCTGGAAATGATCGCATCTGAAAATATCGTCAGCTATGCTGTCATGGAAGCGCAGGGCAGCGTCCTCACAAACAAATATGCAGAAGGCTACCCGGGCAAGAGATATTACGGCGGCTGTGAATATGTCGATGTCGTCGAACAGCTGGCGATCGATCGTGCGAAGGAGCTCTTTGGCGCGGAACATGTGAATGTACAGCCGCATTCCGGCTCGCAGGCGAACTTCGCTGTCTACTACGGTCTCTTAAAACCGGGCGACACCATGATGGGCATGAACCTCACGGATGGCGGTCATCTGTCTCACGGCAGCCCGGTCAATATTTCCGGCAATTATTTCAATGTCGTTTCTTACGGCGTCAGAAAAGAAGATGAACTTCTGGACTATGAAGCCATGGAAAAGACTGCGAAGGAAGTCCAGCCGAAGCTCATCATCGGCGGCACCAGTGCATACTCCCGCATCATAGACTTCGAACGTATTGCAGCGATCGCCCATGAAGTCGGCGCACTCTTCATGGTCGATATGGCACACTTCGCTGGCCTTGTCGCAGGCTGTGAATATCCGAGCCCGGTGCCGTGGGCAGATATCGTGACCACCACTACCCACAAGACTCTTCGCGGACCGCGCGGCGGCATCATCATGTGCAAGGAACAGTATGGCAAAGCCATCGATAAAGCGGTATTCCCGGGCATGCAGGGCGGTCCTCTCATGCATGTCATCGCAGCAAAGGCTGTCGCTTTCGGCGAAGATCTCTCCGATGATTTCAAGCAGTATGCAAAACAGATCAAAAAGAATGAAAAGGTCCTCTCTGATGAGCTGCAGAAGAATGGCATCCGCGTCGTTTCCGGCGGTACCGATACCCATGTCCTCCTCGCTGATATGAAAGCTATCGGCATCACAGGTAAGGTCGCACAGACGGTTCTCGATGAGATCGGCATCACCGCAAACAGAAACACCATTCCGTTCGAGACTCTCTCTCCATTCGTCACGAGCGGCATTCGTCTCGGCTCCCCGGCCCTGACCACCAGAGGATTCAAGGAAGATGACTTCAAGGAAGTCGCAGATATCATCTCGACGGTCGTCAAAAATCCGGAGGATGCAGCAGTTAAGGCGGACTGCGCAAAGCGTGTCCATGCTCTCTGCGTGAAGTATCCGCTCTACGAAGATCTGTAATCTTCTCGCAAACTAAGGAAACGCTGATTAAATTGCAGAATCAGATTTCATATGGATTTTTATACATAGTGTCGTCGACATTCTCCTTAAATAGCTCGCTATTCGCGTCGAATGTTTCCTTGCTCTGTATAAAAATCCAAGAATGAAATCTGATAACGATTTAATCAGTGTTTCCCTAAAAAAGGGGCTGTGAAGAAATGAAGATTCATTTCTTCACAGCTCCTTCTTTTGTGTCCTTTTTTACTCCTGGTAGTAAAAAACAAGAGGAAAAGGGCATACTTCCCCCTTTCCCCCAAAAAATCAGCTTTTTAAAATTAAGCTGCCATATCCATATGTGCCTGTTGCTTCCTATGGTATTTATACAGGTTGAAGCCAATAGAAACCAGAAACACTTCCATTTTCACTGAATCCATACCTCTTCGGACAATCCGGTCATATTCCCGGTCGTTCTTCATCACTCCGAAAGTACCTTCTGCCTGAATCGCACGGTTCCTCCTCAGCAGAAATCCACGGGTATCTGTCAATCGTCCAATGACTTCAGCATGAACCTTTGTAAGTTCACGATTCAGGCTGATCCGTCTGTTATGAGGTGTTTTCTTGC
>OIWK01000592.1_pt1 | contig 38553 bp, 33 predicted proteins | sample 1587401 | NCBI WGS metagenome assembly OIWK01 (sample SAMEA3888911, study PRJEB22519) | human gut metagenome | biome: human gut; feature: human-associated habitat; material: faeces | place: Denmark | collected 2009 | reverse complement strand
ATTTTATCATAGAAGACCTTAAAATCCTATTTACAGAAAAACTTTCACAGACTCGTATGTCCATGATCAGCCAATTCACGTGCAATGACACAACCGACGATACCACTGCCAATAATATAGTAATTACTCATTGTTCATATCCTCCTTAAGTTTATTGATTACTTTTTTTATCCCAACTTCAAAAGGTACGCGAGGTATAAAGCCAGTATCTGTTGTTATTTCAGAAAGATCGACACAAGATGATGGTAATTTTTTACAATCATATGGTATATCTCCAATGCCTAAAGGCAGTGAAGGGTCAATCAGTTCATGTATGATTCTAATATAATTACTGAGAGGCCAATTATCACCATGACCTATGGCATACACTTTTCCGTTCTTACCCTTGCGACCTATTGCCAACAATGCATCTATTACATCATCAATGTAAACATAATCCCATTTTTGTTCCAACTTTGTGAGAGAAGGTTTTTCGCCATGTAATAACTTCTCTATTGTATAGAAGATTACATTATTATCACGGCGATCCGCGGCATATATACCTGCAATGATTGTATAGATAAATTCAATATCGTTTCTGGTAGCAAAATCACTACAGAGATAACGTAAAGCAATTTTTGCAGCACCATACGAATTATTAGGGGATGGTACAGCGTCTTTGTTAAGTGGTTTTCCGTAGTAGAGATACTCATTAGTAGACCCAGGAAAGATAATCTTTTTTACATGAATTGCAATGGCAAATTTCATACAATCCAAGGACATATTAATATTTGACATTTGTATCTCCAGATTATTCCTCAATTCTGGTCTGACTCCAGTCCAAGCGAAATGATATAGTATATCAATGTCTGTTGGAAAATCCTCAATGTGATCAAGAATATTGTTTAAATCCATTTCAATGATATGTAATTTGGAATTAGTAACTAGATAGGAACTTCCAGGATAAATAATGGCATAGGTCTCGATATTATTTAATAACAATGCATCTACCAAATGTTTGCCAATGAAACCATTAGCTCCGGTTACAATTGCTTTCTTCATATTTTCCTTCCTTTTATGATGTAGTATAGAATATAAAGTATTTGCAGTATATTTTGCGCCATATAAGATATTCCCATCGTTAGTATCGTGCCATTAATTCCAAATCGTTGAATTAATGGATTGGCTATGAGAATACATACTATTAAAGAAATGCCTGAAAAGATAGTAACTTCTTTATTTTTTTTCATGGATATAAGTATGGAATTACCACACATACCCAGAGCATAAATCACAGTTGCAATAATTAAAGGATACAAATAGTGTACATAAGGAATAATGCTAGATGTATATATGAGGGACATGATGGGTTGTCCGGCAAATATCACACCAATGATGAAAATTCCACCTAATACAATTGTTCCGGCAATAGACATGACAAAGTATTTCATAAGCGTTTTGTAGTCTTTTTGAAGCACTAATTTTCCGTACAATGTCATAAAAGGTGTAAGTAAATTAGGAACAATCGCAGTGATCAATACGGTTGGTGTTGAGACATTTCCGTAGTATCCTAAAATTTCAGTTCCATAATAGGATTCGAGCAATGTTCGTGGCAACGAGGTTATCACAATAGGGAAAAGCGTCGTCAGTAACAGTAAAAAGCAATTTTTTAGTAAAGGTACTGCATGTGTTTGAGAATACGTTGGCGTTGAAAATAATTTGCAATAGTTGCGGTAATCATAAAATAAATAAACTAGTAAGGCGACTAAAGTGATGCAAAATAATGATTTGGCAACATCGTTCCAAAGAAACTGCGCAACTGTAAAAATAACAAGCATTGCTATACTTTTTATACACATAGACTTGGCAGAAATATCGAGTCGCCCGATTTTCTGCATTTCGCCAAATAAAACGTCTGATAATGCCTCAAAACTGCGAAACAACGTATATGCTAAAATTGCCATAGTCTTCCCGATAGGATAGTGTAGGATACATAGTAACAATATGATAAGCAGTAAGCCAATAACAGTTGTAATGTATCTGGATTTTAAATATTGAGTCGATGTGAATTCGTTGTCCACATCGGCTGCCTGATATGAGCGCATACCATACATTTGTATAAAATAAAATATGTTTCCAATGGATATGGCAAGGGTCAGTACGCCAACGGCTTCGACACCGCTAATTCTTGTCGTAATGACGGTTAATAGCCATTGTGCAAAGAGGTATATTAAATTTCCAAGTGTATTGTAAAGAGCTTGTTTTTTATAATTCATCTTTAAACCTGAAAGTACATGATCTTGGATAAAAGGTGATAGCCTAATAATCCTAATTTCATGGTGTGAGTGCGTTCTAACAGTGAGGATAGTCTAATAATCCAAATCGCATATTTACGAATATGGTTATTTTTTCCCCAGATATAAGGATTATGAAGATAATCTGGCAAGGTAGACGCCATTATTTCATGAAGCCTTACATAATTTCTGCATTTCTCTTTATATGGGGCATCGCGCAAAAATTGATAAATATAACTATAATAATTGTGACAAATTTGATATTCTATGGCAAACCGGGTCATGCTATCACTGCACGAGTCAAAAACACTCATACATATATTAAGAAAATCACTAAAAGAATATCGAGGAGTCGTCCAAATATGTTTATATAACTCACTATTTCGCGAAGTGGAGTCGGTATGTACAAGGTAGTTATAGCATGGATCATAAACATAGGCAGCCTTCTTGACATATTGTGAGAATTTTAATGTCTTTTCGGAATCTATCCATAAACTATCACTTACCTGAATTCGATTTTGGATATAAATACTCCGTTTAAATAGATTTGCCTGTTGCATGCCATAAAACCAGTAAATAGGATCTGAGGCTAATAGTTGCACCTGAAGGATATTGCCGTTATCATCGACATCTTTAAAAGCAGAAATGACGCGGTCAGCATTACACGAATGAGCAGCGTCGGTCAGTTTTTGCAATGTATCTGAATCCATCCAATCATCTGCGTCGTGAAATAGCAGATATTCACCTTGGGCAGCGTAAGCACCGGTGTTATCTCCATGAGCAACACCAATATTCGTTTTGATGTCGCATATCTGATAGGCAATATCAGAATGTTTGGCAATAAACTCTTCAAAAACCTGTAAAGAATTATCCGTGCTGCCATTATTAACAAACACAATCTCAAAATCACGAAATGTCTGTGAGGCGATCCCTTCTAATGCGCGTGGGAGCAAGTGGGCATAATTATAACAAACTAATACAATTGATACACATGGTGTTGTTTTCATAGAAACTCCTTATTTTGCAATGTATTTGAAAAAGAACGACTCATCTGCGTTTCCTGAAAAGTTTGGATAACACATGATCTCATCAATAGAGACCGGTTGAGCCATAATAGTTTGGTTACTGTGATATAACATATTGGTATTGCGGAAAGTCCGTATAAATTCTCCGCAAGGTGTAATGGAACCACATAACAATAATAGCGTGATGGCAATAACTATACGATGGTTATGTTGTCGATATGCCATTTTCCATGTATCCATCAGCAAAAGCATGAGTACGAACAACGCTGGAATAGAAGCCTTTAGACAAAAATCCTGACCGCTTCCAACGTGAAGAATAGGACAGATGGCAAGTGTTGTGAGCGATATCCAATACAGCAAATTTTCTTTTTGATATTGGTAGATGACGAAGGCATATAAGCCAACCTCTAGCAGCAAAAATAAGATATATAGCATCAAATATCCCTTAGTCCAAGTTACCTTTGAGGAGTGGTTATTTGCAGATATATTACCAATTTCGTATAAGAAAGAAACGATACCAATGCAACCACCGCCCAGTATATTCTCGATACTAAATAAGTGATTGAACTTCAAGAGGGCAAATTTACATTTACTGGTCGAAATTGTTATATCACTATGAAATGTATTATCAAATATTTTATATACTAGAAAAGGAAGCATACCGACAAATGGAAGAGTGCATTCTAGTAAACCACAACTCCAGAAAAAGATAAGATGTCGGTTATCCTTTTGGCGTAGTATTAATAGGGTAAGTAACCAAGTATATATGGACTGATTAAATACCCAAAAAAGTTGTGTTGTGTTACTGGAAAATTCAAATCCAGACCACCATTCAATGTGTAAAAAATGTTCAAAATCAGATAGATTAATTTGTAAAAGGAAGCATCCTATAATATCCAGACCACTAAAAAAAATGAGGCATAATAATGACTTTATAGAAAAACTGCCCAAGCGTTCACTTATCAAATAGTAGATAATGAAGAGTCCTAATACAGCCCATAACGCTTGAAAAGCATAACCGGCATTGAGACCGAACAACTTACCTACTACAGCAGATGGCAACCAGAAGCCAATGTAGTAAATAAGAGCACGTGGTTGCATTGTACCGTTCATATTCATTTTGACAATAACTGGCCAATCTTCTTGAACAAGAAGATTAAAGGTTTCATTACGCCACCAGTGATCTTTGTTTTGGAAAACAAATCCTCCGATACCTGAAAAATAAACCCATAGTATAAGAATAACTATGATTGGGAGAAGTAGAAAAAAAATCTCCTTATTAAACGTTGGCATCCACATGTCTTTCTGCTTTTGTATCATCCGAAAGATACAGAAACAAATCACCAAACACAGAGGGATAGAAATCAATGGTTTAATCCATCCTGCAAAAAAAATCAGAATGGGTAAAAAAAGGTAAAGATAAGCAAAACTTTTCAATATTTTTTGACGCATGTTTGAAGTCTCCATAAATTACTAGAAATTTATCCTTTCTTCCTCGACTACCAATGGTCGATTCATAATACGTTGATTGATACTCATAATGTATTCTCCCAGAAATCCTAAGAAGAATAGCTGCACAGATCCCAAAAAGAACATGCCAATTGTGATTGGCGCAATTCCAGCAGAAAAATTATTCCACCAGACAAGTTTGGCAATCAGATAAAAAATACCAATAATAAAACTGATGATGCCACAACCTACACCGAGGAAAGTTGCAAGGCGCAAACCTATTTTTGTATAGGAGGTGAAGCTGAGCATGGCAGCATCATAGAGTGACATAAAATTATTGTGTGTCTTTCCTGCACGACGCTGTGGTTGTTCGTATTCAATCTCTTTTCTCTTATAACCAAGTTCTGCGACTATACCGCGTAAAAATGGGGTAGGATCTTTGAGCTCTCGTAATACTTGCACAAATTCTTTATCGTATAGCCCGGATCCTGTAAAGTGCTCGATCTGTTCTGTATCAGAAAATTTTTTGATAATGCGATAGTAGAAACTACGCAGATGATACATAATCGGATTTTCCTTACTGCTGGATTTGATACCGATGACAATTTTATAACCGTTTTCCCATTCCTCCAGATATCTGGGAATCAACTCGATCGGATCTTGAAAATCGCAGACCATGGAAATCGTACAATCACCTGTTGTCTGCAAGATGCCATAATAAGGTGAGTTGAATTGCCCGAAATTTTTGGCATTAAAAATGGCTTTAATCTTAGGATTGTCAGCGCATATTTGACGTAGCAGAGGACGGGTACTATCGCTTGAATCATTATCAATAAATAAAAGTTCATAATCGTATTGCGGCAATTCATTTGTAAATAAGTTGACGATTGCCTGACTCATTGGGACAACATTATCTTCTTCGTTATAGCATGGAATGAGAATGCTTACTTTTTTCATATGTTTATATAGAAAACTTCTTAGTGGTGTTTGCACCACTCGATGGTTTCTTGGATTCCTTTCTCAAAAGAGTAATGCGGCATAAAACCGGTATCTTGTTGTAAATCATTGATATCTGCTTCCAGATGCATGACCTGTAGAGGACTATAGGGGATTTCGCCAAGCCCTAAAGGTAGATGTGGATCAATTACATCTCGCAGAATGTATATATAATTTTTGAGTTCTGTAGCATGACCGCTTCCAATGCAGTAAACCTTTCCTGATTGACCCGTGTTGCCGAGAAGGTAAAAAGCCAGCCCAGCATCCTTGGAATATAGATAGTCCCATTCTTGCAGTCCTGCGGTTAAAGCTGGTTTTTCCCCTGCAAGCAATTGCTGTATGGTTGAACTAATCATGGTATTTGCTCCATCGCAAGGTCCATAAATGCTAAGAACTCTAGTCCAAATATGTTCCATACCAAGTTGTTCACAACGAATACGGCTCATTTGTCCGGCACATAGTTTGGCAATGCCATATCCATTCTCAGGGAACGTGGGTGTGGATGCGGAAATTTTTCCCTCGACACGTCCGTATTCTGCCTGAGATCCAGCACCAATAAAGCGTTTACAACCAAGAGCATGTGCGGCATCTACAGCATCCAGCGTATATTGGATATTGCGTAGCTGAAGTGAAGTATCGTTGCGTCCGGTTCCAATTGTTGCTGCCCAGCCCAGATGATAAAAGACATCACAAGGCGATGATATCTGTTCAACTAAATGATTTAATTCACTTAAATCGCAGTCGACTATCTCAATCAGTGGATGAGATGGAATATTGCATTTGCGACTAGAGTTTTTCCGGCATATGGCATAAACCTTTACATGGTTTGCAATCAGTTCATGAATCAATGCTACACCGATAGCACCGGTAGGACCGGTTACAATTACTTTTTTCATATAATAAAATCCTTTTTATTCCTCTAGGAGAGGGATAAACATAATTTCTTTGAGTTCTTCTCTTGGCAAAAATGGTGCAAGATCCTCCAAAGGAGGGCTGACCAAAGTGCCGTCTTCCAGGCGTTTGGTACTGCTTTTGGGTTCCCAACGCTGCTCTGTGTCGGTATAGATTTCACAGAATACAGGACCATCGAGGGCAAGCACCTTATCTACAGTTTCTTTCATGGAAGCATTGGAATGTGCTTCGTAATATGGAAAGCCGAAGGCATCTGCAATTTTTCGGAAAGCAGGAAAGGACAAATCACCGGATTCCTCACCGATACCAACCTTACAATGTTCACTAAACAGATTGGACTGCGTAATGCGAATAGAGTGGTAGCCGCTGTTGTTGATAAGGAAGATCTTGATCGGCAACTTATTGGTGATGATGGTTTGCAGTTCCTGTAAGTTCATCATGATACTGCCATCACCTTCCAAGCATATCGTCTCAGCTCGTCCTCCAGCGATACAAGTGCCGATAGCAGCAGGAAGCCCATAACCCATACTGGCGACAGCACTGTTATTGGCAAATCTACTGCCTTTCTTGATGACGTAGGTCTGGTGTCCAACGACACAGCAGGCACCATTGGAAACAGCTGTAAGAGAATTCTCCGGTAACTGTTCACTGAGATAATGCACAAACGCATAAACGTTAGCAGTGCTTCCGTTTTCTTCCCATTGCTGTGGCTGCACAACCGGATAATTCTTTTTCCAATTCTGGCAGGCATCAAGCCAGATTCTATTTTGAAAAACAGGATCTTGCGTGATCGCGCTGTTTAATTGGGTAAGAAAATCTTTGGCATCTGCCCAAATCGGCATATCTACATGCAAAGTGGGTTTTTTAAGTTCTGCCTGATCAATATCTACCATGATTACCTTTGCGGCGCGCGCCCAGGTTTTCCAGTTATAGCCAACCTGACGGATGGAAATGCGTGTTCCAATCGCAATGACAAGATCTGCATTTTGAATTGCCCAGTTTCCTGGACGATCACCCATATTTCCAGCACGACCAACGTATAATGGATGCTCATCTTCTATGAGATCGATGGCATTCCAATAGGTTACAATCGGAATATTTAACTTGTCTATCACAGAACGGAAAAGATCATAAGCTCCCGATAAACGAATACCATAACCGGCGTGGATTACTGGTCTTTTTGCCTGTGTAATAGCATTTAGCACCTCGCTTACAAGGTCTGGACTTACCGGTGGCGGTAAGAGCGCATCATCCTCCGCAGGATCATATCCGGTCAAATTGTCGGTTTCGATATACGAGCCCTGATAGTTCACAGGAATATCGATCCAGACAGGACCAGGACGCCCGGTTGTGGCAAGATGCCAAGCTCTTTCAAGGGCATAGCGAATCTGTAAAGGATCTTCTATCATCGTTGCGTATTTTGTCATGGACGTAACAGATTTTACGATATCGTATTCCTGATCTCCCATAGCACGGAGTGGTGTTTTTGTGTATTGCAAAGCATAGCGAGCAGTTGTGTCGTAGCGCACCTGACCGCTGATGATAAACATAGGGATGGAATCTAACCATCCCCCGAGGACACCTGTAAGAGCATTGGTTCCTCCCGGACCTGTTGTGACACATACAGCAGCAATGCGATTATCAATGCGAGCATAAGCTTCTGCCGCGATAGCACACGCCTGCTCGTGATGATTGTAGGTTACTTTTAGTCCGTCTTTGTGACCGAGTGCGTCGTTTAAATGCATGGCACCACCGCCAACGACACTAAAACAATCTGTGACTCCATGTGCTACTAAAAAATCTGCTACATAATCAGCTAATCTTATTTTCAAAATTTCCCCTCACTTACATCTGGCTATTGATTTACGGCTTCTTTTATCACCTGTGCCATATAGTCGATTTTTTCATCTGTCATGCCCGGATATACGCCGACCCAGAATGTGTGATTCATGACAAAATCGGTTGTTTCCAAATCGCCGATTACACGATAAGCATCCGTACCACGAATTTGATCAAAACATGGATGCTTGATTAGATTTCCACTAAATAAAAGACGCGTTTGGACATTATGATCCTCTATGTACTTGGTTACCTGATTTCGGTCCAGACCGCTTTCGTCGCGCACGCTGATCAAAAAACCAAACCAGGATGGCTCACTGTTTTCAGCAGGTTCAGGAAGGAGTATCTTGTCTTGAACATCCTCTAAATTTCTACGTAAGCGATCCCAGTTATGGCGTCTTCGTTCGATGAAAGAAGGGAATTTCTTTAACTGTTCACAGCCAACGGCTGCCTGCATATCTGTTACTTTCAAGTTGTATCCAAAGTGACTGTATACATATTTATGATCATATCCTACTGGCAGTTCGCCGTATTGTCCGTCAAAACGATGTCCACAGAAATTATCCTGCCCGGACGGACAGATACAATCACGTCCCCAGTCACGGAAAGAAAGAATCATGCGATGCAGGAGAGGGTTGTTAGTATACACGCATCCACCTTCACCCATAGTCATATGATGCGGTGGATAGAAACTGCTAGTTCCAATATCACCCCAGGTACCGGAAAAACGTGTTTCACCATCAATGGTATATTTCGTTCCAAGTGCGTCGCAGTTGTCTTCAACAAGCCACAAATTATGCTTGTCACAGAATGCACGTACGGTCTTTAGGTCAAAAGGATTGCCCAGAGTATGTGCAATCATGACAGCCTTGGTCTTAGGAGACAGGGCAGCCTCTAACTGGTTGACATCAATATTGTATTGCGGCACGGTTACGTCTACAAAAACCGGGACAGCACCATATTGGATAGCAGGGGTTATTGTTGTCGGAAATCCACAGGCAACGGTGATGATTTCGTCACCTTTTTTAATCTGACGCTCTCCAAGTTCCGGTGCAGTCAATGCCATAAAGGCAATCAGGTTGGCAGAAGAGCCACTGTTTACCAGATGTGCCCATTTAACACCAATCCATGCAGCGAATTCTTTTTCAAATTGATCTGCGAAGCGACCGGTGGTTAGCCAAAAATCGAGTGTGGCATCCGTAAGAGCGCACATTTCTTTTTCGTCGTAAACGCGAGATGCATAGGAGAGACGGTCTCCGTGTACAAATTCTTTTTCCTGTATAGGCTTTTTATATTTTTCGTAATATTCCGCAACGAGTGATTTGATCTGCTCGCGTGCTTCATTTTCATTCTTCCAATTTGACATATAGGGTCTCCTGTCTTTAAATATCAAAAAAATCTTTTATCTGTTTTTTCATACATCCTGAAATGTCCCCGTTTGTGGCATATACTTTGGACCATTCTACGGTCTTTGCGATGGCGTCCTTTACGCCCCAGCGTGGAGCCCATCCAAAGGTGCGTTTAATCTTGGAACAATCCAATTTCAAAAAGTTTGCCTCATGTGGTGCATTGGCTTCTGCCTGATTGATCCAGTTAATAGGACTTCCAAGGCTATCCTGATTCCATGCATTACAGAATAAATCGACTAACTCACCGGTGGTAACGCAGTCGCAATCGTCCGGACCGACATTATAAAATCCAGCGAGATTTAAATCGTCATATTGTCCTTTAGCAATCATCAGATACATATAGAGAGGCTCTAATACATGCTGATAAGGTCGTGTCGAGTGTGGATTGCGCACGATAATATCACGACCGACTGTGGCAGCGCGCACACAATCCGGAATGATACGATCATTGGCAAAATCGCCACCGCCGATTACATTGCCAGCGCGTGCTGTAGAAACAGCAAGGCCTCTGTCGGCAAAAAACGAATTGATATAAGAGTGTGTTATCAATTCGGAGCATGATTTACTATTGGAATATGGATCAAATCCATCCAAAGGTTCATTTTCACGATAACCCCATTCCCATTCATTGTTTTTATATACTTTGTCTGTCGTTACATTCAAAAACGATTTGACGCATGGATGCAATCGCACACATTCACAGATGTTGACGGTTCCCATGACGTTTGTCTCATATGTATAGACCGGATTTTTATAGGAATCACGGACGATAGGCTGAGCTGCCAGATGCAGCACGATTTCTGGCTGTATCTGGTCGAAGACTTTCATTAAATGTGCTAAATCGCGAATGTCTCCTATGATAGAATTCATATTGTTTTCTATATTAGCGACATAAAAAAGGGCAGGCGTTGTGGCCGGGGCTAGGGAATAGCCTGTTACATCTGCACCTACATCAGTTAAAATTTTGCACAGCCAGGAACCCTTAAAACCGGTATGACCGGTGATGAGAACCTTTTTGTCTTTAAACCAATTCAAATCTAATTTCATAATCTACTTCTCCCAAACCATCCAAGGGGCAGCTTTATCTGCAATCATCTTGTCCAGTTCTTCCATTTCACGTTTGGTATCCATGCATTGCCAGAAACCATTATATTTGTAGGCAACAAGCTGTCCCTCTTTGGCAAGCGTGCGCAAAGGAGCCTGCTCTAATACGGTATCATCGCCATCAATGTAGTTGAATACTTCCGGTTCTAAGACCATATACCCGGCATTGATGCGTGAAACATCGGCTTCAGACTTTTCACGGAAGGATTTGACAGACATCGTTTCTTTATCAATGTCTAAAACGCCAAAACGTTGGCTGACACGGACAGCAGTCATAGTAGCAAGCTTACCTTTTTCTTGATGATACTTTAACAACTCCTGAATATTGATGTCGCATACGCCGTCACCATAAGTGAGCATAAAAGGTTCGTCGCCAACATATTTTTGAATACGTTTTACGCGTCCACCGGTCATAGTGTTAAGTCCGGTGTCAACAATGGTTACTTTCCATGGCTCAGCAACATTGCTATGAATCTCTGTGACGCCGCCGTTTGTAAAGTCAAAAGTGATGTCACTATTGTGCAAATAATAGTCAGAAAACCATTCTTTGATAACATGTTGTTTATATCCGGCGCAGATGATAAATTCATTAAATCCATAGTAGGAGTATTCTTTCATGATATGCCAAAGGATTGGCTTTCCTCCTATTTCAACCATTGGCTTTGGGCGCAAATGGCTTTCTTCACTGATGCGCGTGCCTAAGCCCCCAGCAAGTAAAACTACCTTCATAACATACCCTCTTAATCTTTCTTATGTAATGTGACCTCATTGAAAACCAATAAGGACAGGATTTTATAATGAAGAAAAATATATTTTCAGGAGGAATCAGAAACATGAAGTATAAGGAATTGGTAGAAGAATGGATGGAAGAAAAGAAACACTATGTAAAGGAGTCAACTTATGCGCTATATACCTATGAAATGCGTTCCTATATTCTTCCGATGTTGGGAGAAATTGAATTGGCTGATATCACAGAAGAAGTATTGCAGGATTGTACATTTCAATGGCAGGAAATGCCATCAAATGATGGTAAATCAAGAAAAAACAGTGTGATACAAAATTGGATTGTGCTTGTAAAGCAGACATTGAACTATGCTGTGCGCAAAGGATATTTGACACAATTTAAGGTGCATATTTATGTCGCACAAAATAGGAAACGAAAAACAAATATGGAAGAAGAATATATTTTCACACCTGCAGAACAGCAAAAAATTGTCCATTATGCTGCGACAAACCTTACACCTCAGGTTGTGGGAATTGCATTGTGTCTGAGCAGCGGCCTGCGTATCGGGGAAATCTGTGCATTACAATGGAAGGATATTGATACGGAAAATCAAGTGGTATATATTACAAAAACCATCCAACGTATTTATAATAAGGAAAGCATGCCACATACGAAGGTGGTTATCACGACACCAAAGTCGATCTCGTCCATTCGAGTCATTCCCTTATCAAGTAGTATCTGTCAACGAATCCGAGACATGCGGGATTTTGGTATCGATGAGGATTTATATTTTCTAAGTGGTACAAAAATACCATTTGAGCCAAGAAAGTATCGCAGAAACTATGAAAAGATTTTGAATAGGCTAGAAATTCCCTACCGTAATTTCCACTGCCTCAGACACACATTTGCTACAAGGTGTATTGAAAATGGTGGTGATTATAAATGCGTCAGTGAAATCCTTGGGCATAGTTCTATCAAAATCACCATGGACCGCTATGTACATCCACGTATGGAGCAGAAAAGAGAAATTGTGGAAAGGATAGGCACCTTTATTGGTATCTGATTTTTTCAAACTAGACAAAATACGACAATAATAGTATAGTAGATATGACCTTATTGGTTTTCAATGAGGATAATTTACCCCAAAAGAGAGAAAATTATGATTAATTTTAATGTACCGCCTCATGTGGGAGACGAAGAAAAATATATTGCTGAGGCGATTGGCAATCATAAAATATGCGGCGATGGTCCGTTTTGTAAACGATGTGCAAAGTGGTTTGAAGACGCCACAGGAACGGAGAAAGCATTACTTACGACGTCTTGTACGCATGCGACAGAGATGGCGGCGATTCTGGCAGATATTCAGCCGGGAGATGAGGTTATCATGCCGTCGTATACTTTCGTGTCGACAGCAGATGCTTTTGTATTACGCGGAGCAAGAGTTAAGTTTGTAGATATCCGACCAGACACGATGAATATAGATGAATCATTGATTGAAGATGCAATTACAAAAAAGACAAGAGCAATTGTACCTGTTCATTATGCGGGAGTTTCCTGTGAGATGGACACAATCATGGATATTGCACGCAGGCATAATTTGTTGGTTATAGAAGATGCAGCGCAAGGTGTCATGAGTACATATAAGGGAAAAGCGCTTGGTACGATTGGTGACTTCGGATGCTATAGTTTCCATGAAACAAAGAATTACAGCATGGGTGAAGGTGGACTTTTGTTAATCAAAAGTCCGGATTATATAGATCGGGCAGAAATTGTTCGTGAAAAAGGCACGAATCGAAGCAAGTTCTTCCGTGGACAGATTGATAAATATACATGGGTTGATGCGGGGTCTTCTTATTTGCCAAGCGAACTTAACGCAGCATATCTCTGGGCGCAGTTGGAAAAGGCACAGGAAATTTATGATGATCGCATGAACAGCTGGAACCAGTATTATGAAATGCTGAAGCCGTTGGAAGAGGCGGGATATATTGAACTGCCATATGTTCCGGAGAAATGTGTGCATAATGCCCATATGTTCTATATCAAGGCAAAGGATTTGGAAGAAAGAACAAAACTGATCGAGTATTTGAAAAGCCATGGTGTTGGAGCGGTGTTCCATTACATTCCGCTGCATAGTGCACCGGCAGGCAGAAGATTTGGAAAGTTCGTGGGACAAGATAAATACACGACAAAGGAAAGTGAAAGACTTATGAGATTGCCGATGTATTATGGACTTAAGGATATAGAGATTGACTTGGTAGTTGAATTTATAAAGAAATTTTATAAATAACGTGGTATGGGGAAATGACAAATAAAAAAATCGCAATTATTGGGGCTTCGTATCTACAGGAGCCCCTAATTAGTAAGGCAAAAGAGATGGGAATAGAAACGCATGTATTTGCGTGGCAGGTAGGTGATGTGGGCGAAAAAATCGCAGACTATTTTTATCCCATTAGTATCGTGGAAAAAGAAGAAATATTACATAAATGCCAAGAAATACAGGTGGATGGTATTTGCACGATAGCGTCGGATCTGGCGGCGATTACTGTTTGTTATGTAGCAGAAAAGATAGGGCTTTCAGGTAATTCCATGCAAACAGGTCTGGTATCCACAAATAAGTATGAAATGAGAAAGTGTTTTGAAGAGCATAGCGATCCGTCGCCAAAAAGTTTTTTGGTGGAAACAGTGGATGACTTAAAAACAGTGAAATTAGAGTATCCATTAATTGTGAAACCATTGGATCGATCTGGCAGCAGAGGTATTACCAAAATAAATCATTTTGAAGAATTAGCACCAGCGATTGAAAAGGCAAAAGATCAAGGATTTGAGAAAAAGGCTCTAGTCGAAGAATTCGCAGAGGGACAGGAATATAGTGTTGAATTTATTTCTTGGCAGGGAAAACATACATTTTTAGCTCTTACAGAAAAATTTACAACAGGAGCGCCGGGGTATGTTGAGACGGGACATATTCAGCCAGCTAATATAAAAGGGGCGCAGTTAGAGCAGGTTGAGAGGGTTATTCGCCATGCTCTAGACAGTCTGGGTATTCAGGTAGGCGCATCTCATTCAGAAATTAAAATTGATGGGGATGGGAATATTAAAATCATAGAGATCGGCGGTCGTATGGGCGGCGATTTTATAGGTAGCCATTTGGTGAAATTATCTACGGGAGTTGATTTTGTAGAAGCAGTGATTAAGAGTGCTTTGGGAGAAAAACCGGATGTCAAACCGGCTGATACTGAAAAGGTTGCTGCGGTGCGTTTTATATTAAATCATTCTGATAAAGAGGACATAAATAAATACATAGATGAGCACAGGGATAGAGTGATCTCATATGAAATAGAGGATGCCGATGGGGAAACAGTGACAGATAGTGCAAGCAGATGGGGATATTGTTTGACGTATTTTGATGATTATGAATCAGCACGAAAATTTGTGGCGCAATAAATGCCTAAGGAGATTGTTGTGAAAGGAAAATTATCAGTTGTAATACCATGTTACAATTCCGAACAAAATATACAGAGCGTTATTCAGAAAGATATAGAAATTTTTAAAGAATTAGCAGTGGAACAATACGAGTTTATCTTGGTGAATGATTGCTCAAAAGATAACACATGGGAATTGATCAAGCAGATGTCGCAGGAAAATGAACATATTGTCAGTGTAAATCTGGCAAAGAACTGCGGACAGCATGGGGCAATCATGGCTGGATTTCACTATGTGACAGGTGATTATGTAGTGGTGAGTGACGATGATGGTCAGACCAAAATGGAAGTGGTCGGAGAAATGCTGGAGAAAATTCAAGAGGGGTACGATGTGGTCACAACGGAGTGGACGACAAAATCTAATAGATCCTTGGTAAGAAAGATGGGAACCAAGTTGAGCGATTGGATGAATGAAGTCTTGTTGAAGGCTCCCAAAGGGGTTGCATTTTCCATCTTCTTTATGGCAAAAAGATTTATCATAGATGAAGTGATTAAGTATGATAATCCCTATCCGCATATTCCTGGCTTGATTTTAAGAACTTCCCATAATATTGGAGTAGTGCAGACTGAACAATTGGATAGACAAAATGGTGTATCAGGCTATTCTTTTCGCAAATTGTTGAGTCTCTGGATGAATGGTTTTACAGCATTTTCGGTAGTTCCGCTTCGCATTGCAACCTATTTGGGGATGTTTAGTGCACTGGTGGGATTTGTGTATGGAATTTTTATTATAATAAGGAAATTGGTTGCTTCAAATATTCCGGCGGGGTGGAGTTCTACTATTGCTATTTTATTGTTCATGAGCGGAATTATCCTGTGTGTGCTTGGAATGATAGGCGAATATGTTGGAAGAATTTATATGTGTATCAACAATACACCACAGTACATTGTCAAAGAAGTAGCAAGGGAGAATGAGGAATAAAGGGTATGAAAAAAGTCTTATTGTTAAACGCTGGACATACAGAAGAGCCGCTGATAAAAGAACTGAAACAGTTAGGAGTTTATCTTATTACATCTGGCAACCGACCGGACATGCCTGGACATAAAGAGGCAGATCAATATATTCAGGCAGACTATTCTGACAAAGATGCGATATTAGAAATTGTAAAAGAGGAGAATATCGATGGTATTGTATCCTGTGCACATGACTATGGGATGGTTACAGCATCCTATGTTGCTGAACAAATGGGTTGGAAAGGACACGATAGTCTGAAAAACACCATGTTGTTACATGAGAAGGATCAGTTTAAAGAGTTGTGTGTAAAATTAGGTATCCGTTCGCCACTATCTACGTGTTTTGAAGAAGAAAAAGATGCAGTTGATTTTTTGGATGGGGTTGAGTATCCGATTATATGCAAAGCCGTAGATCAAACAAGTGGTGTGGGAATCTGTCGCGCAGACAATCGTGCAGAGGCAATAGAGGCAATACATAACTCATTTGAAAAATCTCGAATGAAGAGAATAGTGATAGAACCATTTATTATTGGAAATCAGGAATCGTTTGTGGCTTTTGTAGTTAATAAAAAAGTTGTTTCCTGCACAGCATGCAATTGCTATTCGCCGATCAATCCGTATTTGATACAGACAGAGACAATGCCTAGCAATCATTTTTCTGAAGTCAGAGATGAATTGATAGGAATAACGGAGAAACTGTTTCGGGAATTGGATTTAGTGGATGGTCTTATTACTATCCAATATATCGTGAAAGATAGCAAGCCTTATGTGATTGAAACTATGCGAAGATGCTTAGGTAATCGGTTTCTGACACCGGTTACTGCGGTTACTGGGTTCCCATTCCATAAAGCCCTTGTAATGGCTGAATTGGGGATGGATTGTAGCGACTTGAAGGCAGAGGAACCTATGGCAAAATATGCCGGACATCATGCAATTATGGCAGACAGAAATGGAAAGTACATGGGAACAGAAATACCGGATGATATTATGAGCCATGTGTTTGAATATGTGGAATTGTATTCCAAGGGAGAAATGCTTGAAAAATATCTCAGTGAACGTCTGGGTTATATTTATTATCAATATGATACGCCCGAAGAGATACATCAGGCTGCCATGACATTTAATGAGCGCATCAAAATCATTTTGGAATAGGAGAAAAAATGAGCAGAATTGCTATTTGCGGATATTCGTCTAGTGTAGGAAAGGGCTTCATATCTAGGTATGATACCCAATTTGAATTTGTTAAATTGGGCAGAAGAAATGATGCAGATATATCTTTAGATTTAAGAGAACGCGCGTTAAAGGGTGAGATAGATAAATTGCGAGGGTGTGATGTTCTGATCAATCTGTCTGCGCAGGTTGATGATGCAACGGATCAGGCGATTCTTGACTTGGTAAATGTGAATGTACTGGGAGCACTTTATTTGGCGGAGATTTGCCATCAATATCAGATCCCGCAATTTATAAATATGTCGTCTATCTCAGCGACGTATAGGGCGGATGATGCATACTATGGATTTTATGCACAGAGTAAAAAAAGCGCAGAAGAATTTCTGGAATGTTACTGCAAGCGAATGTGTGTGGATCTGTGTATTTTAAGACCAGCGGCTATTTATGGGGAGGACACGTTTGCAGCTCATCAGAGACTGCTATACGGCATGATGGAAAAAGTAAAAAAGGGCGATACGATAATGATCTATGGAAATTGTGATGCTCATAGGAATTACATTCATATAAGCACTCTGTCTGAGGTTATAGCAGGAGTGATTCGGGAACATGTGACGGGCATCTATAATGTGGTATGCAAAGAAAATCAGACACTGACAGAAATCGTAGCGGATTTAAATCATTTTTATCATAAGCAAAGCAAGATAGAATTTCTGACGGAAAAACCGGATATCATTGAAAGAGTTTTTCAGTGTGATGAAAGTATATATGAACAGACAGGTGTTGCAGTTCCAAAGGGAATATACGATGAATTATCACGGGACATTCGGGTGTGGAAATGACAAAGAAGAATGATTATTTACAACTATTAAAATTTATAGCATGTATATTAATAACAAACAGTCATTGCATGTATCCTGAGACTATGTTTTCAATCGCGGGAGCATCCTCAATTTTTCAAATAGGTGGAGGTTGGGGAAATGCCATCTTTTTTGCAGTAAGCGGATTTCTCATTTCGGGAAAACGAGATTCTATAGGGAAATGGATGAAAAAGAGATATATAAGAATTTTACCAATCACTGTAGTGATGGGATTGATTTGGTACTGTTTGGATGGCTTAAATGGCAATCTGATAACCTTCTTATGTACCTGCTTTTGGTTTGTGTCAGCGATGATGATCTATTATCCTTTTTTTATTTGTTTGACAGAATTGATCACGGATATGAAAAAGGTTTTGCTTTTTGGGGGATTGGATATATTGCATATTATCTTGCCAGATACGAAGCGACCTTTTTTGTGGAAGAGGCAGCCTTTGCATGGTTCAAAATATATGCTTTTTTCGGCGTAATGCTGTTAGGAGGAGCCGTTAAGAAAAATATAGATAAAGTAAAGAAAGTTTCTTATATGGTTTTGTTAGTAGGAGTGATATGCAGTGGGATTATATGGGCAACAGAGTATGCTGCTATAATTTTCATGGGCAAAGGATATATGCTTCAATTCATGATCACGATATCAAGAATGTTGTTTGCCTATTGTATTTTGATTTTTGCTGTAAAACTCAATGATGATAAACCAATGGTGTTGGGAAAGAATAATATCATTAATTACATTGCAGACAGCACCCTGGAAATATATTTGATTCAAGTAATTGCAAAGGGCATTATACAGAAAAATATTGTTGAACCATGGAATATGTTTGTATTCTGGGGCGTGGCATTAATTGGGGGAGTAATAGTACATAGAATATATAATGTAGCAATAAGAAAAACGGTAAGATGAAGGTAGGAATAAGATGGAAAAAGCATTAGCAGTATTATATTCTCCAAAATCATTATTAGATTTTCTATGGTATTATGAGGCCTATGGCAAGAAAAAATATGAATATGATCTTTTGATTGTACCAGCAGGAATGGATGCAGAAGGCAAATGGACTGTTCGCATATATGATCAGGCAGTGAAGTCGGGTATATTCAAAAAAATTTCTATTTATGATGGTACATATGTGGATCAAGGAATTTCAAAACAACTAAAAACGCTACTTAGTATGACAGGAGCTGCTATTAGAGGAAAACAACCTCAATATTGTGCTGAAAGTTTAAAGCCGTGGTTTGATTATAAAGAGTATGGACAGATTGTTACTGTATTTGTGCCAACGATCATGTCTGGGGAGTTAGTAGTACTTGCTAAGTATATCAATGTAGTTTTACTGGAAGATGGCGCGCGAGATTATGAACCGCATCGTAGTTGGCCGACGAGATATTGGATAAAAAGAGAGGGTTGGCAACATGAGATTGCAGGATGCATCTTGTCAAAACTGGGATATGCAGATCCGACAATAATGTATAATTTTGCGCCGACAAAGAGATGTGTAAAATTTTCTTCACGACCGGAAAAACTGTTGTATAGAGACTATAAGAAAATCTTTCAATTAAATGATATGTCGTTAGTAGACAAGAAAATGTATCGAGCCTTAGTTGAAAAGACATTTGATTATGATGTCACGGGAGTACAAGCAGATTATGCATTGTTTACCGCACCGCTGAAAGAAGATCTTCAGGTTGATGAGATGATTACGCAAGATTTTGTCCGGTATATTGTGGGAAAAATGGGAAAAGGCAGACTATTGCTTAAGAAACATCCAAGAGATGAGATGTCGTATCAATTTCCGGATAGAGTAGAAGTGATAGAGGTACCGAAGAATGTGCCGGCAGAGTTATTGCTGGGAATACTGGATGGAACTAAAGTGTATTTTACATATCCATCAACAATCATGCAAGAAATGAGGGCGAGTAATCCTAAGATATTATTTGATTCAAAGGAAGAAAGCGGTACATATAACCCGCAAAGGATTTTGGATGCAATGAAAACCATTGAATTTGGCTCAGAGTATTTGATTGACATATATGAAGATAAAGTAAAGGATAGAACTTAGCAGATCATGGAAAAATTAATTGTTATAGGCGCTGGTGGATATGCCAAGTCGGTATTAGATTCTGTAGATTATTTCAATTATGAAATGGTTGGTTTTTTGGATGAGTATAAGAAGGAAAAGGAACATTTGGGCTATCCGATCTTAGCAAACTCGTTAGAAGAATTAGAGCAAAAAGAAAAATATGTCTATATTATTGCAATAGGTAATAATGCAGCCAGAAAAGAATGGTTTGAACGATTACAAAAATTGCATTTACGTCTGGTGAATGTAGTGGATAGAACGGCTATCGTCTCACCACATGCTGATGTGGGAAATGGATGTTTTATAGGTAAGATGGCGATTGTTAATAGCAATGCAGTGGTGGGGGATAACTGCATTGTGAATACGAAGGCTCTTTTAGAACATGGATGCCATTTGGAACGGCATGTAAATATCTCGACAAATTCGGTATTGAATGGAGATGTTTATGTTGAGGATGGGGCATTTGTTGGTAGTTCATCTGTGACAATCGGACAACTTAAAATAGGGGCTTGGTCTACTGTGGGAGCAGGTGCAGTGGTTGTTCGTGACGTGGAACCAAAAACAACTGTAGCAGGGATTCCAGCGAAAGTAATTGGGAGAAAGGAAAGTATATGATAAAGATAATAGCAGAAATTGGCTGCAATCATAACGGAAGCAAAGAATTGGCGCGAAAAATGGTTGCAAAGGCAAAAGAGTGTGGGGCTGATGCGATTAAATTTCAAACATTTAGTGCGGATGCGCTGATTTCTAAATATGCTCCTAAGGCAAAATATCAGGAAAAAACTACAGGAACCGAAGATTCACAATTGGAAATGACTCGCAAGTTGGAACTTCCCAAGGCGGATTTCCTGGAACTTCGTGAGTATGCGCAGTCTCTGGGATTGGAAGTATTCTCTACACCATTTGATATGGGATCAGTGGAGTTTTTGGAAGAGTGCGGGCAAACGATGTGGAAGATACCATCTGGTGAAGTGACGAATCTTCCATACTTGCGCAAAATTGCACAGTACAAGTGTAATCACAAGATGATTATTTTATCATCAGGAATGGCAACGATTGATGAAATGCATACTTGTGTGGATATTTTAAAGCGTGAAGCTGGCTGTAAACAGGATATTGTTATTTTGCATTGTAATACAGAATACCCAACACCGGACTGCGATGTGAACGTTTCTGCCATTTGTGATTTGCATAAGGAATTTCCAGATTTGAAAATAGGATTTTCAGATCATTCTGTTGGAGCGGTTGCTGCGGTAGGGGCTGCTATGTTGGATATTTGCATGATAGAAAAGCACTTTACCCTAGACAAAAATCTTCCGGGACCGGATCACAAGGCTTCTGCAACACCAGAAGAGTTAAAAGAGTTATGTGAAAATGTTCGCCGCATAGAAGTAATGAAAGGTGATGGAAAAAAGAAAGTTACTCCTTCTGAAAGAAAGAATAAAATCGTTGCTCGAAAGTCCATCGTTGCCAAGAGAAATATCAAGCAGGGCGAAAGATTTACAGAAGAGACGATTACTTGTAAAAGACCGGGAAATGGGATCAGTCCGATGAAATGGGATGAAATCATGGGAAAGGTTGCTGAACAAGATTTTCAAGAGGATGAATTAATCGTACATTCAGAATTTGAGTGGCAGGGAGAAGAATAAAATTGAAAAATATCGTTGCGATTATTCCGGCGAGAGCGGGATCAAAGGGACTGAAAAACAAAAATATTATTGATTTATGTGGAAAGCCACTTATGGCATATGCTATTGAAGCGGCGCTAAAGTCTGAAGTGTTTTCAAGGGTTATTGTATCTACCGACTCGGAAAGATATGCAGAAATTGCAAAAGACTATGGTGCGGAAGTAATGATGCGAGACGAAGAACTGGCATCGGATACGGCTACAACATATATGGTTGTGGAAAACATTTTGAAAAAACTGGGAGATATGGATTATTTTGTCCTATTACAGCCCACTTCTCCACTGAGGAATGAAGAACATATTAGAGAAGCAGTTCAATTATTTGAAGAAAGAAAAGAAACTTTTGATTTTCTGGTATCTGTTAAAGAGGCAGAACATGCTTCGGTCTTAGTAAAACCTATTGAAGAGGATATGAGCCTGAAACATTTTGACACGGATTTTTCTGCTTATCGCCGTCAAGGATATAAGGAATATAGTCCGAATGGGGCGATATTTATTGCTAAGCCAGATGCCTATTTGGAACAAAAGCACTTTTTTGGAGAAAGAAGTGTTGGATATATTATGGATAAATATAGTTCAGCGGATATTGACGATCAGATAGATTACGAACTGGCAAAAGTTTTGATGATGAGAGGAAAGAATGAGTAAGAAATATACAGTCGCCTTTGCGACAGGGTCTAGGGCAGACTACGGTATCATGAAAAACTTTCTGAAATTATTGGATCAGGATTCAGAAATTGAATTAAAGATATTAACCACAGGAGCCCTTTTGGATGATGAATATGGACATCAGGTGGATTTAATATACCAGGATGGGTTTCATGTAGATATCGAAGTTAAAACGAATATTGATACGCGTTCGGATGTTAGCATCATACATATGATGTCAGAGATACAGGAGAATTTCGCAGACTATTTTGCGCAGACAAAGTTGGACCTGCTGATGCTCTTAGGAGATCGGTATGAGATGCTTTCTGTTGCTATTGCAGCAGCCATGCAGAAGATACCGATTTTGCATGTTCATGGTGGAGAGGCAACCTTTGCAAATTATGATGAGTTTATACGCCACAGTATTACTAAAATGAGTTTGTATCATTATACTGCTACGGATGAGTACAGGAAAAGGGTGATACAACTGGGAGAACAGCCGGAACGGGTATTCTATTTGGGAGCGCTAGGAGCAGAAAATTGCTTGGAGATAGATTTAAAGAATGTTCCGGATAGTGTGACGAATTTGCAAGAGCGGCAGTATTTTGTTGTATTATTCCACCCGGAAACCTTAACCGCTGAAAATCCCTTGGTACAAATTGAACAAGTCTTGGCTGCGGTGGAGGAACATAGAGAATATCAGTATGTTTTTTTGGGGACTAATGCAGATACGCATTCTGATATCATACGCAAACGAGTAAAGGAGTTTGTGGAAAGTAAGAAAAATGCTGTGTATTTTGAAAACCTGCATACGGATGCATATCATTACTTGTTGAAACACAGTATAGCCCTTGTTGGTAATTCATCTTCAGGTATTATTGAAGCACCGAGCCTTGGAATTTACACAATCAATATAGGGAATCGCCAAGATGGACGTGTGAGAGGAAATAGTGTTATAGATGTACCTTGTAAGCAAAAAGACATTTCGGATGCTTTGGATAAGGTACTTGAGGTGTATGCGACGATTAAACCTGTAAACCCGTACTATAAGGAGCATACAGCAGAGAATTATTATAAGAAAACAAAGCAATTATTAGAAAACTTACAGGATGATATTAAAGAACCGAAGAGGTTTTACGATCTATAATAGGAAAATAGGAGAAGTTAGATGGCATGCTATATGAGAGAATAGAGAAAAAGACCAAGAATGCACCACTTCTTATATCTATATTGCTTAATTTGCTGGCAGTTATTATAATCTTTTTACTTTTTGAACCTACAATGAAAAGTGACGATTATGATATGTGCAACTTGTTATACGGCGGAGTTAATGGACAGTATGAAAGTCAATTATTATACAGCAGTATTATATGGGGCAAGATGATGGTGGGGCTGTTACATATCTTTCCATCTATAGCATGGTATGCGATTTTACAATACATTCTTATCATATGTGCAATGATATGGGTGGATGTAATTCTGTTGAAAAGAAACAAGAACTATGGAACGTGGTTATTTGGTCTGGCACTATTTTTGACATATGAATTTATGATCCGCCTGACGTTTTCTAAGACGGCTGGCATTCTTATGATAGCGGGCTATATAGTCCTTTTAAATGCGATAGAACATAAAAGAAAATACGTGGATTTTCTTGGAGGTGTGTTCTTTCTGTTTATGGGAATGATCATACGTTTTAGTATGAACTATTTTTTGATGGTTTCAGTTATTTTCTTTGGGGCGGTTGTCCTTTCAAGCATTAAGTTAAAAGATAAAAAACAGGTGTTAAAACAAATGGTTACATTTGGGTGTGTTGGAATAGCGCTTTTGACTATGTGTTGGGGGATTACCAAATATAGTCTTTGGCATTATGGACAGGATGAAAAGTGGGAGGATTATCTTGAACTTAATTCGGCTAGAGCATCTGTAGTTGATTACATCATACCAGATTATGAGACATATGAAAGTGGATACAAAGACTTAGGAATTTCCTATAATGATTATACGATGTGGTTTGTCAATGCGAACAGAGGAGATTCTGAGCGACTTACGCAAAATTTGTATAAGCGGATCGCAGGATTGATACCAAAAAATGAAGCATCGCAAAATAATTTTCTTATCAGTGCGATAAGAAATCTATTTAATTATTTGGAAAGTAATACGGTGACATTTGTATTTGGGGTTGTAATGCTGGCATGCTTTTTGATTTATTGTCGCTGGAATTTCATAACTCTAGCGGTAATGATGTCAGATTTTATTTTTTGCTATGTCTATATGATGAAGGCGGGAAGAACACAGCATCACATTGATGCCGTATTAATGCTTGGGGTAGTTTTTGTTATATTATATTTTGCAGATTTCTCACAATGTCAAAAGAAAACAAAAGTGGGGTTAGGGATTGCTACAATCCTTGTAGGAATCACATTTTGTAATGTATTTTCTAGTGAACTGCTTTCAAATTCATATTATGGAAATGCGTTACCCATGTCCTCAACGATAGAAGAAGAGCATTATAAAAATAATTATCGTGATAATTCATTGCTTTCAAATGACAAAGAGCATTTGTATGTAGTAGAAGCGGCTGATACGAATACTACATATCCGTGTTTCTTACCTCTACAAGTGATTGAAAAGAACTTTTATAGCAATATTTATCGGCAGAATATGAATCATATAAAAATATATGAGGACGAATTGAAGAAATATAACATTGATAACCTATATGCAGAAATGACGGATAGTGATGTGATTTATTATGTGACATCAAAATACACAGACCAGAACAAAAATGTAATGTTGGAGTACATTAGGGAGAATTATAATTCCAATGCAAAAATCCAACTGGTTATGCAATTAGATCAACTTAATATATATCAATTTTATGAAGAATATGATTTGTCTGGTGAAACAACTGAAGTTAGTGATGATACGTTTGACATACAGATTGATGAAAAACGTATTGATAAGATGATAAATATATCGGGCTATGCATATCAAGATGATACCAATTCATATTTAGAAAAAGTATATATTAAACTTATAACTGAGAATGATGAGACAAGTCGTTGGTATATGGCTACATTGTCAAGGAATGATGATAAGAAAGAGTCAGATTTATATCATGGACTATATTCACAATTTGAAAGTGTAATAGAATTACCAGAGAATGAAACGGGTACCTATAGCGTAGAGATATATCTGGAAAATCAAAACGGTTTGTTTTTATTGAAGTAAGAAATGAGCGTAAATAATGAAACAAGAAGGAAATGTGTTAATAAATAAGGTTTTAAAAACAGGTTCGCTTAGTTTACTTGGGACGGTATTAGTTAAGGCGGTAAACTTGATCAGTATCCCGGTATTTTCGCGCCTACTTACGACTAGCGAGTATGGTCGGGTAGATGTTTTTATGACATATGTAAATATCTTTATGATCATCTTGGGGTTGGATTTCGTTGGCGCTGTTGGCAAGGGAAGATTAGACCATGAGGAAGATGCCGATGAATATATTACATCTAGTCTGTTATTCACAACGATATTTTCTGTTGGTGTAGTGCTGCTTATCAACCTTATTTTTCCGCTTATCCAAGGGGCTCTTGGAATGGACCGGCTGACAACGAATATCATGTTGCTCTACAGTTATGCTCTGTTTATTATTTCATATAGGTCAGCCGAGTATAATTTCTATTATGAGTACAAAAAGAATATGGCAATGAGTCTAAGCGTTGCACTGGGGAATTTTGCATTATCCGTTGTACTTATAGAGACTATATTCAAAACTTCAAAGTTTTGGGGGAGAATTATAGGGGCAATGATGCCGACTTTGCTTATCGGAATTTTTGTTTATTTCCGATTGGTGAGGCGAGGACATTGGACTATGAAAAAAGACCATGTGCGCTATGCGTTGGAATTTGGTGTTCCTTTAATTCCGCATAACTTATCCCATATGGTACTATCGAGTGCAGACAAAGTAATGATCAATAGTATGATCAGTGCTTCTGCCAGTGGAATTTACAGTTTGGTCTATACGTTGGGAATGATGATACAGGTAATGATGGAAGCAATGAACAATGTGTTTGGACCGTGGCTATTTCGTCAGTTAAAAAAGGGCGCTAATGAAACAATCCGCTATGTCCAGAAATATTATTTGCTAATGTATTGTGTAGTTACTATTGGTGTATTAGCAATATCTCCAGAAATTATAAAAGTCGTTGGAGCAAAAGATTATTGGGAAGGTATTCCTATGGTCATGTGGGTTGTATATGCTACATTTATTAATTTTGCATATACTCTATATGTTAATGTTGAGTTTTTCTATAAAAAGACAATGCTAATATCAGTTGGAACAATTATGGCAGCTATTGTCAATGTTTTTTTGAATATATTGTTTTTAAAACGATTTGGGTATCAGTTTGGTGCAGTGTCAACCTTGGTGTCATATTTGGCATTGTTGTTTTTTCATATGATAATCGTCAATTTTGTATTAAAGAAAAATGTAACAGATAATGCTTTTGTTATAGCCATTGTTATATTGATGTTGGGTATGACATTTGTTTTGCATGCGTGTTTAGATTCACTGCTATACAGAATTTTGATTGGTCTTATATGTGAGGGCATTATTGCGTTAATAGCGTATGTTTTATATAGGCGGTATGGCAAGCCAAATTTTAATTTAGAATAGCGAAAGGCAAAGAAACATCAATAGATGTAGGATAGGAGGAAAAGATGCAGGAACTATATATATCAATGTACCATTATACAAGAGATATTACACATAGTCGGTATCCGGAAATAAAAGGACTAGATCAGCCGTTGTTTCGTCGGCAATTGGAATATATGAAGAAGAATTTTAACATTGTAACGATGGAACAGGTGATGGATGCTGTTGAGGGAAAATGCGAGTTACCTTTAAAAGCGTTATTATTGACGTTTGATGATGGTTATGTGGACAACTATATCTATGCATTGCCCTTATTAGAAGAATTTGGCGTGCAGGGATCATTTTTCATCCCGGGAAAAACCTTTGCTACACATCAGTTATTGGATGTAAATAAAATTCATTATATGCTTGCTAGCGCAGACATTTATGAATTGGTCCAAGATGTGAAGAAACAAATGGATTTCTATAGGGGAAAAGAATTCGATTTCCCGGAAACGGAAGATCTTTGGAAGCAATATGCGGTGGCAAACCGATGGGATTGTAAGGAAACAATTTTTGTTAAGAGGATGCTACAGACTGTTCTGCCGGAGCGATTGCGTAATCAGATATCCAGTGATCTGTTTAAAAAGTATGTTGGCGTTACAGAAGAACAGTTGGCTTATGAACTATATATGACAGAAGAACAGATCCGTACAATGAAGCGTCATGGCATGTTTATCGGTTTGCATGGATATGATCATTATTGGCTAGGAAATTTGTCCAAAGATCAAATGCAACAGGATATCGCATTAGCGTTAGATACATTAGATGAGTTTATAGATAGAAAACGGTGGGTAATGAATTACCCATATGGAAATTATAACCAAGATGTTTTGGACTATATCAAGACGCAAGGGGCGTGTGTTGGGCTAACTACAGAAGCCAGAGTGGCACAGATTGGGAAAGATAAGGCATTAGAATTACCGCGTTTAGATTGCAATGATTTTCCACCTAAAAGTAAAAATTATTTGGAATTATAATGGAGGATAGGACATGAACAGAGAAGATATTTTAAAGGAAATTACAGAAATTGTTCAGGATATTTTAGGAGAAGAGGAAATTTATCTCACAGAAATGTCAACAGCAAAAGATATCGAAGGGTGGGACAGTTTAGCACATATTTCTATTCTTGAAGCAGTACAGTCCGAGTATAATGTTGTGTTTGATTTAGAAGAGATCATTGAGATGGCTACAGTGGGAGACATTATTACCGCTGTGGAGAACAAAAGGTAGAAGAAGATGGAAAATTGTACAATAAGGTATGCGCAGATCAATGATATTTCAAGTATCATGAAATATATCGATGATAATTGGAAAAAAGATCACATTTTAGCCAGAGATAGAAAATTATTTGAGTGGCAATATGTAAGTGGAAGTAAGGTTAATATTGTAATAGGAATAGATGAACAAGGTGAGATCCAGGGGATGTTAGGCTTTATTCCATATGGCAATGATGAGCAGAAAGATATTGCATTGGCGTTGTGGAAAGCGAATAAATCAGAGTCCTTTTTAGGAATTCGATTGTTATTATTCCTAAAGAAGAATGAGCAATGTTCTAATATTGTTTGTCCTGGAATCAATATGCACACAACTTCAAAAATATATCAACAGGTCGGTATGGAAGTTGGTGTTATGAAACAGTGGTATCGTTTGGCAGACAGGAAAGAATATAGGATTGCTGTAGTGACGGATAAAACAATTCCAGATGTCAATGCCGGTGAATATCACTTAGTGCAATGTGAATCAGAAAAAGACTTTTGTGAGAACGTTGATTTTGAGAATATTCAAAGAGGTGTTACACCACGAAAAACAAGGGACTATTTTATACATAGATATTTTCGACATCCGGTTTATCAATATAGTATATATGCTATTGCTGACAGCACAGAGGCTATCCAGGGAGTGATGGTATTAAGGAAGCAAGAATACGATGAGGATGCTGTGCTTAGGTTTGTAGACTATCTGGGAATGCCAGAATTGTTATCTTGTATTACAACAGAACTTGATCAGGAAATGGAAAAATTAGGAGTTGAGTACATAGATATGTACGAAATTGGTATAGATGATCAATTTTTAGTACAAGGGGGATGGCTTCAGGTTAAACAAACGCAAAATGTTATTCCTAACTATTTTGCACCGTTTGAGGCTCGTGTAATAGACATATATTATAGTTCATCGGATCCCAATGCTGTATTATTTAGGGGGGATGGAGATCAGGACAGACCGAATTAGGAGAAGACTATGAATTGTTATGAATATCCGCTAGATACAAAAATGTTATTGCGAAAAAAAAGAGGCTTAAAAAAAGAACTTTTGAATGAGCCGTTAAATTGGATAACTAAAAAGATAGCAGTTTTGGGTGGATCGACAACAAACGAATTGGTAGATCAATTAGAACTGGCGCTACTAACATGTGGGATAAAGGCAGAATTATATCAATCAGAATATGGACAGTATTGGCAAGACGCTATGTTTGGGACGGAGGAATTGGACGCATTTGCTCCTGATATTATCTATATTCATACCAATTGGAGAAATATACAAAAATTCCCGGAAATTGATCATAGTGTGGATGATGTAAATGCGATGTTGGGGACAGAATGTGAGCACTGGAAGATTATGTGGGATCATCTGTCAGACAAGTATCAGTGTACGATCATTCAGAATAATTTTGAACGTCCGAATTATCGTTTGATGGGAAATCGCGATATATGGGATTATCGTGGAACATGTAATTATATTTCACGTCTAAATCAAAAACTTTATAGTTATGCGCAGACGCATAACAATTTTTACATCAATGATATAGATTATTTGGCGCAGGACTATGGCATTAGTAATTGGAACAATACGTTGTATTGGAATATGTATAAATATGCTATGAATTTAGAGGCTATTCCATATGTGGCAAAGAGCATATCAGATATTGTTAAGTCTATTTATGGTAAGAATAAAAAGATCATTTCTTTAGATCTGGATAATACGCTTTGGGGCGGCGTAGTAGGTGACGATGGTGTTGAAGGCATAAAAATTGGACCAGAAGTTCCGGTTGGACAGATGTTTTCAGAATTTCAAGCATATTGTAAGCGCCTCAAGGATATTGGAGTAGTTTTATCTGTTGTCTCTAAGAATGAGGAGAAAAATGCTATTGCAGGTCTAAATCATCCTAGCGGTATATTGCGACCAGAAGACTTTGTGAGTATCAAAGCAAATTGGGAGCCAAAGGACCAGAATATTCAGAATATGGCACAGGAATTAGCCCTAGGGTTAGACAGTTTTGTATTTGTTGATGATAATCCGGCAGAGCGAGAAATTGTAAAAAAGCAAATACCGGAAGTGGCTGTACCTGTTATGGAGAAACCTGAAAATTATATTTCGGTATTGGATCACAGCGGATATTTTGAAGTTACCGCATTATCAAAAGAAGATACCGAAAAGACAAAATTATACCAGGCAAAGGCTGAGGCTGTGAGACAAGTAGCGGCATTTGCCGATTATTCTGATTATCTAAGATCGTTAGAAATGACAGCTGTTTTAACAGATTTTCAGTCGATGTATATTCAACGAATTGCGCAGTTGACGAACAAATCGAACCAATTCAATCTAACGACAAAAAGGTGTTCGGAAGAGGATATAAGACATATGCAGGAATCTGACGAATATGTATGTCTGTGCGGGCGTTTAAAAGATAAATTTGGAGACAATGGAATTGTTTCGGTTGTTGCCGGAAAAATCGAAGATGAGATTTTATCCATTCAATTATGGCTTATGAGTTGCCGTGTGTTGAAACGCGGCATGGAAGATGCAATGATGAATGAACTTGTTCGATTAGCCAGACACCGTGGCGTCAAGACAATACGTGGGTATTATTATCCTACAGCAAAAAATGGAATGGTCAAGGACTTTTTTGTTAATGAAGGATTTACAAGGATTGAAGAAACGGAAAAGCAAAATGTAGATGAACTTCAGGTAGACTGCTATACAGAACGCGATATATATATGCAGGTGGAAACATTGTGAGAAATATTATGAAAAAAGAGTTAATAATAAATAAAGCAAAGCAATTATATAGCAAGCCACAGGCAAGATCATTGTTGCTAAATGTGCTTGCTCTTGTCGTCGTGTTATTGATTGGTGCACCCCATTATGAATATGATATGGATGTGATGATGCAGGCGCAACTATTTAATATTAGTGGGACTTGGTCTACAGGGATGATTGCGTTTAGCAATATATATGTGGGGCGTTTTTTGAAATTGCTTTGCGAGTTTATGACAGGTGTAAATTGGTATACCATATTTCAGTATGTGCTAACATTCATGTCACTCTGGGAAATAGGACGACTATTTCTGAAAAGAAATAGTTCAAGAATCGGAAATATTACATTTATGATTTTCGATCTGTTTATTGGCTATGAATGCTACATTTGTCCGAGTTATATGAAAACGGCTGCAATATTAGGTGCGAGTGCTTTATATGTGTGCTGGGGAATACTTGTAGGAGAACTTACGCAGAAACAATGGTTGCAGCAAATCTATATTGGGATTGCGTTATTGCTGGCGGGACTGATTAGTTGGAAAGCTTTGTTATTAAGCGGAAGCCTGACAACCGTTTATATCATTTTGTATATGTTTGTTAGAAAGGTAAAAGTTGATAAGAAACCGGGGAAAGAATTATGGATGCCGCTTGTCAGTGCACTGGTTTTACTGGTTGTTTTACAGGTGCTTGATTATCGGGAATACCAAAAAGTGGATGGTTGGTCGCGAGTAAACGAGTACAGAAGTGCTGTGGAGCAGGTGGGAATGTTTAGAACACCGATCTATCGTGCAGACTTGGGAGAAAAATTAGGTTTACAGGAATACCAGTACAATATTCTGGCCGATGGTCATTATATAACTTCCGCTGGAAGTGCCTTTGAAAAACTAGAGGAAGTTATACGCGTAGGACGCGACCTTTCTTGGACAAATATCTTGCGATTTATGAGAACAGTTCCGATTAGTTTGATTCAGGTCAGCATGTTCTATGGGATGTTCGTAATATGGCTGCTACTCTTTTTTTCACATATGGATAAAAAGAAGTTAATGCTGACGGTGACCGTTATTGTCACAGGTTTAGGCTATCTTATTATGTTCATTCTGGCATCTTGTAGTACGTCCATGGTGCATTTTCTGATATTATTACCGGTGGGAATGGGTGCTTTGATGAATGGAAAGGATATGCAGGCAACCCAGGAAGAAAGACGTAGTACCCTGATTTATCTGATGTTGGGAACCATCGTCTTATATCAAGGAATGGGAAGCAGTATTATAACAACAAAAAATAAGGGCAATATCAATGAAGATTTGACACAGGCTGTGGAAAGACTGGGACAACCATGGCATGCTATTTGCCTAAATGAGTATTTGAAATCTTATTCTGCTTTTGAACGGTATGATGAGGGATTGATTGTGAAAAAAAATCTTGTCATATTAGATGGGGCATACAGCCTGATACCGCTATATGAGGGACTAATTTATCCGGCAGGATGGAATGTAGACCAGCCGATAGACAGTGTCAATATAGGAGAAAATTTCGTAATATGGATGCATGTAATGTAACAAATAAGGAAATAAAAAATCGAATATTGGCAAAAAGCATATGCATTCTATTTATGCTGATTCTTGTTTTTGTTGGCTTTCTAAAGTGCATGGAGTTTTCAAATCAACTGGAAGTTTATTATTATGGTAATAATAGTAGCAGTTATCAGGGAGAGATGGCGCAGACCTTTTGGGATACCGGGAGTGGTTACAGCGAGGAAAATTCTTCCTTTTATTCTGTATTCAAGCGTCTTGCTGTTTTTCCTTACAAAAATGAAGGAGGGGGCTTACAGAGTGCCCGCCTGGATTTTTCAGCCAGTGACGAGGAGATTGGTATTGCAAGAATCCAAGTGAGAAGTGGGATGTTTACGACTTATACAATCTCTGGGGCAGATTTGGCAAGAAGTGCCATCTGGCAGAATTGTAGTGTGCAGGTGGAGGAAGATCATGTTTGGATTACACCGACCTCAAGTGATCCTTATTTGATATTGGATCAAAACAATGCACCTGATTTTATGGTGCATCTGCAGTCAGACCGCTGGTGTAAAATAGGGCTGTTGACTTTATTTATTTTTAGTCTTTGCCTGCTGGCAGGGCTTGGCATATGGTTTAAGAAGGAAAAGAGTAACCGAGTTTATAAACTATTTTCTTTGCTTAGTATTGCTATTGTCATAGCTGTTTTTGTCATGTCCTTGTTTAGCATTACCTATGGACATCCGGATGAAGATGAGACAAGAGGTAGCATTGATTACTATTTGACCCATTGGGGATTGCCGGATTTTGATGATGCATCATTGCAAAATGCCTATTCCAATTACGGAACGATTCGATTAGTAGAGCGGAGTTTTTACTATATTTTAGCCGGAAAGTTTGGCTGGATTTGCAAAAATATTTTTCATATTTCGGCATATTATCGGATGTTTAATGTGCTGCTGTTGGTTTTGCTGGTGGTATGGATACTTGTTAAGGGGCGTAAGGACAAATGGATGTTTGCCTTTTTATTTGCAACGCCACAGTTATGGTATCTATTTTCCTATGCTACATCGGATGCCTGGGACATTTTTATCGGCTTTTTTGTTGTGACAGAAGCCATCCGAGAAGATGGATTGATTGCTGATGCGTGGAAAGAAGGCATTTCATGGAGACAATTTGGTGGAATGCTCTTATATGCCTTTTTGTGCGCACAAACATTGATGGGAAAGAAAAATTATTTGATCGTTCTTTTGTTTGCATTTGTGGTTCTATTGTTTAAGTTATGGGATGCCAAGAACAAGAAGCAATTATTCATAAAATACATGATGATTTTAGGAATGGTCTTTGGCTTTTATGCAATCCGCGCGGGCATTGATCTATGGCGATATCCGGAAGGTAAGGGCTATTTATATGAGGCAGAGCGCATAAATCATAAGTCGCAGGAAATCATTGAGATGCAGTCTTTACAGCAGCAGGGTTATACCTATTTGCAGACTTTAACAGCGATAGATGATGGACTTTTCCCAACTATGTTTAACTCCTTTGTAGGACGTTATGGCTGGATGTCTTTATACAGTGCTAATATTTATGTATATGTCATGTTGATTTTATACATTGTGAATATGGTATCAACTTGGAGAGCTTGTAAAGAAAAGAAGCGCATTGTAGCGATTGTAACAACAGTTTTGCTATTGTGTATTGGCACGGTATACCAGATGTGGACCCAGGATTACCAAGCACAGGGAAGATATATGCTGCCATGTATTCTAGGAGAGGTATATATCTTGTCAGATAGTCAGGTTTGGGAAAAAAAGGCTTACACTGTTTCACAGACTTTAATTGTTGGTGCAGGTATGGTGTCCTTTGTAGTTTGGGGTATAGTGCCGCTATGTTTGAAATTAGTGCATTAAAAGAATTTTTAAGGAGAGCAGCTTGAAAAAGAAATTCTGGGTAGGACTCATAGGAGTCGTTTTGGCATTGGGGCTTATAGTGTCATTCATCAGTATGGCACAACGACCAAGTTATATTTATATGGTGCGTCATGGCAGAACCTATGCAAACGAGCAGGGATTGCTTATGGGAGGCGATGGAAATGCTGATCTGACACCGGAGGCAGTAGAGCAGGCAAAGGTAGTGGGAGAAGCTTTATCGGATGTTTCTTTTGACCATGCTTACACTAGCACATTAGGTAGAACGATAGATACAGCATCGTATTTGTTAGAAGGGGCAAAGCAAGAAAATGTTGACCGTCAACAGATAAGCGATTTAGATGACATTTCGTGGGGCGATGCCGAGGGCTATACCAGACAACAATTTATGGAAGAATATAATTTGGATGAATTTCCAGATGCTTTTGGAGATACGGATGATGCAGATTTTGTATCACCAATACATGCGGAGACCAAGTATCATTTTTTTCAACGATTTAATAATGGGATGCAGCAGATCATTGACGATATCAAGCCCGGAGAGAATGTCCTTGTTGTGGCGCATTCTTCTATGCAATTCTGGCTGGAAAAGCAGTTTCCGGAAGTACAGGGGCAGGATATTGCCAATCTGAGTGTGACGGTGATTAAGGTAAACCATGGGAAAAAGGAGTTGGTGGAGTATAATCAGGTGATGTATTAGGGGGAGAAGATTGCTATGACAAATGGTGCGAATTGTGCGGAACTTATTACATTGATTAACACAAGTTTGACGTTCATAACGGTAGTTACGAATATAGTGTCCTTACATCTTGCAAAGAAGCAAATAAAACAAGAAATAGAACAAAATAGACAGAAGGCGGAAGAACAACAAAAGCAATATTTAGAAGAGAAAAGACATATAGAAGAAGTTGATAGACTTCATGAGAAACCATATCTGGTTTTTCAAGAGGCAAGGATTTCTGATGAATCTGATGAAAAAGTAACACGAATAGATTTTATTTTCAAAAATAAGGGGAGAGGTGCCGCGTATGATATTGTTCCTGAACTAGAATGCATGGCGAAAACTGTTGAGGGCAAAACAAAGGTTTATCGATGTGACGCGGTACAAGATCCTATTGCGATGGTTGGCGAGCAATTTACAACTATGTGGACATTGGGCTGCGAACAAAAATTGGTTGATTTTATATTTACTATGCCGATAGAATATCAAGATGCCTCAGGAAGAAAGTATAGACAGAAATATAATCTTATATTTCTGGCATCTGGTGGCGCATGTATAAAAAATTTTGCACAACCAGAATTGGTGGATGCGAATGTGTTATTAAATAGAAATTGACTGGTTAAAAAATGGTGTAACAGGAAAATAAAAGTATGTTTAGATATTAAGATGCGATAGTTATCGTGTCTTTTTTGTTACAGTTAATAATGAAAGATAGTATACGCTCCATAGTCAGTACATAGAAGAGCGTTTACGTTTTTTCGTGCTTTTTAGAGTGTCTCATAAAAAAACTAATTCGCCAAGGCAAGTGGTTTGACGTTTACTAAGCAACTGGATTATAGTCTGTTATTCCATTTATAACTGGAGCATCCCTTGTTGCGTAAAGAAAACGAGTTCGAAGATGTTCGAAGTTTCAATAGCTGCGTCCGAGCCTTTTTAAGCTTTTTGCTTTAAGTATTCTACTCGATTATGAGAGTGACATCAGGCCTAGATAGGTGCGCGTGTAACTCAGTGATACGATCAGATTCAATAATGTAGCGGCCTTGATTATCGAAGATGAGATAGATGTATTTTGTATATAATGTGTCGGGTAATGAATCCTCTTTGATTAACAATGTAGCCTTCGATGACGATTTTAGTTTCCAGAGATCCAAGAGTCCGATGCCGGAGCCACCATCGTTCAGATGCTGAGAACATTTTTCTATACCTAAATGTTCTAAGACTACGGCAGGAAAAGGCATGCCGCTATCCGAAATGCAAATGCTAGGGATGGATTTTGTCGCGGATAATGCAATGTGAATATAGCGAGATTCACAAGGAAGTGTTGCAATAAGCGCATTTTGTCCCAAATCAGCAAGAAGATGTGCGATTTGTTCATCATCCAAATATGCTGTTATATAATTAAAAAAATTAGTATCCATAGTAAAAGTCAGTGTAGCTTGTTGCTCACTGGCTTTTTTCTGTAAATATGATAAGACGGCATTGATCATCATGTGGTCTGAAGCAAAGTCACCCGTGATGGAACCGGAAAGTTCTTGCAGGGACGATTGCCTATGGGAACTGAGAGAAAGTAACTCATTATGTAAGCCGTTGGCATGGATGGCCAATGCGGAAGGTGTATACGTGGTGGCTGTTTGACTAAGATCCAATGCCACATTGATCATCGCCGTTAATAATTTGTTATCTTTATGAATTATCTGAGCCATTTGTTTGTTATCATTTTGCAGTTGATCAATCTGAGATAATAAGTTATTTCGCTCTGTATCATATAGGTATTTCTGATAGGATCTTTTTAAACGTATGTGCCACCAAAGAATCAGTGGAAGGATGAGGAGGCAACCTAATAGTTGACATGTCGAAGAAATAAGAAAAGCACTTTCTGGAATGTAGTGAATATAGAGATTTATACAAAAGATGATGAGAGAAAATGCAGTACCAATATTTAGCACAAGTTCGTGTTTTAGAAAAGGCATTCCACTCTTGAAACGCCGGATAGATAATACTTTATACTCTATGGGTGGTGTCAGTAAACAGATAGTAATGGTAATCAGTGTGAAAGGCGAGTGTGTGTATGATGCTCTAAAAAGAGAAAAGATACTACTTATTATGAAACCAATCAGTGTCATTAACGCAAGCGAGAAGCTATAGGAAATAAATCCACCGACAATGGACAGGCGAATATTCTTTAGCATCATGTAGATATAGCCTAGATAGAGTATAAAAGGCAGAAATGCGTATTGATTCGGAAAAATGATAGCAATCAGCCACACAAGGAGAGAAAGACTGGCGGATTCTAAGAAGATTTTTTTGGAGTTAACTGTGACATGACAGATTCTAGTGGTAGCGTAAAGGCTACAGAGATATAGACTGAGATATTTTAAAAAGATAAGCATAATCATAGTTCCTCATGTTAGTTAAAGGTCAAAAAGTAACAAAAAACAATCTCAAAACCTAATAGGATATTTTGGGTGTAAACGTTATTCTCCACCATAAAGGGAGGTGGAGAACATGTGGGAATGGATTGCTAAAATCATGGCACAGTTTGGCAGACTGTAAAACAATTGCGGATTCTCTGCTATATATCTTGGATTTGCTGTAGATAATAGTGGATAAATTCCATAAGTGTGGGACAACCTCGTTCGGCATCAATGTGTGCGGTGTAATAATGTTGCAGATCTTGAGGATCGGCAGAACGCCAAGTACTTTTTATGGCATTTTGCATAGCGCGTTCAGCAGCACTGTCGGTTGTGCCATAGCATTGTGCGAGTTTTTGCTGAATGCGTGCAGATGGATCTTTATGTAGCATGATGATTGCGTCGACGAGGTAATTGTAACCGTGATATTTTGTTTTCATACCAAGATGATCGAACTGCGTTTGAAGATATATTCGCATATTGTGTTCTACATCAGCAGGGGATTCGGATAAGACAAGTGTGTTTGATGTGGGAATACTTTCAATAGTATCCTGCATCAGACAAATTGTTTTTAGAGTCTGTGAAAGTTTTTCTGTAAATAGGATTTTAAGGTCTTCTATGATAAAATA
>OIWK01000590.1_pt1 | contig 38614 bp, 32 predicted proteins | sample 1587401 | NCBI WGS metagenome assembly OIWK01 (sample SAMEA3888911, study PRJEB22519) | human gut metagenome | biome: human gut; feature: human-associated habitat; material: faeces | place: Denmark | collected 2009 | reverse complement strand
GGCTTACGGTGTGAGAATGGGAAGGCATCTGCCAGGGATAGAGTGTCGGGGGCGTTGTCTCGTGGCCGGCTCCGCCTTGAAAAGCACGGTGCGCCTTGATTTGCTCTGCCCTGGCCACAATTTCCTCGTCCGTTATCGCCCGCATTCCGTGCGGCCTCAGTTCAAACCACATAACGATCCTCTATTGTTGAACTTTCCAATTATCCAGCAGCCTGTCCGGCACTGTGGGTGAGACCACCCTCACGGTCGAGCAGCTGGCAACACATCTTCACCCTTTGGGTGCATATTCTGGATTAAAAAATGATCAGGGGGGGGAAACGGGTGATCTTAATGTGGGCACTGCATCTTTTAACAACACGGAATCCGCAGGCGGCAGCCAATCTCACACCCATGATATGACCGGGGCATCTGAGGAGGCAAACGGACTGCCGCCGTACTACGCCCTCTCGTTTATCATGCGATGCGCATAATAAAGGACAACGCGTAGTACGGTGGCAGGCTGCTGGCCTCTCCAGATGCGCCATCCAGTGTGTGCGTATGGGGCTGAGAGCCACCGGTATTTTCCGTTAGCCGGATTGTATCTCCGGTCGCCTCCCATACCTGCTGGGGCTCTGCAGCTCCGATACGACCGGGGAAAGTCTTTATATCATGCCTGTGGATGGCCAGCTGCTCGACCGTGAGGGTGGTCTCACCCACAGTGCCGGACACACCTGGTCATGGTCCCGCAGACCACGCCTGCCGCCGGATCAGGCCGTCCGCATGATGTACGAAAGGGCGTAATACGGAGGCATGGAGGACGCCTCTCCAGATGCTCCATCCAGCGTGTGCGTATGGGGTTGAGAGCCACCGACGGCACTGGTGGTTGCTGTCGCCTCCCAGATACCAGTTCCCCCGCCACCAAAACCGCCAGAGGCATTCCCCGTACCTCGCACTGTATGTTTATGACTGGCCAGCTGCTCGACCGTGAGGGTCGTGGCCCCGACAGTGCCGGACAGGCTGCTGAATAATTGGAAAGTTCAACAATAGAGGATCGTTATGTGGTTTGAACTGGTACCGCACGGAATGCGGGCGATAACAGACGATGAAATTGTGGCCAGGGCAGAGCAAATCAAGGCGCACCGTGCTTTGCAAGGCGGAGCCGGTCGCGAAACGACGCCCCCGACACTCTATCCCTGGCAGATGCCTTCCCATTCTCACACCGTAAGCCCCTGTGGAGGTTGCTACCATGCCCACTGTTACTGTTGTCCCCTCCGATAGTCTGATCATCGTCGATGGCAAGGCCCTCGTTTTCCCGTTTGACGCCCCGACAAATCTGCATGCCCTGCAATGGCGTGGGGACACTGGCCATACCGAGTGGACGGACGGCCCCAACAAGCCGCTGACTGCTGAGGATTATGACGAGCAGGTCGTGCCGTATGTGAAGCTCTGGCAGGCGGAAAAAGCTCGCCTGGAGAAGAGCGCCGCCGAGGAGGCCGCCGCCCGTGCGCTCCCCGATGCCAAGGCCGCCAAGCGCACCGAGATCCAGGGCGGCTACGATGCAGCCTTGGCCGCATCCTTGACCATGCCCGCAACTGCCCCTACGGCGCAGGACGTAGCCGTGGGCGCGGCCCTGTTGGCCGTCGACGATGCGGAAGGCCTGGCCTTTGTGCAGTCCAAGCACGCCGCCCGCCGTGACGAGCTGCTGGCCGTCGTGGAGGCCGCCGAGACCGTGGAGGCCGTGCAGGCCGTGGTCGTGGACTATGACGTATAGACAAGCGGGCCAGACCATCACCGCTCCGGACGCGGGCGGGCATGGCCTGGATATGAGCAACGGGCAGGACTGGCTGGTGGAGGATTGCCTCATCGACCTGTCCGCCTGCCCGCTGGATCAGCTGGATGAGGCTGTGGGCGTGGTATGGGGCAGCAGTGCCGTTTTTCGGCGCTGTGTCATCCGGGGCGCGGGCAAGCTGGTGCTGTGCGGCTCCGGGGATACGGATAAATTGAACGTTGAACGCGGCAAGACCGTCACTTTCGAGGACTGTATCCTCGAAGACTTCGGGCGGCGGGGACCGGAAGCGCAGTCCGGCATGCGGGTCATGCTGCGGGGCTGCCTGATCCGCAACTGGGGCGCTCCAGACCGTTTCGACGTGCGGTCCTTCGGGGCCTGGGCGCATCGCGGCGGCCGAATTGAGGCCGAGAGCTGCGTCTTTGACCAGCCCTGTTTTTGGCGCGGCTGGCACATCATGGTGCGGGACTGGCTGGCTCACATCGGCCAAAGCTGGAACGACGAAGGTCTGCGCGGCCTGCTGCGCCCGGCCAACTGGCTGCCCGGCGTCTGCCGGGGGCTGGTGGCCACAGCGGGCGGACAGGTCCGGGCCGAGAACTGCCATGCCACACGCTGGTGGATACGTCTTGAAGGGCACCGTGGCCCGCATATGAGCCGCAGCCAGGCGCAGGCGCTCATGGCCAGGCTGGAGAACATGCGATAGGCCTCCCACAAGGAGGTTCTATGGCAACAAAACACAAACGGGCGACCATGACTGCCCGTCAACTGGCAGAGGACTATCTGGCCCACCAGATCACGCGGGACGTGACCCGCACCAGCACCCGGCATCACCTCAACCAGCTGCTGACCCTGTTCGGGGGCTGGCAGGCCCGCCGGGTGGGCGCGGCCCAGATGCAGGCTTTTTTGGCCGCCCAGAAGGAGCGCGGCGTCATGGCCACCACAGCGCACCACCGCGTCCGTCTGTGGCGTACCGTCCTGGCCTGGGCCGTGGAGACGGGCCGCCTGCCCGCGTCACCTCTGTCCGGTTTCCGGCTGCACCGCCCCAGGGCACGGCGCATCGATCCGCCCACGCGGGCCGAGGCTGCGCGCATGTATAAAATGGCCGCGCCGCATGTCCGACGTGTGATCGTCTTGGGCATGGCCGCCGGGCCGCGCATAGGTCCTAGCGAGCTTTTCCGTCTCACCTGGGGGGACGTGGAACTGGAGGCGGGCTACATGAGGATGCCTAATGCGGCCAAGGGCGCGAAGGACGACAGCAGGATCGTCCCCATCCGGGACGACATCCTGCCCCTATTGCGGGAGTGGAGAGAGGAAGACGAAAAGCGGGCCTGTCCGTGGGTTATTCACTGGCAGGGACGGCCGGTGCGATGCATAGGCCATGCGTGGCACCAGGCCCGCAAGGCGGCGGGCATCACGCGGCGCATAACACCTTATAGCCTGCGCCATGCCATGCCCACGGAAGCCCTTGAGCATGGCGCGGACGTGAAAGCGGTGGCGGAGGTCATGGGCCATGCTGATCCCACCATGCTGCTGCGTGTCTATCAGCACACGCGCTACAGGCTGCGGAAACAAGCGGTCAACGCCGCGCCAGGACTGAAACTCGACAAGATTTGACAAGTGGCGGGGGCGTTGCAGCGCCCCCACCGGCCTGGTGTCTTGGCACCAGACCACGGCCCCACGGATAGAAAAAAACGACCCTCTATCCGCAGAGTATCCGCCTTGTCGGAAGTCTCGGCGAGAGACGTCATCAGTATAGGCGGTTATATCATGGGGCGCAACATGATTGCATACTATGAAACAGGAGCAACCTACCGAGATCCGCTGCCGCCATTGCGGCAAACTGCTGGCCAGAGGCTGGATAGTTGAAGCATCACTTGAGCATAAATGCCCCCGCTGCGGGGCATATCACATCCTGCGGGCCACGCGCCCCGATCTGGCAGGCCGTGGAGCCTCTCCTATGGAGGCACTATGGCCACAAACCGCAGACCATACCATCCGCCGGTCCTGAGCGACTGGCTGCCACCCCTGGCCGGGCCGCCCGGCTACATCATGGGGGCAACAGGGCCGCAGGGCTTCGGCACGGCCGACTTTTATGTGGCCCAGATCCCTTGTGCCACGGCCCGCGCCGTCATCATCGAGCACCACTACAGCCACCGCGTGGTCAATAACAGCTACCTGCACCTGGGCGTCTTCCGTGAGGGCGCGTTCGAGGGCGTCCTGCAATGGGGCTATGCTCTTAACCCGGCCAGAGCAGGCAAGATCGTGGAAGGCACCGTGCAGGGCCAGTATATGGAACTGAACCGCATGTGGCTGTCGGACGATGCCCCGCGCAACAGCGAGAGCCGGGCCATCAGCTACGCCCTGAAATACATCCGTCGCGCCTGCCCGTCCGTGGCCTGGGTACAGTCCTATGCGGACGAACGCTGCCAAGGCCTGGGCGTGGTCTATCAGGCATGCAGCTTCCTGTACCTGGGATTCCATGAAAGCCCGTTCTACGAGCTGGACGGCGAGGTCTACCACAAATTGCTGGTAACAGCCCACCTCAAGAGCGGTAAGCGTGGAGCATACCTGCGGGCCAATTTAGACCGGGCAAAGCTGCACAAGCTGCGACAGTTCCGCTATGTCCGCTTCCTGAAAACGGATTGGATCAAGCGCCTGCGCATGCCGATACTTCCATACCCCAAACGACAACCGGACTAACAAAAAAAGGCGGGATTTCTCCCGCCTTGCTTTTTGCTTTTTTACTGCCAATACGCGCGCAAATTGCTGCCAATAGCGCCGCAAACTTATTGCTTCCGGCCGGACCGCTAGGCATGACCTGCCGGGACATCTTTTTCGCCGGTGTGCCGGGGGCCGTGCGCCTGCACGACTGCGAGGGACTGTTGCCCGCTCTGGGCGAATTTTTCCGTTTCTGGCCGCATGCCCCGCAGCCTGAAGGGCTCCCCGCCATCCCCGGCACGCCTCCGTCCGCCCGGCGCGGGCCCAGGCCGCTGCTGGCGATATTTCCGCAGGGGCGGGGCTACCGCCTGCGCTCTCCCTGGCTGCCCGCTCCCCGCCACGAGCCGTCCGGGGCCTGCCTGCTGTGCAGTCTGGCCATAGAGCTGGCGGCCGCCTGCTGCCACGCCTGCCCCGGTCTGGCGTCCCTCCATGCCGCGGCCGTACGCCTGCACGGCCGCACCCTGCTTTTCTGCGGTGACAACCGCGCCGGCAAGAGCACGCTGGTCGCCCGCCTCATGGCCGATACGGCACGAGGCCTCGGTGACGACATGCTGGCCCTCCATCAGGGCAGGGTCTTCTCCTTCGGCGTGCCTCCCCGGCTGCGCCTGCCCCTGCCCGCCTCTCCCGTCCTGCGCCGCTTCGCTGCCGCCTTTCCGGGCATACGGGACCGCCACTACGGCTACCTGGCGACAGGCCCGGACAGACTGGCCCCCTGGGGGGAAAGGAACCGCCCGGACGCCGTGATCCTGCTGGAACGCACGCCCCGCAGCCGGGCCGCCCTGCTGCCCGCGCCTGCCGCCACCGGCATGGACAGCGTGCTGGCCCGTTTCCTGATCCCTGGCGGCGGCGCACCGGGGATCCTCGGGCTGGGCACACAGCTGCTGGATTCCCTGCCCTGCCGCATCCTCCGCTATGATGACCTGGACGAGGCCGCAGGGCTCGTGGCGCAGCGGGCCCTCCTGCTTCCGCCGGCCGCGCACCTGGCCGACGCCCCGCCCCCGATGCCGGAACGCCCCATCCCCGAAGGCCGGCCCCCTTCCCTCCCTCCGCGGGAGGACGACGGGGACAGCAGCACGCTGTGGCGGCAGCGGCCGGGCCTGGCCTGCCGGCAGGCCGGACAAAGCCTTTTCCTCAGTGACGGCCCCGGCAACCGCATCTTCCGGCTCGACGGCACCGGGGCCGCGGTCTGGCATCTGCTGGCCTCACCGCTTTCGCGGGACGAGGCCGCCTCCCTGCTGGCCGAGACCTTCCCCCGCGTCCCTGAAGGACGCATCCGGCACGAGCTCCACCAGCTTTTCCGGGCCCTTTCCGAGGCCCGCCTGATCGAAAAAGTCGCTGACAGGCCCGGGGGCAGGCAGGAAAGGCGTTCGCAATGAAAAGGCAATATATTGATATTGTTTATTTTTTATTTTCAGAAGAAAAAAAATCGAAAAAACACGAAAAAGTGCTTGCCAAAGGGGCCGGTTTTCCGTAAACACATCCTTGCTGCTGACGAATGCCTCACGAAAGCGAAAGCCGGACGGGGCAGCAGGGCACCGGAAAACAACGCCGGACAAGCCCACGCCAGACTGAAAATCTTGCAAGCCGACATCGCTTGCAACTCAGAGTGGAGGGGTTCCCGAGTGGCCAAAGGGAACAGACTGTAAATCTGTCGTCGTAAGACTTCGGTGGTTCAAATCCACCCCCCTCCACCACTTCTGAACAAGAAGTGTGGCACATGCTAACAACTGCCTTGGCTGTAGGAGACAGGTTGACTGTCGGGAACTACGGTGCAGTACCGGGCATGCCGATGCCCGGGGGTCAGCAAGGCTGGCCTGCGACAACGCGCCTCGAAAGTGCGGGAATAGCTCAACGGCTAGAGCATCAGCCTTCCAAGCTGAGGGTTGCGGGTTCGAATCCCGTTTCCCGCTCCATTCCTGCATTTTTCCCTTCCAGTCATCCTTTTTCCTGTCAAAGCACGTTCCCTGGGCAACAACACAGGGACTTATGCGGGCAGTGGCAAGAAACCGGGAGCAGGCGTTCGAAACCATGCTCAAGGTTGAAAGTACAGTAACCGCAACAAATTTTATCCTCAGGGAGACGTACAATGGGCAAGGAAAAATACGAACGCAAAAAGCCCCACGTTAACATCGGTACCATCGGCCACATCGACCATGGCAAGACCACGCTGACCGCCGCCATCACCAAGATCGCCGGTCTGAAGGGCGAAGGCAGCTTCGTTTCTTACGACGAGATCGACAAGGCTCCCGAAGAAAAGGAACGCGGCATCACCATCGCCACCGCCCACGTGGAATATGAAACCGACAAGCGTCACTACGCTCACGTGGACTGCCCCGGCCACGCCGACTACATCAAGAACATGATCACCGGCGCCGCCCAGATGGACGGCGGCATCCTGGTGGTGGCCGCCACCGACGGCCCCATGCCCCAGACCCGTGAGCACATCCTGCTCGCCCGTCAGGTGGGTGTGCCCCAGCTGGTCGTGTTCCTGAACAAGTGCGACCTGGTGGACGACGAAGAACTGCTGGAACTGGTGGAACTGGAAGTGCGCGAACTGCTGTCTTCCTACGACTTCCCCGGTGATGACGTGCCCGTCATCCGCGGCTCCGCCCTGAAGGCCCTGGAATGCGAAAGCGCCGACGCCCCTGAAGCCAAGTGCATCATCGACCTGCTGCAGGCCTGCGACGACTTCATCCCCGATCCCGAACGCGACATCGACAAGCCCTTCCTGATGCCCATCGAAGACGTGTTCTCCATCTCCGGCCGCGGCACCGTGGTCACCGGTCGTGTGGAACGCGGCGTCATCAAGGTCGGCGATGTGGTGGAAATCGTGGGTATCAAGCCCACCGCCCAGACCACCTGCACCGGCGTGGAAATGTTCCGCAAGCTGCTGGATCAGGGCCAGGCCGGCGACAACATCGGCGTGCTGCTGCGCGGCACCAAGCGTGACGAAGTGGAACGCGGCCAGGTGCTCGCTGCTCCCAAGTCCATCACGCCCCACAAGAAGTTCAAGGCTGAAGTGTACGTCCTGTCCAAGGAAGAAGGTGGCCGTCACACCCCGTTCTTCTCCGGCTATCGTCCTCAGTTCTACTTCCGCACCACTGACATCACTGGCGTGATCAACCTGCCCGAAGGCGTGGAAATGGTCATGCCCGGCGACAACAGCCAGTTCCTGGTGGAACTGATCGCCCCCATCGCCATGGAAGCCGGCCTGCGCTTCGCCATCCGTGAAGGTGGCCGCACCGTGGGCTCCGGCGTGGTGACCGAAATCATCGAGTAGTACCATGAGAGTGAACATCATCCTTGCCTGCACTGAGTGCAAGCGTCGCAACTACAGCACCCGGAAGAACAAGAAGAACACCACCGGGCGTCTGGAAATGAAAAAATATTGTCCCTGGGACAAGAAGCACACGCTTCACAGAGAAACCAGGTAACAATACTTCCGCCGGGGGGAGTCCCCTCCCCCCGGACGGTACGCAGGGCAGTAGCTCTAACGGCTAGAGCGGCGGTCTCCAAAACCGCAAGTTGGGGGTTCGAATCCCTCCTGCCCTGCCATTTTTTATCTTGTGGGAAGCACCATGGTAAAGAAATCCGCGCAAGCCGACTCCAAGACCGAACAGACCCCCAACCCCATCTCCCGTCTGGCGCAATATATCGAAGATTCTCGCGGCGAACTGCGTAAGGTTACGTGGCCCACGCTCAAGGAAACGCGCAAAGCGACGTTCGCGGTTCTGGGCTTTGTTGCCGTCATGGCGGTCGTGCTCGGCCTCGTGGATCTGGGGCTTTCGGCCATCATCAAGAGCATCCTCTCCTGAAGGCACATATGAACACTCCCGTTATCGACGAGAACTCCGAACTGGGGAAGAAGTCTCGCTGGTATATCGTGCACACCTACTCCGGTTTTGAGCAGCGCGTGCAGAAGACCATCAAGGCGATGATGGATTCCGGCGAGGACAATGGCCTCATCCAGGAAGTGGTCGTGCCTACCGAAAAGGTCATCGAACCTTCCAAGAACGGTTCGCAGCCTCGCACCACTACCCGCAAATTCTACCCCGGCTATGTGATGATCCGCATGATTATGACGGATCTTTCCTGCCATCTGGTGCAGTCCATCCCCAAGGTCACCGGTTTTGTGGGGGGGAAAAACCGCCCCACTCCCATGAGCGAAAGCGATGCCGCGCGCATCCTCTCGCTGATGGAAAGTCGCCAGGAGACCCCCCGGCCCAAGTTCAACTTCGAACGCGGCGACGACGTTCGGGTTATCGAGGGCCCCTTCGAGGGCTTCAATGGCGTCGTGGACGATGTCAACTACGAAAAGGGCAAGCTGCGCGTGTCCGTTTCCATCTTCGGAAGACAGACCCCGGTGGAACTGGATTTCGTGCAGGTTTCCAAGGGCTAGCATCGGAGCAGCGCCGCAGGGCGCTGTTCCAGTCATAAGGATAGAACATCATGGCCAAAAAAGAAGTTGCCAAAATCAAACTGCAGATCCCGGCCGGCGCCGCCAACCCCTCCCCGCCGGTGGGTCCCGCCCTGGGTCAGCATGGCCTGAACATCATGGGCTTCTGCAAGGAATTCAATGCCCGTACCCAGGACCAGAAGGGCATGATCATCCCTGTGGTCATCACGGTCTACGCTGACCGCTCCTTCACCTTCATCACCAAGACCCCCCCGGCCGCGGTGCTGATCATGAAGGCCGCCAAGATCGAAAAGGGCTCCGGTGAACCCAACCGTAACAAGGTCGGCAGCCTGACCATGGCCCAGGTGGAAGAAATCGCCAAGCTGAAGCTGCCCGATCTCAACGCCGCCACCCTTGAGTCCGCTGTGAAGTCCATCGCCGGCACCGCCCGCAGCATGGGCATCGAAATCAAGTAGGGACCGGTTTACCGGATGACGGCAGCCTGGCTGCCCCTCGTTGATCAATTGTACTGCCAGACCTGGAGCAGTCCATGTGTGGCAGGAGATAAAACGAAAGGATAAAGACATGCCCAAGCATGGCAAAAATTTCCGTAAAGCTCTCGAAGGCGTGAACCTGCAGGAACGCCTGAGCGTTGAAGACGCTGTGAGCAAATCCCTGGGCGCTTCCTTCGCCAAGTTCGACGAAACCGTCGACGTGGCCATCCGCCTGGGTGTTGACCCCAAGTACTCCGACCAGATGGTGCGCGGCGCCGTGACCCTGCCCCACGGCCTGGGCAAGACCGTCCGCGTGGCCGTTTTCTGCAAGGGTGAAAAGCAGGCCGAAGCCACCGCCGCCGGCGCCGATTTCGTGGGTGCCGAAGACCTGGTGGCCAAGATCAAGGAAGGCTGGCTGGACTTCGACGCCGCCGTGGCCACCCCTGACGTCATGGCCCTGGTGGGCCAGATCGGCCGTCTGCTCGGCCCCCGCGGCCTGATGCCCAACGCCAAGACCGGTTCCGTCACCTTCGACGTGACCAAGGCCGTCAACGAACTGAAGGCCGGGCGCGTGGACTTCAAGGTCGACAAGGCCGGTGTTCTGCACGCTCCTCTGGGCAAGGTTTCCTTCGGTCCCGAAAAGATCCTGGGCAACCTCAAGGCCCTGCTGGAAACCGTGAATCGTCTGAAGCCCTCCGGCGCCAAGGGCACCTACATGCTCTCCATGGCGGTGTCCACCACCATGGGCCCCGGCTTCAAGATCGACATGTCCCAGGTGAAAAAATTCCTGGAAGGCTAAGCCCGTTTTTTAGTTGACATCGTGCGGGGATTGCAGTAATAGCAATCCCCGCATTTGATTTACTGGCTAAGGCAAGGGAATTCGAGTCGAAGACGGCAGGCAGGCCGCATGGCCTTTAATTTACCTGTCCAGACTTATCTTTGGCTCGGCATTCCACCCGGCAACCCCGAACGTGAGAGGTATCACGTGACCAGGTCTGAAAAAGCAGCCGTCATCGAAGCGATCAAAGCCAATGCTGAACGCGCTTCCTTTGCGGTGCTGACCGAGTTCAAGGGCATGACGGTGGAAGAGCTGACGAACCTCCGTGTGAACCTGCGCAAGGCTGGCGGCGAATTCTACGTCGTCAAGAACACGTTGGCCCGTATCGCTTTTACCGGTGGCACGCATGACGTTGTCAAGGACAAGTTCCATGACAACAGCGCCATTGCCCTTGGTTTCGACGACCCCGTGGCGGTGGCCAAGGCGTTGAGTGATTTCGCCAAGCAGAGCAAGCTGTTCCAGCTGCGCTGCGGCAGCCTGGAAGGCAAGGAAATGTCTGCCGAACAGGTCGAAGCCCTGGCCAAGCTGCCGTCCAAGGAACAGCTCCTTGGTCAGCTGCTCGGCACCATGAACGCCGTGCCCACCAATTTTGTTTCGCTGTTCGCCAACGTTCTCCGCGGCCTGCTCTATGCGCTCAAGGCCATCGAAGAAAAGAAGGGCGAAGCCGCCTAAGGCTTTCGCAGCAGAAAAAAGCAATCAACCAAATTTTAGCCAAAGAGCTAGGAGTTTACCATGTCCGTGACCAAAGAACAGGTTGTTGAGTTCATCTCCAACATGACCGTCCTGGAACTGTCCGAATTCATCAAGGAACTGGAAGAAAAGTTCGGCGTGTCCGCTGCCGCTCCCGCCGCTGCCATGGTGATGGCCGCCCCCGCTGACGGTGGCGCCGCTGCCGCCGCCGAAGAAAAGACCGAATTCGACGTCATCCTGAAGGAAGCCGGCGCCAACAAGATCGGCGTCATCAAGGTCGTGCGCGCTCTGACCAGCCTGGGCCTGAAGGAAGCCAAGGAAAAGGTCGACGGCTGCCCCTCCACCCTGAAGGAAGGCGTGAGCAAGGAAGAAGCCGAAGAAGCCAAGAAGCAGCTGACCGAAGCCGGCGCTGTCGTCGAAGTGAAGTAAGTTCGGTTTTTCCGATCGTTTTGAAGGCGGGGTGTGAACCCCGCCTTTTTTTGTTGCCCGTACGCCGCCTGCGGCGCATCACGGCTGCCGCTTTTGTGTCTTTTTGGATGCCGTCTGCTTTTTTCCATTGACGCCCCGCCGTTTTCCATACACAAAAGACGGGGATGCCCTGGCAGCCCCGCCCCGCGGCGCGGCATGCCCAGGCCCGGGCGCCTCCTGCCCCTTCCGCTCCCCTTCTGACGGGAGCTGCCGGATCGCGGAAAAAGTTCTTGCAAAAACCATGCTTCTGCGGTATCTCTCTTCGTTCCAAAACTGTTGTGGGAGAAGTATCTGGTTTTTCTGGTAGACAACACCCGACGCGCATAGCCTTTTCTTTCAAGACAAGCGGCCTCACCCCTGCCGGTAACGCGGGGAAGTGTCGTTTGTCCTTTTTGCGCGTTGTGAAAACCGGATCCCACTGAGAGATATAGATTGTACGCTTCGGATCGCGGCATGACTGGCGTTTTGGCAGTCTGTCCACAGCGGTCTGCACGGGCAGAATGCCGACCGGACGTTCCGGTGCAACGCCGGCAGCCGAAGCGCAACCGCTACCTACCTTGAGGTATCGCATGGGCCAGCTTACCAAACAGTTCGGCAAAATCAACGTTACTCTCCCCATTCCGCACCTCCTCAATCTTCAGATCGACTCCTACAGCAAGTTCCTGCAGGAAGGCGTTGCCGAAGCCGATCGGAACAAGGAGGAAGGTCTGGAAGGCGTGTTCCACACCGTCTTCCCCATCGAAGATTTCAACAAGACCGCCAGCCTGGAATTCGTCAGCTACGAAATCCGCGAGCCCAAGTACGACCAGGCCGAGTGCATCTCCAAGGGCCTGACCTACGAGGCCCCGGTGCACATCAAGGTGCGCCTGGTGGTCTATGACACCGATGAAGCCACGGGCAACCGCACCATCCGCGACATCAAGGAACAGGGCATCTACTTCGGCACCCTGCCCCTGATGACGGAAAAGGGCACGTTCATCATCAACGGCACCGAGCGCGTCATCGTCAACCAGCTGCAGCGTTCTCCCGGCATCATCTTTGAACACGACGGCGGCAAGACCCACACCAGCCGCAAGGTGCTCTATTCCTGCCGAGTCATCCCCATGCGTGGCTCCTGGCTGGACTTCGACTTCGACCACAAGGACATCCTGTATGTCCGCATCGACCGTCGCCGCAAGATGCCCGCCACCATCCTGTTCAAGGCCATGGGCATGAGCAAGATGGACATCCTGGAGTACTTCTACACCCGCGAGCACTACCTGCTGAAGCCGCACAACACCCTGATGTGGGAAGTGGAAAAGTCCCTGTACCGCAAGGACAACGCCTACTCCGACATCGTCACCGAAGACGGCACCGTGCTCATCAAGGCCGGCAAGCCCATCACCAAGCGCGGCTGGCGCCAGGTGTGTGAAGCGGGCATCAAGGCCATCGAAGTGCGTCCCGACACCCTGGACGGCATGTTCCTGGCCGAAGACGTCATCGCCCCCGGCAGCGGCGAAGTGCTGGCCGAAGCCGCCGACGAGATCACGCCCGGCCTGCTGGAGCGCATGCGCGAAGCCGGCATCGAGCGCATCGCCGTGCTGCACACCAAGGGCACCGACACCTCTTCCTCCATCCGCGACACCCTGATGCAGGACCGCATCCCCGATCAGGAAAAGGCACAGGAAGAGATCTACCGTCGTCTGCGTCCTTCCAGCCCGCCCACCGCCGAGATCGCCGCCAGCTTCTTCGACAACCTGTTCCGCAGCCCGGACTACTATGACCTGTCGCCGGTGGGCCGGTACAAGCTCAACCAGCGCCTGGGCCTGCCCGACACCGAAGATTCCCGTACCCTGACCGACAACGACATCCTCACCGCCATCAAGGTGCTGGTGCAGTTGAAGGACAGCCACGGCCCGGCCGACGATATCGACCACCTGGGCAACCGCCGCGTGCGCCTGGTGGGCGAACTGGTGGAGAACCAGTACCGCATCGGCCTGGTGCGCATGGAACGCGCCATCAAGGAACGCATGAGCATCCAGGAGATCTCCACGCTCATGCCCCACGACCTGATCAATCCCAAGCCTGTGGCCGCGGTGCTCAAGGAATTCTTCGGCACCTCCCAGCTGTCGCAGTTCATGGACCAGACCAACTCCCTGTCCGAAGTGACCCACAAGCGCCGTCTGTCGGCCCTGGGCCCCGGCGGTCTGACCCGTGAGCGCGCCGGCTTCGAAGTGCGCGACGTGCACACCTCCCACTATGGCCGCATCTGCCCCATCGAAACGCCCGAAGGTCCCAACATCGGTCTGATCGTGTCGCTGACCACCTTCGCCAAGGTCAACGACTTCGGTTTCATCGAGACCCCGTACCGCGTGGTGCGCAATGGCCGCATGACCGACGAGATCGTGCATCTGGACGCCTCCCGCGAAGGCGACCAGGTGGTGGCCCAGGCCAACGCCCGCGTGGACGCCGACGGCAACTTCCTGGACGAGTTCGTGACCGTGCGCGTCAAGGGCGAAGTGGAAATGCGCTCCCGTGACGAGGTGACCCTCATGGACATCTCGCCCAGCCAGATGGTCTCCATCTCGGCCGCGCTCATCCCCTTCCTGGAACACGACGACGCCAACCGCGCCCTCATGGGTTCCAACATGCAGCGCCAGGCCGTGCCGCTGCTGCGCAGCGAGAAGCCCCTGGTGGGCACCGGCATGGAAATCGACGTGGCCCGCGACTCCGGCGCCTGCATCGTGGCCCAGGCCGACGGCAAGGTGGAATACGCCGACGCCGACCGCATCGTGGTCTCCTACGAAGGCGACCTGTACAAGAAACAGGGCGGCGTACGTGCCTATGACCTGCTGAAGTTCCACAAGTCCAACCAGAACTCCTGCTTCGGCCAGAAGCCCACCTGCTACCCCGGCCAGGTGTTCAAGAAGGGCGAGATCCTCGCCGACGGTCCCGGCATCGACGAAGGCCAGCTGGCCCTGGGCAAGAACCTGGTGGTGGCCTTCATGCCCTGGTGCGGCTACAACTACGAAGACTCCATCCTCATTTCCGAACGTACCGTGAAAGAGGACATCTTCACCTCCATCCACATCGAAGAATTCGAAGTGGTGGCCCGCGACACCAAGCTCGGACCCGAAGAGATCACCCGCGACATCCCCAACGTCAGCGAAGACATGCTGCGCAACCTGGACGACAGCGGCATCATCCGCATCGGCGCGGCCGTGAAGCCCGACGACATCCTGGTCGGCAAGATCACCCCCAAGGGCGAGACCCAGCTGACCCCGGAAGAAAAGCTGTTGCGCGCCATCTTCGGCGAGAAGGCCCGCGACGTGAAGAACACCTCCCTCAAGGTGCCCCCGGGAGTGGAAGGCACGGTCATCGACGTCAAGGTGTTCAACCGCCGCTCCGGTGAGAAGGACGACCGCACCCTGGCCATCGAGGCCCACGACACCGCCGTGCTGGACCAGAAGGAAGCCGACCACATGCGCGCCCTGGGCAACCGCACCCGCCAGGTGCTGGCCCCCCATGTGCTGGGCAAGCTGACCGCCGTCAGCGTCCCCGGCAGCAAGAAGGGCGAAGTGCTGGTGGAAGCCGGTGCCGCCCTGACCCGCGAGCAGCTGGACGCCATCCCGGTGAAGAAGCTGCAGGGCCTGTTCGAGAGCAAGGAAGTCAACGACATCGTGGCCGACCAGCTCAGGGACTACGACCATCAGGTGGATTACCTGCACGCCATCTATGACTCCAAGCGCGAGAAGGTCACCGAAGGGGACGACCTGCCTCCCGGCGTCATCAAGATGGTCAAGGTCCACATCGCCATCAAGCGCAAGCTCTCGGTGGGCGACAAGATGGCCGGCCGTCACGGCAACAAGGGTGTGGTCTCCTGCATCCTGCCCGAAGAAGACATGCCCTTCTTCGCCGACGGTCGCCCCGTGGACATCGTGCTCAACCCCCTGGGCGTGCCTTCGCGTATGAACATCGGCCAGATCATGGAGACCCACCTGGGCTGGGGCGCCAAGGAACTTGGCCGCCAGCTGGCCGAACTGCTGGATTCCGGCGCGGCCCTGCAGGTGGTGCGTGACGAGGTCAAGGACGTCTTCGACTCCCCGGCCATCAGCGAGCTGGTGGACAAGATGGACGACGAGGAGTTCATCGCCTCGGTCAAGAAGCTGCGCAACGGCATCGTGACCAAGACCCCGGTCTTCGACGGCGCCACCGAAGAAGAGATCTGGGGCTGGATGGAAAAGGCCGGCAAGGACAGCGACGGCAAGACCATCCTGTACGACGGCCGCACCGGCGTGCCCTTCAAGAACCGCGTGACCACCGGTGTCATGTACATCCTGAAGCTGCACCACCTGGTCGACGAAAAGATCCACGCCCGTTCCACCGGCCCCTACAGCCTGGTCACCCAGCAGCCGCTGGGCGGCAAGGCGCAGTTCGGTGGCCAGCGTCTGGGCGAAATGGAAGTCTGGGCTCTGGAAGCCTACGGCGCCGCCTATCTCCTGCAGGAATTCCTCACCGTCAAGTCCGACGACGTGACCGGACGTGTGAAGATGTACGAGAAGATCGTCAAGGGCGACAACTTCCTGGAAGCCGGTCTGCCCGAATCCTTCAACGTTCTGGTCAAGGAACTCATGAGCCTGGGCCTCGACGTGACCCTGCATCAGGAAGACGGCAAGAAAAAGCCCAAGCGTATCGGCTTCATGCGCGACCAGGAACCCGAGGAATAGTTCATGGATGCGCCGGGCATCACGCCAGCGCGCGGTGCCCGGCCGCGCCATTCCCCGGGACGGAGCGTCAACCATACGCCACAACGACTGTAACGAGCTTTTGACAAGCAAGGTAGATATATGAGCCTGGACGATCTCTTCACTGCACGCGGCACGTCGGCCAATGTGACCAACATCCGCAACCTGAAAGCCATCCAGATTTCCATCGCCTCGCCCGAAGCCATCCGCGAATGGTCCTACGGTGAGGTCAAGAAACCGGAAACCATCAACTACCGTACCTTCAAGCCGGAGCGCGACGGCCTGTTCTGCGCCAAGATCTTCGGCCCCGTGAAGGACTACGAGTGCAACTGCGGCAAGTACAAGCGCATGAAGCACCGCGGCATCGTCTGCGAAAAGTGCGGCGTTGAAGTCATTGCCTCCAAGGTGCGCCGCGAACGCATGGGCCACATCGAACTGGCCGCGCCCGTGGCCCACATCTGGTTCCTCAAGACCCTGCCCTCCAAGATCGGTACCCTGCTCGACATGACCATGGCCGATCTGGAAAAGGTCCTGTACTTCGATTCCTACATCGTGCTCGATCCCGGCCAGACCAATCTGCAGCGCCGCCAGGTCATCTCCGAAGACCAGTACCTGCAGATCCTGGACCACTACGGTACCGAGGACGCCCTGACCGTGGGCATGGGCGCCGAGGCCGTGCGCTCCCTTCTGGAAGAGCTGGATCTGGAAAAGCTGCGCACCGAACTGCGCGAAGAAAGCGAGACCACCAAGAGCCAGACCAAGAAGAAGAAGCTCACCAAGCGCCTGAAGATCGTCGAGGCCTTCCTGGAGTCCAACAACAAGCCCGAATGGATGATCATGGAAGTCATTCCCGTCATCCCGCCGGAGCTGCGTCCCCTGGTGCCCCTGGACGGCGGCCGTTTCGCCACCTCCGACCTCAACGACCTGTACCGCCGCGTCATCAACCGCAACAACCGTCTGAAGCGCCTCATCGAACTGGGCGCTCCCGACATCATCATCCGCAACGAAAAGCGCATGCTGCAGGAAGCCGTGGACGCCCTGTTCGACAACGGCCGCCGCGGTCGCGCCATCGCCGGTACCAACGGTCGTCCGCTCAAGTCCCTGTCCGACATGATCAAGGGCAAGCAGGGCCGCTTCCGCCAGAACCTGCTGGGCAAGCGCGTGGACTACTCCGGCCGTTCCGTCATCACCGTGGGCCCCTACCTCAAGCTGCACCAGTGCGGCCTGCCCAAGAAGATGGCCCTGGAGCTGTTCAAGCCCTTCATCTATTCGGAGCTGGAAAAGCGCGGCTACGCCTCCACCATCAAGAGCGCCAAGAAGATGGTGGAGCGTGAGGAGCTGGTGGTCTGGGACATCCTCTCGGAAGTGGTGCGCGAATACCCCATCATGCTCAACCGTGCCCCTACCCTGCACCGCCTGGGCATCCAGGCCTTTGAGCCCCTGCTGGTGGAAGGCAAGGCCATCCGTCTGCATCCCCTGGTCTGCTCGGCCTACAACGCCGACTTCGACGGTGACCAGATGGCCGTGCACATCCCGCTTTCCGTGGAAGCGCAGATCGAATGCCGCGTGCTCATGATGAGCACCAACAACATCCTCTCGCCCGCCAACGGCGGTCCTGTCATCGTGCCTTCCCAGGACATCGTTCTGGGCCTGTACTACATGACCTCCGAGCGCAGCTTCGAGAAGGGCGAGGGCATGACCTTCTGCGGTCCCTGGGAAGTGGAGGCCGCCTATGACGCCGATGCCGTGTCCCTGCACGCCCGCATCAACGTGCGCATGCCCGACGGCAAGAAGTACCGCACCACGCCCGGCCGCGTGCTGGTGAGCAACATCCTGCCCAAGGAAATGTCCTTCGAGAACGTCAACCTGGTGCTGACCAAGAAGATGATCGCCAAGCTGGTGGAAAACTGCTATCGCCAGTGCGGCATCAAGGCCACGGTCATCCTCTGCGACAACCTGAAGAACATGGGCTATGAGTTCGCCACCCGCGCCGGTGTCAGTATCGGTGTGAAGGACCTCATCATCCCGGCCCGCAAGAAGGACATCCTGGCTGCTTCCCAGGCCGAGGTGGACGACATCGAACGCCAGTACCGCGACGGTATCATCACCCGTACCGAAAAGTACAACAAGGTCGTCGATGTGTGGACCAAGGCCACCCAGGACGTCTCCACGGAAATGATCAAGGAGATCTCGTACGATATCCTGAAGGATCCCAAGACCGGCCGTGAAGAGAAGAACCAGAGCTTCAACTCCATCTTCATGATGTCCACCTCCGGTGCCCGAGGCAACCAGGACCAGATGCGTCAGCTGGCCGGTATGCGCGGTCTGATGGCCAAGCCTTCCGGTGAGATCATCGAAACGCCCATCACCTCGTCCTTCCGCGAAGGCCTGTCGGTGCTGCAGTACTTCACCTCCACCCACGGCGCCCGCAAGGGTCTGGCCGACACCGCCCTGAAGACGGCCAACTCCGGTTACCTGACCCGCCGTCTGGTGGACGTGGTGCAGGACGTGATCGTCTCCGAACACGACTGCGGCACGGTGGACGGCATCGAGCTGACCCACCTGCGCGAAGGCGGCGACATCAAGACCCCGGTGTGGGAACGCGCCATGGGCCGTGTGCTGCTCTACCCCGTCTACGATCCCGAAGACGCGGAAAAGGTGCTGCTGCCCGAGAACACCCTCATCGACGAGGCCGAGGCCGCTGTGCTGCGTGAACACGGCGTCAGCTCCATCACGGTGCGCTCGCCCCTCACCTGCCAGGCCGAGCGCGGCATCTGCGCCCTGTGCTACGGCCGCGACCTGGCCCGCGGGCACCTGGTCAACACCGGCGAGACCGTGGGCATCATCGCCGCCCAGTCCATCGGTGAACCCGGCACCCAGCTGACCATGCGTACCTTCCACATCGGCGGTACCGCATCCAGCACCATCGAAAAGAACAAGTTCGAAGCCCAGAACACCGGCCGCGTCATCCTCAACCGCGTGCGCGCCGTCACCAACCGCGACGGCATCCAGCTGGTGCTGGGCAAGAGCGGCCAGCTGACCATCGTGGATCCGCAGGGCCGCGAACGCGAAAAGTACATCCTGCCCAACGGCGCCCGCCTGCATGTGACCGACGGTCAGGAAGTGACCAAGGGCACCGTGCTGGCCGAGTGGGACCCCTTCAACGAACCCTTCGTGTCCGAGGAAGAGGGCATCATCCGCTTCACCGACATCGTGGACGGCAAGACCGTGCAGGAAAAGGTGGACGACGTGACGCGTCAGGCCTCCCTGACCATCATGGAATACCGCACCACCAACTACCGCCCGTCCATCTCGGTCTGCGACGAGAACGGCAACGTCAAGCAGCGTCCGCACAGCGTGGCGTCCGCCGTGTACAGCCTGCCCGTGGGCTCCATCATCATGGTCAAGGACGGCGAGGCCATCCAGGCCGGCGACATCATCGCCCGCAAGCCCCGCGAAACGTCCAAGACCAAGGACATCGTGGGTGGTCTTCCCCGCGTGGCCGAGCTCTTCGAAGTCCGCAAGCCCAAGGACATGGCCGTGGTCTCCGAGATCTCCGGCACCGTGTCCTACGCCGGCGAATCCAAGGGCAAGCGCAAGCTGGTGGTGACCCCCGAGATCGGTGACGCCAAGGAATACCTGGTGCCCAAGGGCAAGCACATCACCGTGGCCGACGGCGACTTTGTGGAAGCCGGCGATCCGCTGACCGAAGGTTCGCCCGAGCTGCACGACATCCTGCGCACCCGCGGTGAAAAGTACCTGGCCCGCTACCTCGTGGACGAGATCCAGGAAGTGTACCGCTTCCAGGGCGTGGGCATCGACGACAAGCACATCGAAGTCATCGTGCGCCAGATGCTCAAGAAGGTCACCGTGCTGGATTCCGGCGGCACCAGCTTCCTGGTGGGCGAGCAGGTGGACAAGGCCGAATTCAAGGCCGAGAACCACAAGGCCATCATCGAAGGCCGCCAGCCCGCCACCGCCGAACCGCTGGTGCTGGGCATCACCCAGGCCTCGCTGACCACCTCGTCCTTCATCTCGGCGGCTTCCTTCCAGGAAACCACCAAGGTGCTCACCGAGGCTTCCCTCAAGGGCAAGATGGACTACCTGCGCGGCCTCAAGGAAAACGTCATCGTGGGCCGTCTCATCCCCGCCGGTACGGGCTATCGCGAATATGTCCACGGCGACATCACCGTGCCCGACCAGAAGGAACGCCCGGACAAGTTCCTGGAGGATCTGGAAGAGAACCCCGTGCTGGTGGATCTGGGCCAGTAGGCCTTCCCCCGCTTCCTATCAGGGCGACCGTCATTGGCGGTCGCCCTTTTTTTCCGCCCGCTGCGCGCCCGCCATGGCGGCCCGTGCCCGCAGCCGTCTCCGCCGCCTTCCGGCCCCCTGCCGCGCCCCTCCCCCGGGGACGGCCTGCCGGCGGCGCTGGCCGCCCCGTCTGCCGCAAAATGCGGGGCGCCCCTTCCCACCTTTCTTTTTGTGATTAATTCCTGATAAGAGAGAAAGGACTCCTTCCGGCAAAACCGGGAGGGCCTGCCGGCAAAGACGCATCCCCCTCCGCCGGAGCCGCCGTGCCATGCAAAGGAGATCAAAAAATTTTTCATGCGCCGAAAAAGGCTTCGTTTACTGCAACACAATAAAATAATTGTATAAATTAAAAAACATAGCCAAGACGGAGTATTTTGGGAATCTGCGTGCCATCTTTGCAATTCTTGCATTTTACGGTAGAAGGCAGGAATTGTTCCGCGCCTGAGACCAGGCGGCGGCGGATCATGCCCCGGCACGGTCCGCCCCGACGGCTCCCGGCGCATCGTTCTGGAGAGGTTGGTTCCTGGTGCGCAGCACCTCTTGCTCATGACCGGATCTGGCTCGGCCATGCGCAGAAACCACGATGCCGCAGGCATCTCGACTCATGGGAGAAAACGCATGACAACTCTGTTCTACATCCTGGCCTACCTTGCAGTAATCGGCTTTGTGGCGACTGCCGCCATCAAGGTGAAAGGCTACCTGGCTGCCAGCCCCCTGCACGCCCGCTGGGAGCTCTACCCCGTGCCGCATGAAGGCCCCAAAGGCTCCTATGGCGGCAGCTTCATGGAAGAGACCGACTGGTGGACCAAGCCCCGTCACGTGGACCACCTGGGCGACATCAAGGCCCTGCTGGAAGAAGTGCTCTTCCTGCACGCCACCTTCACCCACAACCTCAAGCTGTGGTTCCGCACCTACCCCTTCCACCTGGGCCTGTACATGCTGATGGGCGGCACCATCATCCTGGTCATCGCCGCCTTCCTGCGCCTGTTCGGCATGAACCCTGACGGCGGCTTCCTGACCTTCGTGCACAACGTCATCAATGCCATCAGCCTGCTGGGCATGTTCGGCATCATCGGTGGCGGCATCGGCCTGATCTGCCGCCGCCTGCACGACGAAGGCCTGCGCAAGTACACCACCCCCGAACACTTCTTCAACCTGGGCGTGTTCATCGTCTTCGCCCTGGTGGGTCTGGTGGCCTGGGCCTTCAATCCTTCCTTCGCCCGCCTGTCCGGTGACTTCATCTACAACCTGCTCACCTTCAACTTTGCCGAGATCAACAGCAGCACCTTCATGCTGCACATGCTGCTGGGCTTCTTCGTGCTGATCTGGATCCCCATGACCCACATGGGCCACCTGATCTTCAAGTACTTCACCTACCATGACATCCGCTGGGGCGACACCCCCACCGATTTCAGCCAGAAGAACAACGAAAAGATGAAGCAGGCCCTGCAGTTCAAGGTGAGCTGGGCTGCCGACCACATCAACGGTCAGGGCACCAAGACCTGGCTGGACATCGCTACCGAATCCCCCAAGAAGGACTAGGGAGTACATCATGAAAGATACGCTGCGTTTGACTGATATTTCCACGGCCGAAGGCCAGATGGTCAGCATCGACCTCAAGGACATCCCCGATGTGGAAGGCCTTGACCTCGTCAAGATGCCCTGGAAGCCCGTTACCGACGAGCAGAAGGCCAAGGTGGCCTGCATCCTGGACGAAGTCTGCGTGCTGAACATCCCCAAGCCCCAGACCCCCCAGGAAGAAGAAGAGCTGGTCAACCGTTTCCTGGACGGCATGCGCAAACTGTTCAGCAAGGAGAACAACTGGACCTTCCTGCCCATGCTGGAAACCAGCATGGACTACTGCGCCCAGTGCAACTCCTGTTCCGACGCCTGCCATCTGTACGAGATGTCCGGCCACAACGAGATGTACCGCCCCAACTTCCGCTCCGAGATCTTCCGCCGCATCTACAAGCAGTATGTGAAGAAGGAGCCTCTGGCCAAATGGCGTTACGGTGACATGGGCCTGAACTGGAAGACCGTTGCCCGCCTGGGCGAACTGGCCTACCGCTGCAACCTCTGCCGCCGCTGCGCCCAGACCTGCCCCATCGGCGTGGACAACGGCCTCATCGCCCGCGAGATCCGCAAGCTGTTCAGCCAGGAACTGGGCTTCTCGCCCCGCGAGCTGCATGAAAAGGGCACCATCAACCAGATGAAGGTGGGCTCCTCCACCGGCATGACCCCCGATGTGGTGAAGGAAAACGTGGAGTTCATCGACGAGGACTACACCGAAATCACCGGCGTGGGCATCCACACCCCCTTCGACGTGAAGGGCGCCGACATCCTGCTGATCCACAACGCCGGCGAAGTCATGGCCTGGCCCGAGAACATCGCCAGCTTCTCCCTGATCTTCCAGGAAGCCGGCCTGTCCTGGACCCTGTCCAGCAAGGCTGTGGCCTATGACGGCGTGAACTACGGCGTGTTCTACGACGATGCCCAGACCGCCCGCATCGCCCTGCAGCACATGCAGGCCGCCAAGGAACTGGGCGTCAAGAAGATCGTCATCGGTGAATGCGGCCACGCCCACAAGGCCATGACCGTCATCGCCGACCGCGTCATCCCCTACGAATACCAGGTGCCCCGCGAATCCTGCTACGTGACCCTGCGCGACATCGTCATGTCCGGCCGCCTGAAGCTGGATCCCTCGCGCAACAACTTCCCCGTCACCCTGCACGACCCCTGCAACGCCGTGCGCCTGATGGGCATCGTGCAGCCTCAGCGCGAGATCCTGCACAAGATCGCCCCGCAGTTCCGCGAAATGCCCTGCCACGGCGTGGACAACTACTGCTGCGGCGGTGGTTCCGGCTTCGCCATCATGACCCGTCAGAACATCGACGAATGGCGCGGCAACATCTCCGGCCGTAAAAAGATGTGGCAGATCGCCCAGGCCTTCAAGGACTGCCTTGGCCCCGAGACCAAGAAGTACATCTGCGCTCCCTGCTCCAACTGCAAGGGCCAGATCCGTGAAATGCTGGAACACAGCGACCTGTACACCAAGAACAGCTTCGCCTACGGCGGCCTGGTGGAACTGATCGTCAACGCCATGGTCAACGTCAATCCCGGCTTCATCAAGTGGGAAGGCGACGAAGAGTAATCTTCGACCATTGCAGCCTTTTGGGGGGAGCAGTCATGCTCCCCCTTTTTTTGTGCCCGCAGAACGGGAGAAGCGGCACCACCTCCGCCGGCAGCAGCGTTTTCCCTGTGCCCCGCGCGGGGGAGGCTTCCCTGTGATGCGCCAAAGGTGCGTCCTCCCCCTCGCACTCCCCTCCTCTCCCAAAAACGTTCTTCCGGGTCTGCCCCTCTGTCCCGCGGTTGCCTTGTGCCACCTGGAAAGCCCCTGGACGATCGGAAGAACACATCCGGGCCCTCGCCATCCACGGCTGCGGATCATGTCATGCAGCGCACGTACAGGGATCGCGAGGAGCCGCCGGTCATCTGCCCGGATCCCTGCTCCTGAAGGCATCATCAAAATCATCCGTCATGCGTTTTTTCGTTCTCACGTCGTGGCACGCCCCGCTAACGCCCCGAACTAACCCCATAATAGAAAAGGCCGCGGGATGTTTTCCCGCAGCCTTTCTTTGTATTACCGGTCCTTCCGTTGTGTCAGGGCTCATCCACGGCCGTAACGGTCGTCGAACCGTTCGATATCGTCTTCTCCCAGGTAATCCCCGGTCTGGACCTCCACGATCTCCAGCGGCTGCGCCGAAGCATTGCTCAGCCGGTGCATGGTCTTCTGGGGGATGTAGACAGACTGGTCTACATGCAGGTGCATCTCTTCGTCCCCCACGCGCACCAGGCCTTCCCCGGCGATGACGACCCAGTGCTCGGCCCGCTGCCGGTGCCGCTGCAGGGAAAGCGCGGCACCGGGATTGACCTGGATGCGCTTGACCTGGAAACGCTCGCCCAGGGCCAGGGTCTCATACCAGCCCCAGGGCCGGTAGACGCGCAGATGGATATCCTGCTCGTGGCGCCCCTGGGCGGCAAGACGGGCCACCAGGGCCTTGACCTCCTGGCTGCGGGCCCTGTCGGCCACCAGGACGGCATCGCCGGTCTCCACCACCACAAGATCCTCCACCCCCAGGGTCGTCACCAGGCGGCTGGCGGCATGGATGTAACATCCCCGGCTGTCCTGGGCCAGCACGTCGCCCACGCAGGCATTGCCTTCCGCATCCCTGGCGCTGTTCTCGTAAACGGCTTCCCACGAGCCCAGATCGCTCCAGCGGCACGGCAGCGGCACCATGGCCACACGGGCGCTTTTTTCCATCAGGGCATAGTCCACAGAGTCGGAGGGGCAGCGGGCAAAGGATTCGCCATGCAGGCGGATGAAGTCGTAATCGGTCCGGCGCAGGGCCCAGGCCTTGCGCACCGCGGCCATGATGGCCGGTGCCTGGACCTCCAGCTCGGCCAGGTACTGGGAGGCACGGAACACGAACATGCCGCTGTTCCAGAAATAGCCGCCCTGCGCCAGCATGGCTTCGGCAGCCTCCCGCACGGGCTTTTCCACAAAACGGCGGACAGCGAAACCGGAGGCCAGGGCATCGCCCTTTTCGATATAGCCGTAGCCGGTCTCGGGCCGGTCGGGCGTGACGCCGAAGGTGACCAGGGCCCCTTCGCGGGCGCAGTCCACCGCCCGGCTGACAGCGGCGGCAAAGGCCGGCAGATCTTCCAGCACATGGTCCGAAGGCAGGACCAGCAGGACAGGGTCGCCGTCTTCCACATCGCAGGCGGCCGTCACGGCCAGGGCGGCAGCGGCGATGGCCGGTGCCGTATTGCGCGGTTCCGGTTCCAGCAGGATCCGGCCCTCCAGGCCCTGCCGCTGCAAGGCCGCGGCGGCCAGGAAGCGCTGCTCCTCATTGCAGATGACCACGGGCGCGGCCAGACCGGGCAGCGCGGCCAGGCGCTGCAGCGTGTCCCCGAACAGCGTATGACCGCCCAGGTCCATGAATTGCTTGGGATATTTACGGCGTGACAGGGGCCACAGGCGTGTGCCGGCGCCCCCGCAGAGGATGACGGGACAGATCTTCATGTCGTTTGCTCGCTGTGGTTGGAAGCGTGGATGGGAAGAGCCGCATCACCGGCAGAGGAAACGGCCGGAGGGATGCCCCTCCGGCCGGATGTCGATGCTTACAGATAGTCGGGATCGGCAGCGGCCTTGCCGTTGGCCAGCATGATGCGCACGTAATGCAGGCCGTGCTCGTCCACCGGGATGATGGGGAACTGCTTGCCGCAGCCGTCGCAGCGCACGTTGCGCGGCTCCACCGGATTGACCAGCGGCACATGGCGCAGGCAGTGGGGACAGCGGTAGAAGAACAGCAGCTCCATGCCGTCAGGCGCCACGGGTTCCAGGGGTCTCTGGCTACCGGACATGGACTTCCTCCACCAGCGGCGTCCCTGTCATGACATCGGGCCGGGCGATGCCCCACATGCGCAGCAGGGTCGGGGCCACATCGGCCAGCTTGCCGTCATGCAGGCGCCATTCCTTGCCGGAGGCGTCCAGCAGGATGCAGGGCACGGGATTGGTGGTGTGGGCGGTCTGGGGCCTGCCCTGTCCGTCCTTCATGACCTCGCAGTTGCCGTGATCGGCGATGAGCAGCATCCGTCCTTTGCGGGCCTCCACGGCAGCCGCCATGCGGCCCACGCATTCGTCCACCACGGTGCAGGCTTCCACAGCGGCGGAAAGCACGCCCGTATGGCCCACCATGTCGCCATTGGCCAGATTGCAGACCACCAGATCGTACTGGCCGCTCTGCCAGGCTTCCACGAACTTGTCCGTGACCTCGCGGGCGCTCATGGCCGGTTTCTGGTCATAGGTCTGCACATCGCGCGGCGAAGGCACGAGGATGCGGTCTTCCAGCGGCAGGGGCTCTTCTACCCCGCCGTTGAAGAAATAGGTGACGTGCGCGTATTTTTCCGTTTCGGCCAGACGCAGCTGGTGCATGCCCTGCCGCGAGACCACCTCGCCCAGGCCCATGCTCACGGATTCCTTGGGAAAGGCCACCGGCAGGGGAAAGTGGGCGTCATAGGCCGTCATGGAGGCCACGGCGGCCAGCTGCGGCACCCGGCCCCGCTCGAATCCGGTGAAGTCCGCATCCACGAACGCCTGGGAAAGCTCGCGCATGCGGTCGGCGCGGAAATTGAAGAAGAACAGGCCGTCGCCGTCCTGCAGGGTGGAGGCGTCCCCGCCTTCCAGCAGCACGGGCTTGATGAATTCGTCGCTGACGCCCTCGGCATAGGAGTCTTCCACAGCCTGGACGGCATCCGCGGCATGGCGGCCCTTGCCGTGGACCATGAGGTCCCAGACCTCGGACACGCGCTCCCAGCGCTTGTCGCGGTCCATGGCGTAGAAGCGCCCCGCCAGGCTGGCCACGCGCACATCCTTCATGGGGACGATCTGTTCCAGGAGGCTGCGCACATAGGAGGCGCCGCTCCGGGGCGGGGTGTCGCGCCCGTCCATGAAGCAGTGGATGCGCACCGGCACCCCGGCGGCAAAGGCCATGGCGCACAGGGCCACCAGATGGTTGATGTGGCTGTGCACGCCGCCGTCGGAGAGCAGGCCCGCCAGATGCAGGCGGCCGCCGCTGCGGCGCGTCTTTTCCAGCACGTCCAGCAGCACGGGGTTGTGGAGCAGGGAGCCGTCCTCAAGGGCCAGGTCGATGCGCGTCATGTCCTGATAGACGATGCGTCCCGCGCCGATGTTGAGGTGCCCCACCTCGGAGTTGCCCATATAGCCGGCAGGCAGGCCCACTTCGCGCCCGGAGGCGGCCAGGCGGCTGTGCGGACAGCGCGCCGTCAGGTCATCCAGATGGGGCGTGGCCGCCACCCAGGGGGCATTGCCTTCCCCTTTGTCCGCCAGGCCCCAGCCGTCAAGGATGAGCAACAGGGTGGGGGTCATGCACGGGGCTCCTTGTTGAGGGCAGCGGCGGCCGCGCCCCACAGGCTTTCCAGCTGGTAGAGGTCGCGCACGGACTGCTGGAAGATATTGACCACGATGTCGTTGCAGTCCACCAGGATCCACTGGCCGGTGGTGTAGCCTTCCATACGCAGATATTCGAAGTTCCGCTCATGGCACAGGGCGGAAACACCGTCGGCCAGGCTCTGGGCATGACGCACGGACGTGGCGCTGGCCACCAGCAGGGCGTCCGTGAAGGCCCCCTGGCCGGCAAGGTCGATCCCGGTCACGTCCACGGCCTTGTGTTCCTCAAGCCATGCCCTGATGACGGCCATTTTTTCCGCCGTGGGCAGTTCCGAATATTTTTTGGGGGTAGAGATAAGGTTTTGCATGCCCCTCCCATACCCCAAAGCGTACCCGAGGGCAACAATCCCGCCGGGGCCGGAGACGCCGGAGCCTTGCGCGCGGCATAAAAAAAGCCATTGCATTGCAATATGTTATCCATGTTTTTCAAGGAGATATCTTGACCTTGGGGGGCTTTTGCGTCATCCATTATACTACTCAGGATTTCAAGGAGAGATGCCGTGATTTTCAACATCGAGAAAGAAACGCTGCCCCGCGAGGATATCGAAGCCCTGCAACTGCGCCGCCTGCAAAATCTTTGTGCCCGTGTCTATGCCAATGTGCCCTTCTACCGCAAACGCTTTGACGAGAGCGGCATCAAGCCCGGCGACATCAAGAGCCTGGCCGATCTGAAGAACCTGCCCTTCACCGAAAAGCAGGACCTGCGCAACTATTACCCCTTCGGCCTGTTCGCCGTGCCCCGTGACAACATCGTCCGCCTGCACGCCTCCAGCGGCACCACCGGCAAGGCCGTGGTGGTGGGCTATACCGCCCGCGACCTGCACAACTGGGCCGAACTGGCCGGCCGCAGCCTGTCCGCCGCCGGCGTCAACCAGACGGACATCGTGCACGTGGCCTACGGCTACGGCCTGTTCACCGGCGGCCTGGGCGCCCACGGCGGGGCCGAGCGCATCGGCGCCACGGTGGTCCCGGCCTCGGGGGGCGCCACGCGCCGCCAGGCCTACCTGCTGCGCGATTTCGGCGCCACGGCCCTGTGCTGTACGCCTTCGTACGCCCTGCACCTGTGGGAGGCCGGCCAGGAAGTGGGCATCGACTTCCGCGACCTGCCCCTGCGCACCGGCGTGTTCGGCGCCGAACCCTGGACCGAGGAGATGCGCCAGGACATCGAGCAGAAAATGGGCATCAACGCCCTGAACATCTACGGCCTTTCCGAAGTCATGGGCCCCGGCGTGGCCATGGAATGCGTGGAATCCAAATACGGCATGCACCTGTGGGAAGACCACTTCCTGCCCGAGATCATCGACCCCGTCACCGGTGAGCAGCTTCCCGAGGGCGAGGTGGGCGAACTGGTCATCACCACCCTCACCAAGGAAGGCATCCCGCTGATCCGCTACCGCACCCGCGACCTCACCAGCCTGGACTACACCCCCTGCCGCTGCGGCCGCACCCATGTGCGCCTGACCCGCATCCGGGGCCGCAGCGACGACATGCTCATCATCCGCGGCGTCAACGTGTTCCCGCAGCAGATCGAGGCCCTGCTCATGGAAAACCAGAACCTGAGCCCCAACTACCAGATCATCGTGGACCGCGTGAACAACCTGGACACCCTGGAAGTCCAGGTGGAGATGAACGAGACCCTCTTCGCCGACGAGATCCGCAAGCTGCAGAGCTTGGAAAGCACCATCCAGAAGAACATCAAGGAATTCCTGGGCGTCACCACCAAGGTGCGCCTTATGGAGCCGCATTCCATCCAGCGCTCCGAAGGCAAGGCCAAGCGCATCATCGACAAGCGGCCTACGGAATAACTCCTTTAAAAGCAGTGCCTTGGGAAATGCCCTTTTTATTTTCCGGCAAAATGGAAAAAGCTGCTTGACAGAAAGGGGGTCTCTAGCGTAGAACCCTCTTTCGTTGAGCGGGAGTAACTCAGTGGTAGAGTGCAACCTTGCCAAGGTTGAAGTCGCGGGTTCAAATCCCGTCTCCCGCTCCAGCCATTTCGGGGGCTTTCTCTTTGGGGAAAGCCCCTTTTTTCGTACCCGGACGTGCCCTCCCCGCCTGTGATTCCCTGTTGCAGGCCGCCCGGAAGACCACACCCTTCCGTGCGGGGCCGCAAAAACCCGTGTCATGCGGGCGGGTTCCCTCCCTTTTTCGCCCTCCAGGGGGCCATTTGACATGATTTTATAAATTATTTATCAAAATATGTACCTTACAGAAGGAGTTTCCATGAGTACTGCTTCTACCATCAAATCGCTGGCGGCCTACGATTTGATCCGTGACATGATCCTGTCCGGCGAGGCCCTGCCCGGCACCCGTCTCGTCCTTGTGGATCTGGAAAAAAAACTCGGCGTGGGGCGCGGCCCCATCCGGGATGCCCTCATGCGTCTGGACAAGTCCGGCCTGGTCCAGAACATCCCCTACAAGGGGGCCATCGTCATGATGCCGCCCTCCTCCAAGGAGATCGAGCACATCTTCAACCTGCGCATACAAGTGGAGTGTGCCCTGGCCAGGGAGGCCATGCACCAGGCGACCGCCGAGGATATGCACAGGCTGGAGCAGCTGGCCGGCGACCTGGCCGATACCCGTGATGCCGACTTTTTCTTCCACAAGGACAGGGACTTCCACCTGCAGCTCTATTCCCTTTCGCGCATGCATCATCTGCTGGCCGTAGACAGCCACCTGCTGGACTATGTGGAAGGTTTCCTCAATACCCGCCGCTACTCCCCCGAAGACATCTCGCTCTTCATCCAGCAGCACAAGGACATCCTCAGCGCCATGCGGGAGAAGGACGATGACAAACTCATGGAAGCCATGCGCCGCAATATCCTGGTGGGCCTCGAGCTCATGCAGGACGAGATGAAGCGCCTGAAGCGCCACTAGCCGCACGCCGCCGCACACAGCAAGCCACCTCCGGGTGGCTTTTTTCGTTCCGCGGGCAGGAAGGTGTTCCCCTCCTTGCCCAGGTGGCGAGCACCGTGGCTGGACGCCACGAAGGACGCGCGCCTCGCCGGATACGCGGCTGTGGGCATGGATGTCCCGCATGATTCTTGCCCCGTCTCTCCGGCAAAACGCTGCCAGCCCCCTGCGCCGGAGACAGGGCAGAACCCGCTGGCCTGATGCCCGCCTCTCCCGGCAGCCTCCCGGCGGGGAAAGCAGCCGGGCGCCCGTGCAACGCTCGCGCCGCCACGGAAAAAGGCGACATGCCGACGCACGCCGCCTTTCACATCCCTTGTGTTCTTATCTGTAGCGCAGGGTATCAGCGCAGCTCCAGATATTTGTGCACCTGCACGCTCACACGCCACTGACGGGCAAAGGCCGCCTCCACGCACAAGCGTGTGGCTTCCTTCCCCTGGCTCACGGGCTGCAGCCAGACCAGTTCCGTCAGCGGCCGGGCCGCCGCCCTGCGGGCCGCTGCCAGCGCCTGTTCGAAACGGACCAGGTCCTCGGCCGTGTCCACGGGGAACTTGATCTCGCCGGCCCGTTCCCAGGCATCCTGACGCACGTCCAGCCCGCCGGGCATGCCCAGCTTGGGGCTCAGGGTCACCCAGACCGCCGCATGGCAGCGGATGGGCATGGTACCGCTGGTCTCGATCTGCACACGAAAGCCCTCCGCCACCAGCCGCGAGGTCAGCTCCGTGAGGTCATGGCGGCAGGGCTCGCCGCCGGTCAGCACCACATGGCGCGGCCCGGCCTGCCGGATGGCCGCCAGCAGGGCGGCGGGCTCCACGTCGGCATAGCCCGCTCCCGGCCCCTGTTTGACACGCACGGCGGCAAAGTCCAGCGTCGCACCGTCCAGGCGGGCGGCATACTGCGTATCGCACCACGGGCAGTCCACCGGGCAGCCCTGGAAACGGACGAACACGGCGGGCGTCCCGGCAAAGGCGGCCTCGCCCTGCAGGGTGACGAAAAATTCGTTGACCGCCAGGGTCCGCATCACAGGCTCCAGCGCGCCCTGCACTTGGCGGTCTCCTCCACCTCCACGGCCACCAGACGGGCCCCGGTGCCTTCCAGCTGCGCCGGGCCCACCACTTCGCCCAGGTAGCGGGCCATGTTCTCGGCGGACGGATTGCAGGGCAGGACAGACACCGAAGGATCCAGCGCCCGCAGGCCCTCCAGCAGGGGATCCTTGTCCCAGACCAGGAAGCGGTGATCCCAGTGGTCTTCCAGCCACCGGCACAGGCGCTCCTTGACCACCTGGAAGTCCAGCACGCGGCCCAGGGCGTCCAGCTCGTCGGCGGTGCAGGTGAAATGGATACGGTAATTATGCCCGTGCAGGCGGGCGCAGTGGGATTCGTGGCCGCAGATGCGGTGCCCCACGGAAATGTCATGATAACGGCAGATACTGATCATCGTCTCCTCTCAACGCTCCGGCACGCCGGACGGCGTCGTCCATGTGCGGCACGGGCGGGTTCCGGGCCTCCGGCACTATAGGGCATCTTGACGCGGCTCGGCAACTCTCCCGGCAGGGCCCGGGCAGAGGGCCGCGCGCGGCGCGCTCCCGCCGCAGGGGCATGGGCCTGCCGCTCCCATGCGGGAAACGCGCTCCCCTCCTCCGCGACATGCAGAGGCGGAGGGAAGGCGCCCCCGCCTAAAAGACGCCGCTCTCGTGCAGGATGTTCAGACCGATGCCCAGCAGCACCACACCGCCCAGCACTTCGGCCCAGCCGTTGAGCATGGGCAGCGAAGACAGCTTTTTGCCCAGGAAGAGCCCGCAGGCCGAAATGCAGGCACAGACCACCCCGATGAGGCAGGAAGGCATTGGTATCCGTCATGGCAAAGGTCAGGCCCACGGCCAGGGCATCGATGCTGGTGGCCACGGCCAGAAGGAGCAGGTTCCAGCCGGCGGTGGGGTCGCTCCGGGGGCAGGCGACAGGTTCGGCCTTGCGCAGGCCGCCGATGCCGGAGCGCAGCATGTTGCCGCCGATCCATGCCAGCAGCACGAACGCCAGCCAGTGGTCCCAGGCTTCGATGAAATGGTGCACCGACTGTCCCAGGAACCAGCCCAGCACCGGCATGAAGAACTGGAAAAAGCCAAAGGCCGCGCTGACCCGGACATACTGGCGCAGACGTATTTCGCGGATGGCGCATCCCGAGGCCAGCGCCACGGCAAAAGCATCCATGGACAGGGCCACGGCCAGCAGAAAAACAGTAAAGAACGACATGGAGCATCCCGCAGGTTGACGGAGGTGAAACAGACGAGTCATACCCCAAGCGCACGGCGGCGGCAAGCCTCCCGGCGGGCCTCCCCCGGCACGGCAGCGGGCGGAGGACGGGGGGCCGCCCGGCAAAGGCCCGGCGCCATCACCCGGCCGCGCGGCAGGTCTCCCGTCCGGCGCGTGCCGCGGGAGACGACGGGGACGTGCGGGCCCTCCTCTTGCGGCCCGCACGGGCAACGCTTATATAGCGGGCAGGAGAGTGACCCATGCAAACGACTTTCATCCTCATATACTGGCTGGGCAACCTGCAGGCCCTGCTCGCGCAGACGGCCCAGGCCCTGCCCTTCCTCATCCTCATGACCCTGCTGGCCGGCCGCAGGGGCAACGCGGCCCTGTGCCTCTGGGGCGGCCGCCAGCTCCTGCGCCTGGGCCTGCTCTGTGCCGCCGTGGCCCTGCCCCTGTTCCCGCTCATGCTCCTGCCGGAGGCCCTGCGGCGACCGCAGATGCCTCCCCTGGCCGATCTCCTGGTCCAGCCCGCCGTCGTGGCCCTGCTGGCCTGGCTGCCGGCCACCCTGCTGCTCTGGGCCCTGCTGCGCGCCTCCCGGCACTGGCCCGACACCGCGGACCCGGGCATCACGGCCTATCGCACCGGCGACCTGCGCCTGACGCTCTGGGGCTGCCTGCTGGCCCTGCTGCTCTTCCTTCTGGGCAGCCTGCTGTCCACGGGCCTGCTGCTGGACCCGCCGCAGGGCATGCAACGCAGCGATTTCATCCTGCTCCAGATCCGCCAGGGCCTGCATCTGCTCTTCCGCTACCTCTCGCTGGCGGGCGGCGCTGCCCTGCTCCGGCTCTGGCAGCTGCGCCACCAGCGGCCGCTGACGGACGACAGGACGTTCAGCCTGGCCGTCCGCTGGTGCGCCGTCTGGGCCGTGGTGGGCTACCTGCCCTCCATCATCGACCTCTGGAGCACCCTGCTGGCCGCCCTGCTGCGCAGCCTGCACAGCGGCATCCCCTTCGACATCCTGCCCCAGATGCACGCCCTGGTCCTCTCGGTGCTGGCGGCCCTGGCCATCATCGGCTGGAGCGTCTTCCTGTACCGGCCCCTGAAGGCCCGCAGCCTCGTGCTGCAACTCCTGCCCTGGGGCTTCCTCATCATCCGCATGGCCGTGCCGTTCGCCCAGCTGCAACTGACGCGGCCCTGACCCCGCTTGCCCCCGGCCCCGCCGCGGGCTATGCTGGCGGGGACCCCTCATCCCACTCCAAAGGATCTGCCATGCGCCACATTCTTCTTGCTCTCGTGTTCCTGCTGGCCGCCGCCGTCAGTGCCCCGGCCGCCGAAAAGACCTTCAGCCAGTTCGCCGTGGACCTGCCCGACGGCTGGACCAGCGATGAACGTCCCGGTTTCCAGAGCGGCCACCCGGACGAGTACATGCTCCTGCTGGGCAAACGCGGCGAGGAAGCCGTGGAGGCCCACATCAGCATCTTCATCCTGCCCAACAAGGACGGGATGGACGCCAGGACCTTCGCCTCCCGCATGCGCGAGATGCAGGACGCGCCCACCGAACTGCAGCAGGAAGGCACCATGTGGACCTTCCGCGGCACGCCCCGCAGCCGGGCCCTGGCCATGGAGACCCTGACCCGCGTCAGCGCCGATGATGCCCGCATCCTCATCATCATGGAACAGGACCCCGCCGGACTGGGCACGGCCAGGGTCGTGGACAGCCTGCGCGGCCTGACCCCGGCCAGCAAGGCCCTGCTGGGCCGCTAGCCTCCGCCCTTGCCGCAGCCATCCGGGCCATCCGCCATGCGGGTGGCCCTTTTTTTCATGCCCGATTCCGGCAAAGCAAAAGGGAGGGCCCGCAGGCCCCCCCTCCACGATGCACGGCACGGATGATCCGTCCCCGCATCCTCTCCGCCGGACACACGAAGCGGAGAAATATCTTCCTGCCCTCCAGATGGCGGATGCCGCCCTCTTCGTTTCCTTCCCGCGTCCCGTTCGGAAGGAATGGCCTGGGGCCGCCGGCGGCGCCCCTGCCATGCGCAGGACGCGTCCCCGCCCGCACGGACACGGGGCGTGACGGTGCACGGGCTCCCTTCCCCGTCCTTCCGCGCCTTCCTGCTAGCCCACGGAGGCGTGCGCCTCGGCCAGGCTGGCTTCCTCTTCGCGGCCCAGGGCGCGCAGGGCCCGGGCCAGCACCTGCCAGCCTTCGGGCGTGTCGCGCAGGCCCACGCTCTTGCGGGCCAGCAGCTCGGCCATGGCCGGATCCTCGTCACCGTCCAGATACAGGCGGGCCAGCAAAAGCATGGCCGCCGCATCGAACGGATTGCGCAGCAGGGTATCGTGCAGCAGCTCGCGGGCCTCGCCGCCATGCCGCTGCCGGGCCGCGAGCCGGGCCAGATAGCGCCGGGCGAGGCTGGGCCGCTGTTCCCCGGCCTGCTCCGACTGCCTGTCCTCGATGGCGGCGGCCAGCTCGTAGAAGCGCCGGGCCTCGTTGCGGCGCCCGCCTTCCTCGCACAGCTGCCCCAGACGCAGATGGGCATAGACATGCTCCGGGGCGTCCTTGATGCATTCCCGGTAATAGCGGGCCGCGGAACGGCGCTCGCCCAGCTGCTGGCAGACCGTGCCCAGATTGTAATGGGTCTGGGCGATGCGCGCCTGGCGTTCCGGTCCGGCATCGCCCTTGTAGCGCAGGGCCTCCAGAAAGTGGCGCCGGGCCTCGTGATACCGGCCCAGGGCGGCCATGCAGACGCCCAGGGAATTGCGGGCCAGCACGTTTTCCGCATCGGCCAGCAGGGCCAGCTTGTATTCGTCGATGGCGCCGAAGACGTCCCCCAGCGCATAGCGGCGGTCCGCGCTGATGTTCAGGGCCAGGGAGTTGCACAGGCCCGCGCGCGGCGGGGGCAGCAGCTGGGCGTACTCCAGGGCCTTGAGGGCGCAGTCGGGCATCTCGCCCTTGCGGTAATGCAGGAAGGGATAGCCGGCAAGACCGGCCGAGACCGGCAGCCCGGCCGCTTCCAGGCGGGCGCACAGGGCCGTGTAGTGGGGCAGCAGGGCCTCGGCACTGCTGTCCGCATGGAAAAAGATCAGGGCATTGCTGCCGTACAGCCCGGCCAGAGGCTCTCCGGCGCACAGTTCGGGGATCTGCCGCCAGGCCGCGAGGCATTCGCCCAGGGCCGCTTCCTGCCGTGCGTCATGCGGGACATCCACCCGCACGATGGCCAGCACGAAACGCCCCGTGCGCTCTTTCTCCTGGGCGAAAAGATGCAAAAAATCCCCATGACCGTAGATGCCCGCGCAGGCGCCGTCCTCCAGCGCCGGGACGCGGGCGCGCCCTTCCCGCACGCTCCCGGCGGCGGGGGCCCCGTCCGGCTCCGTATCCGCCGCGGCGCTTCCTTCCTGCCCGGGCGTGCCGGGCACATCGGCGGCAGCGGCCCTGCCGCCCGGCGCATGAGGGAAAGCGGCAAGGGAGGGCACTTCCAGCAGGCTGAGCCTGTCACCGGCTTCCAGCGGCGCCGTGGCATCGGCCAGATGCACGGTCTCGGCCACGGAATGGAATTCCCGCACCTGCAGCAGCACCACTTCGCCCTTGTACGGATTGCCGGCCCCGTCCTGTCCCGAAGGGCCCCACACAGCGAAGCGCATGCCTTCCCGGGCCTTGGCCTGGGCCCCCAGGCCCACACGCACCCGGCCCTGGGGCAGGGCCCGGAGCACGGTGCCGCCGTCCTGGAGGATGCGGGCAAAGGGCATGACGCGCGGCGCCCCGGGCTGGGAGGTCATGCGGGCCGCGAGCCGGGCGCGCTCCATGAGCATGCGGGCCTGCTCGAACATGGGCAGACGCAGTTCCGCGCCTTCCATGTCCTGCGGGTACACGGCATGACCGGCACTCAGGCGGGGACGTATGGTCCTGCCCGTCAGGGGCGCGGGCAGGGCGGCACCGGCCATGCGGGCCAGGGCGGCCTCGGCCGTCTTCTGGCAGGCGCTGCGGCCGCTCACCGAGGGCAGCAGCAGGGCCATGCCGAAGCGTCCCACGCGCGCGGCCACCACATCCGACGGCAGCTCCTCCCGCAGGGCTTCGGCCGCGCGGCGCATGAGCTCATCGGCGAAACGGAAGCCCATGCGGCCCACGATCTCGCGCCCGTTGGAAAAATGCAGCAGCACCAGGCCCATGCACAGCCGGTGCAGGGGCGAGTGCTCGCCGTCCCCCCGGGAAGGGTCCGCGAAGAGCTCGCGCACCCGGGCGGCCTCGTCTTCCATGGCGCCGTAGAGCACGTTCTCCGTGGCCAGGCCGGTCACGGCATCCACGCGCGTGGCCTTGACCCGGGCCAGCAGCTCCAGGCAAAGGCCGGCGATGGCGGGCAGCTGCGGCAGCAGGGCACGGGCATCCCGCACCTTGACGCCGTGCAGCATGAGCACGCCCAGCAGGCTCCCCTGCCGGTACAGGGGCAGGAGCAGGCGGCGTTCGCGCGGCAGCAGTTCCGGCTGGCGCGGCGCATGGGCGGTGGGGAAATACAGGGCATGGTGCGAACACTGGATGAACTTGCCCAGTTCCTGCATCAGGAGGGCGTCCATGTCCATGAGGTCCCTGCGGGTCAGGTCACAGGCGGAAGGAGCGGTATTCATGCCGCCAGTGTAGTTGTCCCCCTCCGTATTGTCTAGAAAAAATCAAGAAATGATGCCCGGGACATACCGCCCGGAGCGGGCTTGCCCCCCGCTCCCTCCTGCGCTACCAAGAAGAAAACCCCATCTCGCAAAAGGAAGGATCCCATGCCGTATTCCGTCTATCCTCTGGGGCCGCTGGAGACCAACAGCTATCTCGTCCACAAGGACGGTCAGGCCGTGGTCATCGATGCCGGCGGCGACCCCGCCCCCATCCTGCACGACCTGCGCGCCAAGGGCCTGACGCTGGCCGCCATCTGCCTCACGCACCGCCACTTCGACCATATGTACGGCGTGGCCACGCTGGTGAAAGAGACCGGCGCCCCGGTCTACTCCCCCGTCCACGATGCCTGCCTGATCGGCACGGAATCCTCCGACGGCGGCATCTGGGGCTTCCCGCCGGTGCCCGCCTTCGAGAGCCGTGACCTGCCCACGGGACAACAGGTCTTCGGCGGCATGGCCTGCACCGTGCTGGACACTCCCGGCCACACCCCCGGCGGTGTCTCCTACTACTTCCCGGACGAAAAGGCCGTCTTCACCGGCGACGCCCTCTTCTACCGTTCCCTGGGCCGCACGGACTTCCCCGGCGGCGATCACGACACCCTGCTGCGCTCCATCCGCAAGGTGCTCTTCGCCCTGCCGGAAGAAACGGCCGTCCTGCCCGGTCACGGCCCGGCCACCAGCATCGGCAACGAACGCCGCAACAACCCCTTCTGCGGGGACTTCGTCTGATGCGCATCCTTTCCCTGCTGGGCAGCCCCCGCGCCAACGGCACCACCCACACCGTGGCCCGCCTCATCGCCGGAGGGCTGTCCTGCGGCGGGGCGGTGGAGGAGATCGCCCTGCGGGAAAAGCACATCCGCCCCTGCCGGGGCTGCCAGAGCTGTGCCGCCGCGCCCCATGCCTGCCCGCTGGCACGGACGGACGATGCCGAGGCCGTCTTTGCGGCCATCGCCGCCGCGGACGTGGTCCTGTGGACATCGCCCGTCTATTTCTATGGCCTGCCCGCCCAGGCCAAGGCCCTGGTGGACCGCTCCCAGCGCATCTGGGCCGGGGTCGAGGCGGGCCGTCCCGCCGGGAAGGGACCCCTGGTGCTGGCGGCCCTGGCGGCGGCCCGTCCGCGCGGGGAGCAGCTCTTCACCGGCAGCCTGCTGGGCCTGAAATACTTTTTCGCCAGTTTCGGCGCCCGGATGGCGGATACCCGCACCCTGCGGGGCCTGTCCTGTCCCGGGGACCTGCTCTCCCGTCCCGACCTGTGCTCCGGTCTTGAGCGCTGGGGCCGGGACTGGGCCGCCCGGCTGGCGGAGGCCCGCCCGTGATGCCCGCCGGGCAGGATGCCGCCGGGGAGAGGGACCGGGACGCCGGCCCGGACG
>OIWK01000587.1_pt1 | contig 38809 bp, 36 predicted proteins | sample 1587401 | NCBI WGS metagenome assembly OIWK01 (sample SAMEA3888911, study PRJEB22519) | human gut metagenome | biome: human gut; feature: human-associated habitat; material: faeces | place: Denmark | collected 2009 | reverse complement strand
GAAAGTACTTGGCTGGAAGCGGCCTGGGAGGATAGATAGCTGCCGGTTAGAAAAACAACCTGTACCAATGGTACAGGTTGTTTTTCTATTTGTAGATATTTACCGAACAGGCCGCAGGCCTGGCTGCCCAGCCGCCACGTCTAAAGGAGCTATGCGACGCGCAAATGCGTTTGTGGCGAGGCGTATCGACGAGCTGATGTAATCAGCTTGTCGATTGAGAAGCGACACCCGATTTGTCACGAGCTTTGCGACGTGAGAAATCGAAAAGGTGGAGCTTTCTCCGAAAATGCGACCGAATAGGGAGTATTTTTGGAGGGATAGATTCTACAATTATGGAATCAAGTCGGCGGCGGGAGCTTCTTAATGAAGTATTGCTGGTCGCGAGGAGTATATCGTTCCGGTCAGGAGCAATTTCTTAACGCAAATTTCGTGTGGAATCATAACGAAACATGCGGCGCCGATTTTGTTCGAAAGTAATCGTTAGGGTTTAGTTGCCTTGTTTCGATGATTCCAGACACTCATTTGCTAAAATTGCTATTCCTTGCACGATATTACCCCTCGCTCAATTTACCAGAGTTCTATGTGTGACAGTCAATCAGCATGAGCATGATAGATACGCCCGCATATGATTTCGGACACTCATTCGCTAAAATTGCTATTCCTTGCAAGATATACATCTCGCTCAATTCGTATCCTTCATATATCTACCAACATCGTTCTACCGACTTACTTCTTGGATGTACCTTTCTACAATATACTACACATAAATGCTATCTTTGCGACGCACCTGCTTCCCTTCCTTTTCATAAAAAACTCAAAAATCCTTATATAATAGACAAATATTCGCACAAATCAAACGAACGAAAAATATTGACAGTTTTGAGAAGAAATAGTATCATTATTGTTAACTGTTCGGCAGAATATATATAAAAGAACAGAATTTGTTTTTTATGAAGGGAAAGAAAACTATGAAAATGACAAACTTTAGATGGAAGGTAGCGTGGCTGATCTTTGCTATCAGCTTTGTATCCTATATGGACCGCGTTAACCTTTCTGTTGCAACACCTGTAATCATGAAGGAATTCGGCTTTACAAAAATTGATATGGGCCTCATTCAATCATTCTTCTTCGCCGGTTATGCTTTAATGCAGGTTCCGGGAGGTATGCTGGCTGAAAAATTCGGCCATCGCTTTACCGGTTCTATTGCCTGCGGCTGGTGGTCTGTATTTACTGCCTTGACTGCTGTGGCAAGCGGTAAGTATACCTTTGCAATTGTACGTTTGATGTTTGGCTTGGGCGAAGCACCGATTTACCCTGCATTCGCTATGGCGGAGCACAAATGGTTTAATAAAGACGAAAAGGGTAAGGCAAGCTCCTTTATTCTTAATGGTTGCTTCTTTGGTCCTGTAGTCGGTCCTGCTGTTGTAGTATGGCTTATGACGACCTTTGGCTGGCATCATGTATTCCTCAGCTTCGGTGTAGTTGGTCTGCTGCTGGCTTGGGCATGGCATAAATATGTTACTGATGATCCGAAGGACAGTCCTTATGTTAATAAAGCAGAATTGGCTCACATCAACGAGGGCCGTGTGGAAGCAACCGGTGAAAAACAGATTGCTCCGTGGGGCAAGCTGTTGCGTTCTACCCAATTCTGGGCTTTGGGAATTCAGTTCCTGATTACTGATTATATCATGTATGTTTTCCTGGCTTGGCTGCCAATGTACCTCATGGAGGTGCACAAATTCTCCTTAGCTAAAATGGGTATCTGGGCAGCTGCTCCCTGGATTTCTCTGATGGCTGTGGTTACTCTTTGCGGTCACTATTCCGATAAACTGCTGCGCAGCGGCATGTCTCAGAACATGGTTAAGACTGCAACCGGTGCGGCAGGTATTCTTCTTTGTGCAGGTGCGCTGTATATTTCCACCCGTACTGCCGATTCGATGATGAATGTTCTCTGGCTTTCCGTATCCTTAGGTTCTCTCGGTCTGACCATGAGTGCTTCCTGGTCCAGCGTTATCAGCATGGGCGGTAAATTTGCCGGTTCCGTATCCGGCTGGATGAACTTCTGGGGCAATATTGGCGGTGTACTGGCTCCGACCGTTACTGCCTGGTTTGCAACCAACTATGGCTGGCAGGCTGCTTTGGCAGCAACTGCTGTAACCGGTATTTGCGGTGCTATTGCCTGGTTCTTCGTAAAGCCTGATAAAGCAATTGTATAATAAGAGATAAGCTATAACGCTTTTAAGACAGACACCTCGATATGCTTTAAGTATGTCGGCGGTGTTTGTTTTTTTATGCTATTTTCTTATACTGGACAAATAACGCAATATGCTGTATAATATCTTAGAAGTTCATAACAGACAGTTCGTAACCATCCTGTCTATAAATAAAACTACGGGCGATGTACTGGCGCCGGCCGGTATTTTTTATGTATGCAAGGATTTCGTCTGTAGATGACGGAATCCTTTTATATTTTGTGGACTTTGCCCGCTCATTAATTGGGAGGAAAAATGAAGGTTTTAGTATTATTAAGCGGTGGCGTAGACAGCTCAACCTGTCTGGCACTGGCAAAAGAAAAATACGGCGATAATGTTCTGGCCTTGTCGATGTCCTATGGTCAGAAGCATGTCAAGGAGCTTGCAGCAGCGCAGGCTATTGCCGATTATTATCATGTAGAGCTGCTGCATATGGATTTGTCGAAGATTTTCGCTCACAGCAAATGCTCTCTGCTGCAGGGATCGGAAGAAAGTGTTCCGCACGCATCCTATGCAGAGCAGCTGAAGGAAAGCAAGGGTGAGCCTGTAAGCACTTATGTGCCGTTCCGCAATGGTTTGTTCCTGTCTGCTGCGGCAAGCATTGCGCTGGAATATGAATGCAATGAGATTTACTATGGTCCTCATGCCGATGATGCTGCAGGCAATGCTTATCCCGATTGCAGTGTTGAATTTAACGGGTCGATGAATTTGGCAGTATACCTGGGAAGCGGTCGTAAGGTGCGTCTGGTTGCTCCGTTTGTTGATAAAACGAAGAAGGATATCGTTGCTGAGGGCTTGCGCTTAGGTGTTCCCTATGAGCTGACCTGGAGCTGTTATGACGGCGGCGAAAAGCCTTGTCATAAGTGCGGTACCTGTATTGACCGCGAGGCAGCCTTTGCTGCCAATGGTGTTGTTGATCCCTTAGCAGAGGTTTGAAGGAGGTAAGGATAATGAAGAGTTTAAGTAATCAAAAATTAGTATTTTCCGCATTGTGTATTGCATTATATATTGTTGTGATGATGTGCACCCAGAGCTTTGCCTTTGGTCAGTATCAGATTCGTATTGCTACTGCGCTGTATGGCTTAAGTGCAATTTTCCCGTTTCTGGTGCTGCCGTTTGGCTTGGCAAACGTTGTCAGCAATACGGTGATGGGCGGTCTTGGTCTGCCGGATATTATCGGCGGCTTTATTGTAGGTATCGTAACAACCGGTATTATTGTTTTGGCTAAGCGTCGTGGCTGCGGCAACTGGATTATCTGGGCAGCAGTAACCTTTGTACCAGGACTTGGTGTTCCTGTATGGCTGAGCGTACTGCTGGATATTCCGTATCTGGTACTGGCAAGCAGTCTGCTGATTGGTCAGTGCATCTGCGGTATTGCGAGTGTAATGCTTGTTACCGCTTTGGAACGTGTAGGAGCAGGCAAGCTGTTTGCATTTGATGGAGGTAAGCAATAATGACAAGTGGCAGAAGTAAAGAAGAATTGCAGGGCGTAAGCCTGTTAGGCAATAAAACTGCTTATAAAAGCGATTATGCGCCGGAGGTTCTGGAATCCTTCCCGAATAAGCATCCGCAAAATGATTACTGGGTTAAATTTAACTGTCCGGAATTTACCAGCCTTTGTCCGATGACGGGACAGCCGGATTTTGCGACTATCTATATTTCGTATGTGCCCGACGAACGTCTGGTAGAAAGCAAATCCCTGAAGCTGTACCTGTTCAGCTTCCGTAATCACGGTGATTTCCATGAAGACTGCGTAAATATCATTATGAAGGATCTTATCAAACTGATGGAGCCTAAGTATATTGAGGTTTGGGGCAAGTTCCTGCCGCGCGGCGGTCTGTCCATCGATCCGTATGCCAACTACGGCAAGCCGGGAACCGAATGGGAGCAGGCTGCGAAGAAGCGTCTCTTTATGCATGATATGTATCCCGAAACAGTTAATAACAGATAAAAAATTTTTGAGCTGCTGCGTAAGCGGCAGCTCTTTTTTTGTGCTTACGAAACACCTCTGCTAATGAAAAGTATTTTCAGACAGCGTAAGTTAGCGATGGCTAATCAAAGAACGTTTTTTATAAAATTTTTTCAATAAACACTAATACAGCACTTTATTTATCAATTAGAGTATGCTATAATGAGCTATAGACAAATAATTCACTTATTTGTATTGAATCTGTGGGACACGAAAAGTACCACGAGGGACAAAACACGTCAAGGGATGTAACTGGTTATGGATAGTATTATTAATCTGCAAAAGAAAATTGTACCGGAGCTGACTGATTTGCTCGTACAACGCTACCAGATTCTGCGTCAGGTAAGCCATGAAGCGCCGATAGGCCGACGTGCTCTGGCTGCAAGACTGGGACTGAGCGAAAGAGTGCTGCGTGCTCAGGTTGATTTTCTTAAGAAAAGCGGCTTGCTGGATTTTTCTTCCAGCGGTATGAGCGTGACTGATGAGGGTGCGGATATTCTTAAGGAGCTGGCGGATTATGTACGCAAGCTGCAGGATATTTCGTTTTTGGAAAATGCTCTCAGTGATACGCTGAAGATTGGCAAGGTCGTCATTCTTCCTGGCGATTCGGACCAGGAGGACGTTGTCAAACGCGAAATCGGCCGTACCGCAGCGCATATTCTCAGCAAGCTGCTGAGTGACGGCAATAAGCATATCGTTGCTGTCAGCGGCGGCACTACTATGGCTGCTATGGCAGCTAATGTTTCCGGTTCTCAGCCAAATACGGTGGTTGTACCGGCACGCGGCGGCTTGGGTGATAATGTGGAACTGCAGGCCAATACGATTGCAACTGTCCTGGCGCAAAAGCTCGGAGCATCCTACCGTCAGCTTTATGTTCCCGACTGTGTAAGCGAGGATATCTTAAACAGTATTCTTAAAGAGGATATCGGTGTGCGCGCTGTTGTCGATATTATCAAGCAGGCAGACATTCTTGTCCACGGTGTAGGACGCGCCGGTGTTATGGCAAGACACAGACGCTTAGGCAGCGAGGTAATTGCCAAGCTGGAGGCGGACGGTGCTGTAGGCGAGGCGTTTGGTCAGTATTGCGCTTTGGACGGCAGACAGGTTTATATGACCAATAATGCCGGCCTGATGCTGCAGGATTTGCAGCACATCGGCACAATTATCGGTATTGCCGGAGGTAAATCGAAGGCTGCCGCAATTTTATCGGTTATTCGTGCTTCCAGACAGGATATTTTGATTACCGATGAGGCTGCAGCGCATGAGATTCTCAAAATGGCTAAAGAGCAATAAACAAGCGAAGCTCTTAAAGTATTAATTTGTTACTGAGCACATTTGTGCAAAATTTAGATTCTCTCAGAATTAAGGAGGAAATTATTATGACAAAAGTAGGTATTAATGGTTTTGGCCGCATTGGCCGCGAGGTTTTCCGTGTTGCATTCAACAATCCTGAGGTTGAGGTTGTTGCAATAAACGATCTTGGCGACGTCAAGACTCTGGCTCACCTGCTGAAATATGATTCTATCCATGGCATTTTCAATCATGAAATCAGCATCGAAGGCAACTTCATTATTGTTGATGGTCACAAAATCGAAGTATTTTCCTGCATGGATCCGGCAAAGATTCCTTGGGGCGAAGCTGGTGCTGAAATCGTTGTAGAATCCACCGGTCGTTTCACTGAAGGCGAAAAGGCTGCTGCTCACCTGCATGACACTGTTAAAAAGGTTATCATCTCCGCTCCTGCAAAAGGCGAAGACATTACCATCGTTATGGGTGTTAACGAAGACAAATATGATCCTGCAAAACACAACATCATTTCCAACGCTTCCTGCACCACCAACTGCCTGGCTCCGTTCACCAAAGTACTTCTGAACAAATTCGGTATTGAAAGCGGTCTGATGACCACTGTTCACTCCTACACCAATGACCAGAGAATCCTGGACCTGCCGCATAAAGACCTGCGCCGTGCCCGCGCTGCTGCTTGCTCCATCATCCCGACTACTACCGGTGCTGCAAAAGCAGTTGCTCTGGTTCTGCCGGAACTGAAAGGCAAACTGAACGGCTTCGCAATGCGCGTTCCGACCCCGAACGTTTCCATCACCGACCTGACCGTTCTGCTGCAAAAAGACACCACTGCCGAAGAAATCAACGCAGTGCTGAAGGAAGCTGCTGAAGGCGAACTCAAAGGCATCATGGGCTACAGCGACGAACCGCTGGTATCCCGCGATTACAACGGCTGCCCGCTGAGCTCCATCATCGACGGCCTGTCCACCATGATGGTTGGCCCGCGTATGGCTAAGGTTGTAAGCTGGTACGACAATGAATGGGGTTATTCCAACCGCGTAGTTGACCTGGCTGCTTATATTGCTAAAAAAGGTCTGTAATAAAGGAGATTCTTATCCGTGGATAAAAAAACTGTACGTGATTTAGACGTTGCCGGTAAAAAAGTACTGGTACGCGTAGATTTTAACGTTCCTCTGAATGATAAAGGCGAGATTACCGATGATACCCGTATCACCGCATCTCTACCGACCATTCAATATCTGCTGGAGCAAAAGGCTGCCGTTATTTTAATGGCACATCTCGGCCGTCCTAAAGGACAGGTTAAGCCGGAATTGTCTTTGGCTCCCGTAGCTAATCATTTGGGCAAGCTGCTGGGCAAAAAGATTCTGTTTGCTCCGGACTGCGTAGGTGAAGCTGCACAGGCTGCTGCCAGCAAGCTGAAACCGGGCCACATCCTGCTGCTGGAAAACCTGCGTTTCCATAAGGAAGAGGAAAAGAACGACATGGAATTTGCCGAGAAGCTGGCTTCTTTGGCAGACCTGTATGTCAATGACGGCTTCGGTGTATCTCACCGCGCACATGCTTCTGTAGAAGGCGTAACTCACTTCCTGCCTGCTGCTGCAGGCTTCCTGCTGGAAAAGGAAATCCAGTATGTAGGTCAGGCTGTAACCAATCCGCTGCATCCGTTTGTTGCTATTATCGGCGGTGCTAAGGTAAGCGACAAAATCGGCGTTATCAGCAACCTGCTTGATAAGGTTGATACCCTGCTCATCGGCGGCGGTATGGCTAACACCTTCCTGGCTGCACAGGGCTACAAAATGGGCAAGTCCCTGGTAGAAGAGGATAAGCTGGACTTGGCTAAAGAGCTTCTGGCTAAGGCTAAGAAAAATAAAGTAAATATGCTGCTGCCTACCGATCTGGTAATGGCTGCTGCATTTGCTCCCGACGCTGAGCATGTAACCGAAAAGGTGAAAAACCTGAACCAGGCTTACATGGCTCTGGATATCGGTGCGGAAACCAGCAAGGCTTATGCGGAAGCTTTGGCTGACGCTAAGATGATTGTCTGGAACGGACCGATGGGCGTTTTTGAAATGGATGCATTCTGCAAGGGTACCGAGGCTGTAGCGAAGGCTGTAGCTAAGAGCCGTGCTACCAGCATTGTCGGCGGCGGCGACAGCGTTGCTGCTATCGAAAAGCTGGGCCTGGCTAAACGCATTACCCACATTTCCACCGGTGGCGGTGCATCTCTGGAATATCTGGAAGGCAAGGTACTGCCCGGCGTTGCTGCGCTGGATGACCTGCGCCGCAAAATGATTGCCGGCAACTGGAAAATGCACAAAACCGTAAGCGAGGCTGTAGAGCTTGCAGAGGACATTGTAATGGAAACTAACGGTACCTTGAACGAGGTTGTTATTTTCCCGCCGTTCACCGCACTGGAAACTGTTGCGGATGCTATTGACGGCAAGCATGTAGGCTACGGTGCACAGGATTTGCATTGGGAAGACAAGGGTGCCTTCACCGGCGCTGTTTCCGGTGCGATGATTGCCGATATCTGCGCTGAATATGTTCTCGTTGGTCACAGCGAACGCCGTACTATTTTCGGTGAGAACGAAAAAATTGTTGCCAGCAAGATTATTGCCGCTTACCGCAACGGTCTGAAGCCGATGCTGTGCGTTGGTGAAAATCTGGCTGAGCGTGAAGCAGGCAAAACTGCCCGCAAAATCAATATGCAGCTGAAGAGCGCTCTGCGTGTAATTTCTGCAGAGGATGCAGAAAACCTTGTTGTTGCTTATGAGCCTATCTGGGCTATCGGCAGCGGTAAGGCTGCTACTCCGGAGGATGCTTTGGAAGTATGCACTCTGATTCGTGAAAAAATAGGCAAAATCTTTACACCTGATATTGCCCGCAAGGTTCGTATTCTTTACGGCGGCAGTGTTAATGAAAAGAACGCTGCTTCCTTCAACCTTAGCGGTATTGACGGTGTACTGGTAGGCGGTGCAAGCCTGAAGGCTGATACCTTTGCCGCAATCGTAAGAAGCTTTTAATAAGACCTCGGAGAAAGCACCTGTTGCTTTCTCCTTCGTCTTTAGGAATTTGATAATGAAAAAACCAGTTTTACTAATGATTCTTGATGGTTGGGGCATTGCTCCCGCAGATAAAACCAATGCTGCGGCAATGGCAAAAACTCCCAACCTGGACAGTTATTTTGCAAATTATCCTCATACAACCTTGGAAGCAAGCGGCAAGGCTGTAGGTCTGCCGGCAGGCCAGATCGGCAATTCTGAGGTAGGTCATCTGAATATCGGTGCCGGCCGCATTATCTACCAAAGCCTTACGCGCATTGACAAGGCAATTGAGGATGGCGATTTGTATAAGAACAAAGAGCTCAGCAGGGTGATGGACGAAACGAAGCGGGCAGGCAAGGCACTGCATCTTCTGGGACTGTTATCCGACGGCGGCGTCCATAGCCACATTGAGCATCTTCTGGCACTTATCTGCATGGCGAAGGTTAAAGGCCTGACCAAGATTTATGTGCATGCTTTCCTCGACGGACGTGATGTAGGTCCGAAAACGGCGCTGGAATATATCCATGAGCTGGAAGATGGTATGGCGCAGATTGGCGTAGGCAAGATTGCTACCGTCAGCGGACGCTATTACGCAATGGACCGCGACAAGCGCTGGGAGCGCGTGGAGCGTGCCTATAAAGCACTGGTGCTGGGCGAGGGCGGCAAAGCTGCAAGCGCCGCTGCCGGCGTAGAAGCATCCTATGCCGCAGGCGTAACGGATGAGTTTGTTGAGCCCTTCACTGTTGACGGCGTAGATGGCAAAATCACTGCCGGTGACGGTGTGATTTTCTTCAACTTCCGTCCTGACAGAGCGCGTGAAATTACCCGTGCGCTGCATGATGAGGACTTCCCATATTTTGCACGTCCTGAGGGCGCACGCCCTGTAAATTATGTGTGCATGACGCAGTATGATGCAACAATTACCGCACCGGTAGCCTTTCCTCCGGAGGAGATTAAGGATACCTTGGGTGAGGTGTTTGCACAGCATGGACTGCACCAGCTGCGCATTGCGGAAACCGAAAAATATGCGCATGTAACCTTCTTCTTCAACGGCGGTGTGGAAACTCCGAATGCTAATGAGGAGCGTATTCTGATTCCTTCGCCGAAGGTTGCAACCTATGATTTGCAGCCGGAAATGAGCGCAGAAGAGGTTACGCAGGCACTATTGGCAGAGCTGGATAAGGATAAATTTGATGCGATTATCCTGAACTTTGCTAACCCGGATATGGTTGGCCATACCGGTGTGCTCAGTGCTGCGATTACCGCTATGGAAAAGGTGGACGATTGCGCCGGCCGCATTGTACGCAAGGTGCTGTCTCTTGGCGGCAGTGTGTGCATTACCGCGGACCACGGCAATCTGGAGAAGATGGCCGAAAGCGATGGTTCGCCGAACACCGCGCATACCACTAACCCTGTACCGTTTATTTTAGTAAGCGAAGAGCAGCACAAGCTGCATAACGGCATTTTGGCCGATATTGCGCCGACGCTGCTGCAGCTGCTTGATATTAAACAGCCTGCCGCTATGACAGGTAAAACTTTGATAGACTAATCATGAGGTGATAAGAAATGGCAATGATTACTGAAGTTTACGCTCGCGAGATTCTGGATTCCCGCGGCAATCCGACCGTAGAAGTTGAAGTATGCCTGGAAGACGGCGCTATGGGACGCGCTGCAGTTCCTTCCGGCGCATCTACCGGCGTACACGAGGCTGTAGAGCTGCGTGACGGCGACAAAGAGCGTTACCTGGGCAAGGGCGTTACCAAAGCAGTTGATAATGTTAATGACATTATTGCTGAAGCAATTATTGGCTTGGACGCAACCCGCCAAACCGAAATTGATGAGCTGCTGGTTCGCCTGGACGGCACTCCGAACAAAGGCCGCCTCGGCGCTAACGCTATCCTCGGCGTTTCCATGGCTGTAGCTAAGGCTGCCGCTGCTTCCGTAGGCCTGCCGCTGTACCTGTACTTAGGCGGCGTTGCTGCCAAAGAGCTGCCTGTACCGATGATGAACATCTTAAACGGCGGCGAGCATGCAGACAACAACGTTGATATTCAGGAATTCATGATTATGCCGGTTGGCGCTAAATCCTTCAGCGAAGCACTGCGCATGAACGCTGAGATTTATCATAACCTGAAGGCACTGCTGAAGGAAAAAGGCTTGAGCACTGCTTTGGGTGATGAAGGCGGCTTTGCACCGAACCTGAAATGCAATGCAGATGCTATCGAGGTTATTCTCGAAGCAACCGAGCGTGCAGGCTATAAACCCGGTAAAGACATCGTTATGGCGATGGACGTTGCTTCCAGCGAATTCTATGTAGACGGCAAATACAAAATGACCGGCGAAGGCGTAGAAATGACCAGTGAAGAAATGGTTGATTATCTGGCAGGCCTGTGCGAGAAATATCCTATTATCTCCATCGAAGACGGTATGGCAGAGGATGACTGGGACGGCTGGAAGAAGCTCACCAAAAAACTGGGCAAAAAAGTTCAGCTGGTTGGCGACGACTTGTTTGTTACCAACGAAGAGCGTCTGGTTCAGGGCATTGAAAAGGGCGTAGCAAACGCTATTCTGATTAAGGTAAACCAAATCGGTACCTTAACCGAAACATTCAATGCTATCGAAACCGCAAAACGTGCAGGCTATACCTGCATCATCTCTCACCGCAGCGGTGAAACCGAAGACACCACTCTGGCAGATATTGCTGTTGCTGTAAACGCAGGCCAGATTAAAACCGGTGCTCCGGCTCGTACCGACCGTGTTGCCAAATACAACCAGCTGCTGCGCATTGAAGAGGATCTCGGCAAGGCTGCAAAATATAACGGCATGAAGGTTTTCTACAATATTAAAAAATAAGCAGAAAAAGCTTTCTTATTTGCTGTAAAAGATGAGGTGAGAGCGCTGACTCTCACCTTTTTCTTTATTTAGGGCGTTTTTGTAAAATATTTTGCAAAAGTAGATTGTAAGAGCACGTCTTTTATGGTAAAATACTATGGTACAAAAATATGAGGAGGTAAGCTCTGTGATTGAAACTGTCTTGATGGTTCTTGAAGTTATCGTTTGCATAGCACTCATTGGCGCAGTTCTGCTGCAGTCCGGAAAAGGCGGCGGTATGGGCAGTACTTTCGGCGGCAGTGACGGTGCTTTTTTTGGCAAGGGCAATGATCTGGATACACTCATGGCGAAGGCCACGATTTATTTAGGTGTTGCATTTGCTGTTATTACATTGGCGCTGGCAAAAATCAACGCTTAAGGCTTACGGGATTTTCCTGTTTTCCGCACTCATCATGTTACCAAGAGTGCAACCGCACTCTTAAAATTTTAAATTTTTTTATAAAAAGAAAGGGGTTTGGGTCTTGAATTTCTTAATGATTTCCATTGTTGTCGGCCTCATTGCACTCGCAGTTGCACTGATGCTGAGCAGCGCAATCGGTAAGGCTCCTGCTGGTACAGCACGTATGCAGGAAATTGCCGGTTACATTCACGAGGGCGCTATGGCGTTCCTGTTCCGCGAATACAAAGCACTGTCTGCTTTCGTAATCGTTGTTGCTATCGTAATTTCTATGTTCTTATCTCCGCTTACTGCAGTATGCTTCGTTGCAGGTGCAGTATTCTCCGTATGTGCAGGCTACATCGGCATGACCGTTGCTACCAAAGCTAACGTTCGTACTGCTGCAGCTGCTCAACATGGCGGCATGCCGGAAGCTCTGAAAATTGCTTTCTCCGGCGGTGCTGTTATGGGTCTGGGCGTTGTTGGTCTGGGTATCGTTGGTGTTGCTGCTGCTTACATGCTGTTCGGCAACATTGATATCGTTACCGGCTTCGGTCTGGGCGCAAGCTCCATTGCATTGTTCGCTCGTGTTGGCGGCGGTATCTACACCAAAGCTGCTGACGTTGGCGCTGACCTGGTAGGTAAAGTAGAAGAAGGTCTGCCTGAGGATGACCCGCGTAACCCGGCTACCATCGCTGATAACGTAGGCGATAACGTAGGCGACGTTGCAGGCATGGGTGCTGACTTGTTCGAATCCTATGTTGGTGCTATCATCTCCGCTATTACCCTGGGTGCTGTTGCATATCCCGGCGGCGAAGGCATTATGTTCGTATTCGAGCTGGCTTTCGCTGGTATCATTGCTTCCCTGATCGGTGTATTCTATGCTCGCAGCAGCAAATCCACCAACCCGCAGGCTGCTCTGAACCATGGTACCTATGTTGGCGGCGTAATCGTAATTGCTGCTGCTTACTACCTGTCCACTTCCATCTTCGGTAACGCTGCTGCATTCGTAGCTATTGCTTCCGGTCTGGTAGTTGGTCTGTTAATCGGTAAAATTACCGAAATCTACACCTCTGCTGATTATGCTTCCGTTAAGAAGATTGCTGAGCAATCCGAAACCGGTCCGGCAACCACCATCATCTCCGGTCTGGCTGTTGGCATGTATTCCACCTTCCTGCCGATGATCTTCATCTGCGTTGGTGTAATCCTGGCATTCTTCACCATGGGCGGTGCTAAAGATGCAGGCATGGGCCTGTTCGGTATCTCCCTGGCTGCAGTTGGTATGCTGTCCACCACCGGTCTGACCGTAGCAGTTGACGCTTATGGTCCTATCGCTGATAACGCCGGCGGTATCGCAGAAATGTCCGAGCTGCCTCCTGAAGTACGTGAAATCACCGATACCCTGGACTCCGTTGGTAACACCACCGCTGCTATCGGTAAAGGCTTCGCTATCGGCTCCGCTGCTCTGACTGCTCTGGCTCTGTTCTCTGCTTATGCACACACTGTAGGCCTGAAAGCAATAGACCTGCTGAACCCTGTAACCCTGATCGGTCTGTTCATCGGTGCAACCCTGCCGTTCGTATTCGGTGCTATGACCATGGAATCTGTTGGTAAAGCTGCTTACCAGATGATCGAGGAAGTTCGTCGTCAATTCCACGAAATCCCCGGCCTGCTGGAAGGCAAAGCTAAAGCTGACTACCAAAAATGCGTAGACATCTCCACTGCAGCTGCTCTGCACGAGATGATTATGCCTGGTGTTATCGCTATCGTTGCTCCTCTGCTGGTTGGCTTCCTGTTCGGTACTGAAGCTCTGGGCGGCCTGATTGGCGGCTCCCTGGCTTCCGGCGTACTGGTTGCAATCCTGATGGCTAACGCTGGCGGTGCATGGGATAACGCGAAGAAATTCGTAGAAGCTTCCGGCCGTAAACACACTCCGGTGCATGATGCAACCGTTGTAGGCGATACTGTAGGTGACCCGTTCAAAGATACTTCCGGACCTGCAATGAACATCCTGATCAAGCTGATGACCATTGTATCCCTGGTATTTGCTCCTGTACTGGCAGCAAACGGCGGCATCCTGCTTGGCCTGTTCAAATAATTTTATAGTTAAGCTATAATCCACGCTGCTGCAGCATTAGCTGCAGCAGCTTTTTTGTTGCGTCTATGCTGTAATACAGCTTTCTTTGTGAAAAGTGTACGTTTGTAGGCAAATGCTTTTTGCTTCACAATGTAAGTGTAACAGTAAAGCAAAATTCAAGTAAAATCAATAATAGATTAACAGAAAAAGACTTGCGCTAAATGTTGATGCATGGTATAATGCAACTATCAGCAAGAAAAAGATGTAGTTTTCTTACTGATTACTATTGCTTTATAAATCATTGCTATGGAAAAACCGGCAAAGGATGACAGAGGAAACAAGGCAACTCTTGAGCGGAATTTGCGGGAGACTCCGGAAGGTGATTTGTAAAAATATAATATTAGCAGTCTGATAATACTGCTACATCCTGAGGAGGAAACTGAAATGAAAAAATCCTTAGTACTCGCAATGGCAATGGCACTGGGCGTAACCGCTTCTGCTTATGCTGCAAATCCGTTCTCTGACGTACCTGCTGGCCACTGGGCATATGACAGCATCAACAAGCTGGCTGCTGCTGGCGTAATCGAAGGCTACGGCGACACCACCTTCGGTGGCGACAAGCTGATGACCCGTTATGAAATGGCTCAAATCGTTGCAAAAGCAATGGCAAAAGGCGCTAACGTTGACAAGCTGGCTGCTGAATTCGCTGACGAGCTGGACAACCTGGGCGTTCGCGTAGCTGCTCTGGAGAAAAAAGCTGACAACGTTAAAATCACTGGTACCATCAAAGCTTCCTATGCTTCCTATGATGGAGACAAACTGGGCGAAGGTAACACCACCAACCATCAAGGCCGTCTGCGTTCCGATCTGTGGATAAAAGGCGACATCAATGATGACTGGACCTACAGCGCTATGTTCCGTAACCAACAATTCTTTACCAATGATAAAGGTAACTCTGGTGAAGAAAATGTTGCGTTCCAACGCGCTTATGTAAATGGTAAGCTCGGTGGTTTGGCTGTTCAAGCTGGTCGTTACAACAAAACTGATATCACCGGTGGTAACATCCATGATAACCGTATGGACGGCGTACAAGTTTCCTACGGCAAAGACGTTAAACTGACTGCTGGCTACGGCAAAGCAACCGGTGTTGATGTAATTGCAGGTGAAAACAAAGACGTTGCTTATGCAGAACTGGGCGCTAAACTGGGTGCTGTTGATGCATTCGCTGGTTACTACAAATTTGACAATCTGCTGAAAGCTGCTGATGACGATGCTATCTGGACTGTAGGCCTGGGCTTTGACCTGGCTAAAGACCTGAAGCTGACCGGTACTTACCTGAGAAGCGATGTTGATGCTGTAACTGTTGACAATGTTAAATACAACGATGTTGATAAAGATGGTTATGTAGTTGCTATGGCATACAAAGGTGCTAAAGCTGCTAAAGCTGGTTCTTGGGGCCTGAACGCTTCCTACTATGATCAAGGTGCAGGCACCGTTGTTGCTCACACCATGGATGGTATCTACTTCGATGAAGGCTTCAAAGGCTACAGCGTAGGTGCTAACTATGCACTGGCTAAAAACATCGTAGCAGGTGTAACCTACTATGATCTGGAATCCAAAGAAGCAAAAGGCACTCCGGACGCTCAAACTCTGTGGAGCCAAGTAGTATTCAGCTTCTAATTTGACTTTACGTCAATCCGCTGAAAAGCAAAAATCGCATATGCATAAATGAAGAGAGGACGGTGCGCACCGTCCTCTTTTTGCGTATACAAGATAGTTTTTGATTTTTTTGCTGAAATACAGTACTATGTAAGTAGGATAGTGTGTTTAGAAAGAGTGGGGGCTTATGAGTCAACAAAAATATATTTCTGACGAGCAGGTTGTAAAACGTGCTAATTGTGCCGTAAAAATTGCTTTAGAAAAGAAGCGTGCTATGGATGTGCCTATTTTTACATATGATAGGGAAACGCAGAGTATTTGTGTAATTGGTAGTGATGGTAGCAAAACTCAGGTATGTGGGAGATATAATCATGGACGCTACAGCGAAAGAGTCAAATAAAAAGCCGGAGATAATTGTTTTTGCTGGTAATAGTACCTTTTTACAGTGATAAAAGAATAGCTCTCTTGCTTTTTGATACACTTTTGTGTACACTTAGACTAAAAGGAGGGGATTACTTTGATGTATCCGTTTTTAACCTTAGACGATAATACAGAAATTGTACATTCTGAGATGCGCAGTGATGGAACTGTAAAAGTTTACATTGAAAAGCCCGATGCCAAGGATTGCTTTCATCATGCTACGTGTTATTTACCAGATTATAAGTGGGAAGATATATTTGGTTTTTCACAAGAAGAAATAGATAAGTATCAGGAAATTATTGAATCAACGGCACATTTAATCATGCAATTCTCTCAAGAGGGTGGGTTCGATAATGCCTCAGGTTTTTAAGATAGGTAAAAGAGAGAGGACGGTGCGCACCGTCCTCTTTTTGCTACATTGCAATGTATAAAACATCTTCAAAACACCAATTACATACATTGCAATGTATGTAGTTCGCAAAAAAACGCATTTTTCTACATCGTAATATATGAAGTTCTTGCAAAATCAAAGCATGCTGTAATCAGTATGCTTTTTTTATGATATAATATACAAAACAAAAGCGCCAGAACCTTGCAAGTAGCATGATTCCGGCGTTTTTTTGATTTTGTGGAATGAATTGCGGAACTGAAACGGAACTAAAACATTAAATTTAGTTGTTTGAGGTTATTAAATTTTCTATTTTAGCCGCTATTTCTTCGTTTGTTGTGTGGTACAGGTGGCCGTATATGTTAAGCGTTGTTTTTATATCGTCATGGCCTAAACGTCGACTTATAGCAAGAATGTTTATGCCTAAATTTATTAATAGGCTGGCGTGAGAGTGGCGCAGATCATGCAGGCGTATTTTTTCTAGTCCGGCTTTTTCTGCTGCTGCCTTTAGTTGTTTTAGCAAAGTGGGTTTAGAAAAATACATGAATAGCGGTTCTTCTGGTTCTGGCTCATATAAAAGCTTTAAATATTCGTCAATCAATGCGCAGACGCTAGCCGGGATTGAAACTATACGTGTGCTTTGACTGTTTTTTGTCGGTCCGATATATTGAGTGCTGCCGATAGTCGAAAGAGATTTTGAAACGTTGATAGTTTTGGCCGCTGGGTTATAGTCCTGGATTGTCAGCGCCAGCAATTCGCCAACACGCAGGCCAGAATAAAACAGCAGCGTAAACGCTGCCTTAGCTGCTGGCGTTGTAAACTTCATAGCTAAATTAAATTGTTCGACAGTCCAGAATTTGGCGCGGTGTGCTTTTAATGTGCCGATACTGCCAGCAATGCGCGCCGGGTTGTTTTTCAAGCCGTAGAATTTTATTGCAAAGTTAAACAGCGCGGAAAGATTGCCGTGAATGATTCTTTGACTTGTTGGGGCGTAGTGCATAAGAATATCATTTTGCCAGCGCCGAACGTGAACCGGGTTTATTTCGCTGATCTTCATAGCATGGAAAAAGGGAAGGATAGCGTGTTCAAAAAAACTTTGCTTGTTGGTAACAGTTGTTTTTCTCAATCTTGCGGAACAGTCATTTATATATTTTTCGTAAACGTCCTGGAAGGTGTAATTCGGATTTGTTGCGTATTGTGCCAAAAATTCGCGTTCAGCTGCTTTTGCTTCACGCGCCAGCGCAAAGCCGCGCCGCTTAGCCTGGTGCTTTTCGCCTTGCCAATCTGTGTAGTAGCATTTGAAATAATATTTTTTGGTGTTCTTGTCAAGATATACAGGCATTTTTTCACGTCCTTTTCGTCATTGGCTGATGTGGTGGCCGTTCATCTGCAGCAAACGGCCAACGGATATAGAAATATAAAGAGAGTGAGCAAAAACAATAAATTTTACGCCTTAGAGCGTTTTAAAACACTTATACGTACAAAGACTAGGACAAGACAATAAAAATTAAATCTAGGGGCGTTTCCGTTCGTCAGAGGGGCATTTGTAATTTAGGGTAACAAGGCGCTGAAACACTGAAAAGTGAAAAACATGGTCGCGAGGTATAACAAGCGCTTGGGATGTGGCGGCGCTGGCGCTGCTATTATGTTTCGTCCCGGGCGGTTCTGGCCAGCTGCAGACAAGGGTGTCTGTGTTTTACCGACACCTGGAGATGTTTCGTTCCTGGTGGTTTTGGCCAGCTGCAGACGTGCGAAAAACATATAAGCATGAGAAGGTGGCGTAGGCGCTGGCAGGATAAGCGCTTGTATACGTTTGACGTTCCGGAACGCTTGCGACGTTTTCCGCTGATTTTGCGCTTTTTATTTGCTGGTTATTTGCTGGTTATTTGCTGGCGCTGGCTGCTGCTGAAGTTGTGAAAAGCCTGGAATTAATTCCGGTATTATTTTGCATATGCTTCATGTGGTGCAGGCTGTGTTTGTACTGTGTGTATGGTGTTTCATGGGTATTGTGTTAGGTGTTAACTTTTGTTAAGGTTTGGGCGGCGGTGTTGGCGCTGGAACAGTCCCCCCCGGGGGCTGCTGAAGCTCATGCAAATTATCAGACCGGAGCTGAGGCTTAAAATAACGCACGCCGCGCGTATACCCCCTACCCTAAACTAGCGCGCCCCTATGTGTCAGAAATTCGATGGTGGTACAATCGCATTCGGTAGCTGGTTTGTATTTTTTCTTGCCTTAAAGAAAAAAGCACGGACAACAAACGAAAAGTTTAAAATATTTTCCATTTTGAATAGCGGCACACCGTCGCCAGCGCCGCCAGTCCCGGCCTTGCCTGCTGGGTGATGCTGTGCGCCGGAAAAAGCCTAAAGAAAAAGCACTTGCCGGGCGTGGAAGTGCTGGAGAGCTGCCAGAGCGTGAAAGCCGGCAGCTATTTTTTTTCGCTATTTGGTAAATGATATAATTTTACCTTATCGGTATATGGATAAAGTAATCTATACATGGAATAATTAAGAGCTTGCAACAAAAAGCCAATATCCTCTTTTTGCGTTTGGTTTATATGATCGTTGCTAATTAAATCCTTTAGGGTTTGATATGATTTTACTAAACGCCTTGCGAATTCTTCACGTTTTTGCGGTGTATTGCAAGCATCTTCTAGCAAATAAGGGTATGCGTCACGATAATCAGCAAGGTCACTAAAGCTAGCAAATTCTTTTAAATCTTCTAGTCCGCCCTCTATTCCGTATTCATCAAACTTATCTTTGAAATATTGTTCCATAAAGCCGACGTTATTTTCTTTTATAAAAGGAGTTTCAAAGAAATACAGTAAATCATTTAAAGGTATGTCAAGAATAATTGAGAGCGCTATTCTATTTTCATAAGGGATAAAGTGTATAAGGCCTTTTTCGTATTTATAAATTGCTGGCGTTTTTAATTGCATTTTTTGCGCTAAATCGCCTTGTGTCATTTTTTTGGCTTTTCGCGCCTGCTTTATTAAGTTACCAATGCGTTCAGAATCAAAACTCACGACTTGCACCCCATTAAAATACACTTTCATATACTAATAATAGCGCAGCGGTGGCAAAAAAGCAACAAAAAAAGCAAAAAATGTCTTGACTAAAGACAAAAAAAGTGTAACAATAGAATTGTCTTAAGATAAGACAATTTCGAGAAAGGGGGGGCGTTCATTGTGAATGTAAATTTGTTTAAGTCTTTTGCTGTAAAGAACGGCGATAATATGGCAGATGTTGCAAAGGCGTTGAATAAGAGCAATGTAACGTTATCTAATTACTTGCACGGACGCAAGGGAGCTTTTTCATGTGTAGATATTAATGTTTTACGTAAGCGCTGGCAATTAACAAATGATGAATGTATCAGTATTTTTTTAGACTGAAAATGTCTTGAAACAGGACATTTTTGTTGTATCAAGGGGGTTTTGCCAATGACAGAACAGAAACTTTTTGCACCGCTGGCCATTGCGCCGGATGATTTCGACTTTGAAGAAGTTGACGATGATGAAGAACTTGATGAAATTGAAATTTGCCCGGGCGTGTTTGCGTCGCGTAATATTCTGGAAGGCGCGCCGGGCGCTGATGCAGCTGCAGAGGGTAAAAAGTAATGGATAAAGATAATACGAATATTCAGACGATAAACTACGTTGATTCACCAGAAACAGCGCCAGCAGTGCCAAACGCTTCAGACCTGCAGGAGCAGCCGCTACAAGAACAAAAGCATTATTTGTTAAATGCCGATGAAGTGGCGGCACTTCTGAAAATCAAAAAGTGCATGGCTTACAAAATTATTCGTGATTGTAATTCAGAACTGCAGGCAGCCGGAAAGCTGGTTATTCGTGGCAAGGTGTTAAAAAAATACTTGCTGAAGAAAATAGAGGTGTAGGCGATGAACAGGGAAGAGCTTCAGTTGGAGACAATAAAAGAAGTGATTTTTCTTACTGCTGCACACATCGCCAAACTTGCAAAGCACGGCGGCCTAACATCTAGCGGCGCGGTATATGTGGCTGGAAAGCTGGATGTTCTGGAGTCTGTAATAAAAAGGGCAGCCTTGAAAGATGATTTTGAGAGCTGGAAAGAAAAAAATAAATGGTTGGAGATGTGAAAAACATGAGAAGAACAAGAGTAGTTAAGCGCTTTAATTATGCAAAAGCAGCCTTTTATGTGTACCTGCTGGCGATGATCGCATTTGTGGGCACTAATGCGGTTGTGAAGGTAATAGCGGTTAAGGCGCTGGGGGTTAAGTAATGGCGGTGTTAGACTTCTGCAGGGCACATAAAGCGGCCACGTTGACAGAAAGGGAAAAGGAATTACTGAAGTATTTCCGGCAATTACCTTTTGACAGACAAGACACTCATATTGATTTCATGAGAATGTACGTCGACAAAGATTTTCGCAAACGCGTTCGGGAAGACGCACAGGCCTATATGCAAAGAGCAGAACGCGGAAAAAAAGAAAAGCCGCTTAGCGATGCAGACGCTAGGCGGCAGGCATTAAAGATTTTAGCCAATGACGAACAGCAAAGTCTTTAATACTTGAATTATAACATACAAGGCCGCCAGCTTCAAGCCAGCGGCCTTTATAAACAGGTGAAAGAGGTGAAAAAGGTGAACGTATATGCAAAGCTGTTGAAGGTTCAAACAGAGTTAAAAGCGCCGAAAAAAAGGCATAACGGATTTGCAGATTATAACTATAGGAGTTGCGAGGATATTTTAGAAAGTGCAAAGCCGCTGCTGAAGGAAGTCGGGGCGGTTATCCTGCTTAGGGATAGGGTGGAAGAGATTGCCGGGCGCTGGTATATCGTTGCAACAGCAGTTTTTGTTGATGCAGCCAACGGCGAACGCGTGGAAGTAGAAGCCAGCGCCAGAGAAACGGCCGCGCGGCCTAAATTCGACGATGCACAACTAACAGGAGCTGCAAGCAGCTATGCCAGAAAGTACGCGCTTAGTGGTTTGCTAGGTGTTGATGACGGCGCAGACGTTGACGCGCTGCCAGATTCCGGAAACAATGGCCACGCTTCTGGCGCTGGTAAAGCTGCAGCTGGGCAGAAAAAGTCACTTGACGCAGACGGACAAAAAAAGTCAAGTGCTGCAGCAGCGCCAAAAACAGCGCCAGCGCCACGGCCAGCAAAGCAGGCGGCCGCCAATGCCGGCAGCAAAGGTCAGCAGGAGCTTATAAACGCGGTACAGGCGCAACTTTTGATAAAAGCCGCGGAAAGAAATGGGGTGCAGATGGAAAACATCATGCGTAGTTTAGGCATTACCGATCTAATGCAGATGCCGGAAAAAAGCTACCGGGAAGAAATAACGAAACTGCAGCGCCGAACCAAAGAAGGCAGCGCAGGCGCTGAAGGTTCTGGCGCTGGCAAGTAGCCGGGCGGTGATGTAATGGCAGATGAACAGGAGAAGAAGGAACAGCAGGAGCAGCGCGGCACGCTATTGACGTTCATTAACCCGGTGACAGGTGCAGGAACAGTCAAAAGCAATTTTACTAAAATACCGAACAGCATTATTTTTGATAAGAGCGTAAAGCCGCAGGACAAGGAGCTGTATAATATTTTGTTAGCGCTGCCCTACCGCAAAAGATGCAGCGCCCGGAAAGGCATACTAATTAATCACGATTATTTGCGAACGCTAACAGGCGTAAGTAGGAGAGCGGTACTTTATAGTTTGGACAGGTTAGAAGCTGCAGGATATTGCAAACGCTTCAAGAAAAGCGGTAAGTTTTCGGAACTACAAATTATTATTAAGCCTTCAGTGAGTGAGGAAGAACAAAAGAAAATTGAGGAATTGATAAGCGACGTGTAAGCATGGAAAAGCGGCAGCACGTCGCTTTAATTTTATTCATGTAGTATAATTCTCCGTTTTTGGCGGTAGTGTGCAATTTGCTTCACACTGAAAAAGCAAGCTAAACGCAGACAGGGCAAGGCTTTAGGGGCGTTTTTTAGTAGTGTGAACAAATTTGCACACTACTTTTGAAAAGTCGACTCTTGAAACGCAGGCAGGGCAAGGCTTTAGGGGGTAGTGTGCAAAAATTTGCACCCCTATTCAATATCTTAGTAACTACTACTACAGTACTTAGGTAGTAGTATCTAGGCTATAACTACTAACTTACGCTTATTACCTAACAAGGGAATTAAGTAGTTAAGTATAAGGGCTGAAAAGCGGATAAGATTTATTAACACGCTGCAGGAGCTGGCGGCGCTGCCTTGCTATGTAGATAGCGTTATAAGCTGCATACTCAAATCAAGTATTTTGGTATATGGGCGGAAAAAATCAAGTATTTAAGGAGAGCCGGAAAGGGTGCGTAGAGCTTCTAAAGGCAATAGATACATGATTTAATATACAGGTGGTTTGTGGCGCTGTGAGAAGGCACGCTAGGAAAGCGCAGGAACAGAGAAAGGCAAGGAACGAATATAAGAGCATGGGCAGAAGCTGCAGAAAGGGGGGTAGGTTCTTTCAGAAAAAGAAAAAGCCGGGCGCTGCTGCCTGACTTCTGGTGGTTTCCGTGTTATGGCGACGTTGAAAAGGTGAAAAATAATATTTTACGTCCGATAATGTGCGTTATGTTAAATATGTGTACGCTACAAATAACGATACTTGCGTAATTTATGTGATAATAGTATAATATAGACAAGGAAAAAAATCAAGGAAGGCAGGTGCTTTATAATGGCAAAAAAAGAAGGTCGCATTAATGCCGCAATAGACGCGGAACTCATGGAAAAAGGAAAGGCGCTGGCAGCGGCGCAAGGCATAAGCTTCAGCAGCTTGTTATGTAAATTGTTGGCGGCGTATGTGGAAAAGAACGCTGCTACACTAGCGAACTATGAGAAGGCAAAGAAAGAACTTGCAAAAAGCCTAGGCGATTTCTAGCTGGAACTGAAATGGAACTAAAATATCATAAAACAGATAAATGGAATTTTTTTTAGTCAAAAAAAGCCTATAAATACAACGATTTGAAGCCGCTATCACTGCTTTAATTGCAAAACTGTTTTATGATATAATATAAATTAGTATAGAATAATTTTGAGGTGAAGCTTGTGCAGATAATTGAAGGTGCAGAATCATTTCTGCTGGAAGGAAAGAATAATAAGGCAGTTTTGCTCTTGCATGGTTACACCGGCGCGCCGTCGGAAATGCGACCGCTGGGCAATTACCTGCATGCGCTTGGCTACACTGTGAGCTGTGTGCGCCTCCCCGGCCACGGCACGAGCATCAAGGACCTGGAGGCAACCACCGCGACGGATTGGTATGCTGCTGCCGAAGCGGAATGTCTGGAGCTGCTGGCGCGTTTTGACAGCGTTTATGTGGCAGGTCTTTCCATGGGCGGACTGCTGGCTATCAAGCTGGCAGCAAAGCTGCCGGTGCAGAAGGCTGCCTTTATTTCGGCACCTATTTTTGTGCAGGATAAGCGTGCGCCGCTGTTGGCGTTCTTGCGCTTTTTCATCCACTACTTGCCTAAGCACAAGAAGAATTATCAGAAGCTGCAGAAGTATTGCATTTCATATGCCAAAATGCCGACGAAGCCGCTGGTGAGCCTTTTTAAGCTGCTTAACGAATGTAAAAATAAGCTGCTGGCAGAAATACAAATCCCCTGCCTGGTTTTGCAGTCGAAAACAGAGCATACCGTGCAGCCGCGCAGTGCCGAATACATCTATAATAAATTAGCCGCAGCTGTCAGCAGAAGATTAGTCTGGTTTGAGCACAGCGGGCACATTCTGACACTGGACCGCGAGCATGAGGCAGTTTTTAAGGCAATCGCCGATTTTTTTGCGGAATAAAAGGATATTGAAGGGGAAACGAAGAAATATGGATAAGTCAATATTAAATAATAACGAATATAGCTGGTGCTTTGCCTGTGGCAAGGATAATCCCAGCGGATTGCATATGCGTTTCGAAATTGATGACGACAAGTGCACAGCGTACTTTACGCCGCGCAGGGAGCACCAAAGCTATCCCGGACGTATGCATGGCGGTTTGGTAGCAGTGCTGCTGGACGAGGTGACGGGCAATTATCTTTTTGCCAAGGAGGGGAAGCCTTCCTATACGGCGAAGATTGAAATCCGCTACCGCCAGCCACTGGCGATTGGCGAAGAGGTTGTCTGCACCGGGCGTGAGCTGAAGCGCAAGGGACGCATGGTGGAAATGCAGGGAACTATCTGCAAGAAAGACGGTACGCTGTTGGCGGAATGTCTGTCGAAGATGATGATTGTGGATGAAACGCCGCAACCGTCGCGTAAGCTCGCCGCAGGCGAGGGTGAAGAAGAATAGAGGTAAACTTATGCAGACGAAGGATGTACGTGAAAAAATATTAAACTTTATGCGTGAAGAAAGCTATGCGCCGATGACCTCGGAGGAGCTGGTGGATGCGCTGGGGCATGACGTAAATCCCAACAAGTTTTGGGACGAGCTGCTGGCGCTGGAGCAGAACGGCGAGATTATCAAAACACGCTTTGAAACATACGGCCTGCCGGAGAAAATGGGCCTGGTTGCCGGACGTTTTCAGCTGACGAGCAAGGGCTTCGGCTTTGTCATTCCGGATAACAAGGGCGACAGACCGGACGTGTTCATTCCGCCGCGTGCTTTGCATGGTGCGATGAACAATGACCGTGTGCTGGCGCGTGTGAATAATGCGGCGCAGGGCAAAAAGCCTGAGGGCGAAATCCTGCGTATCATCACGCATGCTAATAATAAGGTGGTAGGCGTATTTCACCAGACCGGTGATTTCGCCTTTGTAACGCCTGACGATAAGCGCATAGGTCAGGATGTATATGTTATGCGCAAGCATTTTAACGGTGCGAAGGATGGTCAGAAGGTAGTAGTGGAAATTACCGAATGGCCGCAGGAGCACCGCAAGGCCGAGGGCAAGGTTACAGAAGTTTTAGGTAATATCGGTGATGTAGGCCTGGAAATTCTGTCGATAATCAAGCAGAATGATCTGCCGCTGACCTTCCCGGATGAGGTGCTGGAGGCTTCGCGCAAGGTGCCGAAGTCTATTAAAAAGAGTGAGCTGACCGGACGCCGTGATTTGCGTGAGCGCACTGTCGTAACCGTAGATGGCGAGGATGCCAAGGACTTGGACGATGCTGTTTATGTAGAGCAGATTAACAATAATGAATACATGCTGGGCGTTTATATTGCGGATGTCAGCTATTATGTTACCGAAGACAGCGTGCTGGATAAGGAAGCAAGAGAGCGCGGTACAAGCGTTTATCTTGTCGACCGCGTGCTGCCGATGCTGCCGGAGCGTCTGTCGAATGGTATCTGCAGCCTGAATGCCGGTGAGGACCGTTTGTCTATGGCCTGCGAGATGAATATCGATAAGATGGGCAAGGTGCTCAGCTACGAGATTTTCCCGGCGGTTATCAATGTACGTCACCGCCTGAGCTACAATATTGTGCGTGCAATTTTGGCAGGCGACAAGGAAATGTGCGACAAGTATGAGGACATTTTGCCGATGATTGCCCGCATGGATATTTTGCGCCAGATTTTGCATGACAAGCGTGCGCGCCGTGGCGCAGTAGACTTTGATTTGCCGGAGCAGAAGGTTATTCTGGACGAAAAGCTGCACCCGATTGAGATTGTGCAGCGCATTCACGGCAATGCGGAGTCGATTATCGAGGAGTTTATGCTGGCGGCCAACGAAACAGTTGCACAGCATATGTTTAACCAGCACTGGCCGTTTATCTACCGCGTGCATGATATTCCAAGCGAGGAAAAGATGCAGGAGTTCGCTAAGCTGCTGGCAAACTTTAATATTAAATTTATCCCTAAGGAAGAAACGGAGCCGAAGGATATTCAGCAGGCCGTGAAGGAAATCGCCGGCCGTCCGGAAGAACGATTGGTAACTACGGTAGCGCTGCGCTCCATGAAGCAGGCAGTTTACCAGACGGACAACATCGGTCACTTCGGCTTGGCGGCGAAGTACTACACGCACTTTACCTCGCCAATCCGCCGTTATCCCGACCTGATTGTGCATCGCCTGCTGCGCGCCTGGATGACAAAGCCCACACTGAAGGAAGCAGATGCCGAAAAGCTGGGCGATAAGCTGGACGTTATTGCCGATCATTCCTCTATTCGCGAGCGTGCGGCAGCGGACGCCGAGCGTGCTACCGTCGACCTCAAGAAGTGTGAATATATGGCAGACTATATCGGTGAAGAATTTGACGGCGTTATTTCCGGCGTGACGGCTTTCGGTATGTTCGTCGAGCTGGAGAACGGTGTTGAGGGCCTGGTGCATATTTCCAGCCTGATGGATGATTACTACGAATATTACGAGGAGCGTTATGCCCTCGTAGGCACGCACAGCGGTCATACCTATCGCTTGGGCGATAAGGTGCGCATTGAGGTGCTGCAGGTAAATATCAGCGATGTAAGCATCGACTTCATCATGGCAGGGGAGAACGCAGGCGTGCGTGAGCACATCCGCCAGCAGCTGCTGATGAAACAGAAGCCGAGCAGCGGACGCAGCACGCAGAGCATCGCTCTGAGTGCGGAAACGCAGAAGAAAAAGCACAAGGGTGCGAAGAATAAAGAGGCAGGACGCCGCAGCGCCAAGCACGGCAAGCCTGCGCCGAAGAGCAGCGCCAAGGGTGGCAGCAAATCCGGCAAAAAGAGCAGAAAAAAGAATAGGAAAAGCAGATAATTATGGCAGAACAAAAGATTAAAATTATAGCAGAAAATCGTAAGGCACGCCATGACTTTACCATTTACGAAACCTTTGAGGCAGGAATTGCGCTGACCGGTACGGAGGTAAAGTCCCTGCGTGCGGGCAAGGCGAATATGAAGGACAGCTATGCGCAGGTAACACGTCAGGCGGAGGTCTTTGTGTATAATCTGCATATCAGCCCCTACGACCATGGCAATATCTTTAACCATGACCCGCTGCGCAGCCGCCGCCTTTTGCTGCACCGTGCGGAGATTAACAAGCTCATCGGCAAGGTAAAGGAAAAGGGCTATGCGCTTGTACCGCTCAAGCTGTACTTTAAGCATGGTCTGGTGAAGATGGAGCTGGCGCTGGCAGTAGGCAAGAAGCTGTACGATAAGCGTCAGGATATGGCAAAGCGCGACGCTAAGCGTGAGATGGAGCGCGCGCTGAAGGACAGAAACAGGTAAAACAGGTAGCTCTCTTGAGTGCGCTGAAAGTGTATTGGTGTGCTTAAGAGAGCTTTTTGCATGAAGGGTACAGGAGTGTTGCGACAGTGAAGTGGCAAAATTATTTTCCTTGGAAAATACTACAAAGAGGCAGAGAATATTATCGTGAAGGCAATATAGATGATATTATTATCGATGGCTTATCCTTGGAGGCCTATGTATTTGGCAGGGAGTTATATCATGTGCATGTAAAAATAACTGAAAACCATAAGCTTGCTATGGACTGCTCTTGTCCATATAATGCTACAGGACCATGTAAGCATCTGGCTGCTGCCTTATTTTTAGCCGAGCAGGAAGGCTTTTTTGATGATGAGCGCATTAATGAACTTTTGAATAAAAATAATAAGACATTCATTAAGCCGTCTTTTTCTACCGGTGATTATGATGAATGCATTTTTAATCTGGCAGAAATAACCAGCAAAGTTTGTTGCACTAAAGAAGCTTATGAAAAAGCTAAAAAACTGGTGCAGCAGCAGGATGTTGTTTTGACAGCTTGTGATACAGAAGAAAATAATTTCTATTCGCCTGATTCGAAAACAATCTTAACAGCCCGTATAGAAGGATATGCCTTCTTTAGCAATGGACGTTATCCGTTAAAGATTGTTTTTTCAGAAGATGATATTTTAGCTATAGAATGCAGCGTGCCGCGAGCACAGTTTAGTTATTTTGCGCATTGGTCACCGGAAGCTAAGAGGTTTAAATTTAATGCCTACCTTATGGCTTTTCTTTTTTTGATTGATGCTTACATTAAAGAACATAATCCTGGCGATTACACCAGCACTGCCGGAAGGGAATTGCTGGAGCTTTATAGCAGCAAGCCGAAATCGTTAATACCTGTTATGCAAAAGCATGCTAATGCGAGAATGGTGCAGCTTGTGCCTCGGTTGGAGCTTAGTGAGGATGAGTTAAATCTTTCCTTTAAAATTGGCAGGGACAAACTGTTCGTTGTCAAAAATATCCCCTTGTTAGTGAAGGAATATAGCTTTAGCGCAGAACATGCTTTGGGCAGCAAGGACAGTATAAATTTTGCTATAGAGAAATTTACGGACGCTGCAAATAAGTATTACACACTGCTTAGAGAGGTTGTGGAAGAAGATAATTTTCGTACTGCTGAAAATATGAAATATTGCAGTTATGGCGTACCGGTTAAAAGCATTGCTTCAGGCAACAGTATTTTGTTGTTCGGCAAGACGTTAGACGGTTTTTATGAGCTGGCGAGCGGTACAAAAATTGAAGTAACGTGTAAGCTTAGCGACAGCAGTAAAAAGCTTATCTTAGGCTTTCGTGATAAAAATCTGGATGTAAACCTTATTATTTCTCCTGATATGAATAAGAAGGGTGTATTTAAAGGAATCAATGTGGAGGGCAACCTGCCTAAGGTGTATCAGGGTTCTAAATTTGCTTACTTTGCTGATGAATATTATTTGAACCGTATGGATATTGCTCTTTTTAATAAATTACAGCCTTTGCTTAAACATAGTGAAAATGGTAAGGTTAGCCTGAAAATAGGTCATAAGGATTTGAACAGGTTTTATTATCAGGTATTGCCGGAGCTGGGAAGCTGTGCACAGATAATTGAACATGATGCGGCTATTATTGAAAAATATCTGCAGCCGGAGGTAAAATTTTCCTTCTTTTTGGATTATCAGCAAGGCAAAATTTTTTGTGTGGCCAAAGCCTGCTATGGTGAAGAGCAATATAATCTGCTGGATGCTTTAGCTGGTAACATGATTGCTGCCAGCAGAGACGAAGATAAGGAAAAGCAGCTTGTAGAACTGCTTCACTATTATTTTAATGACGTTGATATGACTGAGCTCGCTTTTGTTATTGATAAAGATGAAGACGTCATGTGGCAGTTCCTGGAAAATGGTGTTGCCCAGCTTATGGAGTTAGGTGACGTGAACAGCACGGATTCTTTTCAGCGCATTAAAATCCACAATAAAGTTAGTGTCAGTGTGGGTGTAAGCATTGACAGCGGCTTAATGGATTTGTCGCTGAGTATCAGTGAAATTTCGCTGGAGGATTTGTTGGCTATCATAGGCAGTTATAAAAACAAGAAAAAATATCATCGTCTGCGTAATGGTGACTTTGTCAATATTACTAATAAGGCTATTGAAGAATTAGCAGATATGTTTACGGCTATGCGGATTGCCCCCAAGGATTTTGTTAAAGGAAAAATGCAGCTGCCTGCTTACAGGGCATTTTATTTGAATAAAATGCTGGAGCAAAATGCATATTTATATACAGAGCGTGACAGCAATTTTCGCAGGCTTATTAAGGAATTCAAGGTTATCAATGAATCTGATTTTGAAGTGCCGCTATCTTTAGCTAAAATAATGCGCAATTATCAGGAATATGGTTATAAATGGCTACGAACTTTGGCAGCTTATGGTTTTGGCGGTGTTTTGGCAGATGACATGGGACTTGGCAAAACCCTGCAAAGCATAGCTGTTTTAGCAGCTGCTAAAGAAGCAGGTGAAGAGGAAACATCGCTGATAGTTTGTCCTGCTTCGCTTATTTATAATTGGCAGGAAGAATTTACACGTTTTGCACCAGCTTTAAAGATTAATTTAATTGTTGGGACACAAAAAGAGCGGGAAGAAAAAATTGCTCAGCTTACCGGTTATGATGTAGCTATTACCTCTTATGATTTATTGAAGCGTGATATATCTGCTTATGAGGGCAAGACCTTTAATTATGAATTTATCGACGAAGCCCAATTTATAAAAAATCATACTACGGCTGCAGCAAAATCGGTTAAGCTGATTAAAAGTAAGCACCGCTTTGCACTTACGGGCACACCTATCGAGAATCGCTTAAGTGAACTCTGGAGCATTTTTGATTATCTGATGCCGGGCTATTTGTATGAATATAGTTGTTTTAAAAAGGAGCTTGAGCAGCCTATTCTTAAAAGCAATGATGAAGCTGCTGCCAAGCGCTTAAAGCAATTAATAGCACCCTTTATTTTGCGACGTTTAAAGAAGGATGTTTTAAACGAACTGCCGGAAAAAATCGAAGAGGTGCGTATCGCACGCTTTGATGCCAAGCAGCAGGCGCTTTATGATGGGCAGGTTGTGAAAACGCTCAAATTGGTGCAGTCGCAGAGTGAAGAAGAGCTTTCTAAGAGCAAAATACAGATTTTGGCAGAGCTGATGCGTTTGCGTCAGATTTGCTGTGATCCTGGTTTGGCGTTCAGTAATTATGAAGGTGCTTCTGCTAAGCGGGAACTGTGCCTGGAGATGGTGCAAAGTGCAATTGCAGGCGAGCATAAGGTACTGATTTTTTCTCAGTTTAAATCTATGCTGGAGCTTTTTGCTGATGATTTGCAGCGAGAAGGCATTGGCTACTATACGATTACCGGTGAAACGCCTAAGGAGAAAAGGCTTGAACTGGTGCGTGCCTTTAATAATGATGCTACACCTGTATTTCTTATTTCGCTTAAGGCTGGCGGTACCGGTTTGAATCTGACCGGAGCAGATGTGGTGATTCATTATGATCCGTGGTGGAACGTTGCAGCACAAAATCAGGCGACAGATAGAGCGCATCGCATTGGGCAGGAAAAGGTTGTTTCTGTTTATAAGCTGGTGGCGAAAAACTCTATTGAAGAAAAAATCTTAAAGATGCAGAACGATAAACAGAATTTGGCTGAAAGCATTTTGTCTGTTGATGGACGCAATAGCATCTTTACGATGTCTAAAGAGGAGCTGCTGAATTTATTGTAAAAGACGTCACAATTTATTCATAATATGCTATTTGACTTTTTGACTAAAGCATAGTAAAATATCATTGTAGCGTATCGGCTCTTTCACCGATATATTCCCTATCTGGGGGTGTACTGGTTTCGACGGGGGTAGGTGCGGTATGATAAGCGAGCCGTGGTTCCATCTGCACGATAATCGGTGGGCACGTTTAAATATAAACGCTGAACAAGAATACGCTTTAGCAGCTTAATCTGCTAACTGTCTCTGAGCCTCTTCCCGCGGGTGAGGAATGACAGTCAATAGTGGGATACCTTAAGGCTGATTCCTATAGGCTTTAAGGGAAACTCTTTAGGATAGCAATGTGAAGGCCCGTCGTCAGGCAATCGCAGCGCGAAATAAAGTATGACGTCTGCGCTCGGAGAAAGTTGTATGGCAATATTTTCGGACAGGGGTTCGACTCCCCTCACCTCCACCAGAATTAGTCCAATCGTGACAGTTGATTGGTGGAATAAAAAGCAGAGGATAGTGTATAACAGCACTATTCTCTGTTTTTGTTTGCAGGCTGTTTGATGTGTGGCTGTTAGTTACCTATAACAGCACGAGGATAATGTACTTTCGCGGTACGTTATCCTCTTTTTTGTTTTTAGGATGAAGTTAAGCATAGGTGATGCAAAATTTTTATTCCAAAGCTCTTTTCTTATTAGGACAATGACAGTTTCTGTCCATGGTATCATATATAATTAACTTATCAGATTCCTTAAATGAAAAAGAGCTTTGAATATATTAAAAGGAGCGGCTAGATTATGACGAAAAAAGCCTTGAAAAAGCAATTAAAGAAGCAACTGAAAAAAGCTGCTAAGCAGGCAGCAAAAAATAAAAAAGCTATAAAACTACTCAAAAAGCAGTTATCCGCCTTTGAAGCAAAGTCGATGAGTTATTTGGAGCGTCTTTTTATGAGCAATGTGGATTATCCGATAGATGATTTCGGTGCTATTGCCTATGTTGATGCAAGCTATAGCGATACTGGGCGTTTTGGCTCTATTGGTATAGTAATGCTTACACGCAGCGAGGTTATTCAGTATTCGGAGATTCCGGAGAATTTGGAGGACTGCGCTCTTACCTCCACTAATCATGAGCTGCTTGCTGCTGCTAAGGCAATTCAAATGGCCAAAGAAAGACATATTAAAAATCTCATTATTAAGCATGATAATAATTCTATCGCTGAAGTGGCTAAAAGTCATTCTGTAACCAAGACGAGTATGGAGGAATGGTACAAGCAATTAGTTATGAAGCATAGAGAAAAGATGAGTATAACCTTTAAAAAGGTTAAAGGACATTCCAAAGAGTATTTTAACGAGCTTGCTGATACATTGGCTAATAAAGCGCTGAAGGCGGAGCGTGTGAAGCGTGCTAATACGCCGTTGTTCTTTTCCTTGGGCGATAAGTTTCAGGAGGCTTTGGCTAAGGTAAAGATTTGCGGTTAAATGTTATATATGCTGATTTTAGTTTATCTTGAACCGCTTGTGTTGGAAAACACATTTAGAAGAATTATTAACCTCGGAAGCACGTGGCATATAAGCTGTATTTTGTAGTATAATTATATAAACAAAATACGGAGGTTAATACTATGACCAGAGAAATGCATATGGGCGACATTGTGCGCCATTTTAAAAGAGAAACTGTCGCAAATCCTACAACGGAATACTTATATAAAATACTGGCTTTTGCCGAGCACACGGAAACAGGCGAAAAGCTGGTGGTTTATCAGGCGCTGTATGCTCCGTTCAAAATTTGCGCCAGACCGTACGCCATGTTTATGAGCGAGGTGGACCGCGAAAAATATCCTGCGATTAAGCAAAAGTACCGTTTTGAGGTTGTGACGGAGTTCTGATTGCTTAGGCGATTATACCGGTGGTGCATATAATTTTATTTGCAGGAGAGAACGGAAATGCTTTATCCGATTTTAGAGCAATATGATGTTGATATAAAAAAAGCGCTGGCCTACGGCTTTGTGCGGGAGGGCGCAGGGCTGACACTGCGCAAGGTGTTGCCGGAAACGGAGTTTTACGCTGTCGTTACGCTTGCAGGCAAGGCCTTATCCGTAAATGTTTTTGAACGCGATACGGATGAGGAGTACCTGCCCTTTAACGTTGCCGATAACATCAGCGGTTATGTGATGAGCGTGCGCGAGAAAGCAGAGGCTCTGCTGGAAGAAATAAAGACGCAGTGCCTGATTAAAAGCAATGTTAAGCTGCAGCTGATGGATTACTGCTCGCAGCGTTTCGGCACTGTTCCCGACGCTCCGTGGCCGGAAATACCGGAGAATTTTACCTTTAAGACGGCGCGGAGAAACAAATGGTACGCTTTGTTTATGACGATTCCCTATAAAAGCCTGGGCCTAGCGAAGGCGGGGAAGGTTGATGTTTTGAATATTAAGCTGCCGCCGGCAAAGATTGAGCAGCTGGTGGACAGGCAGCATTTTTATCCTGCATATCATATGAACAAAAAGCATTGGCTGACGGTAATGCTGCAAAAGGATGCAGACATTTCGTTGGTGCAGGAGCTGTTGGCGGAAAGCTATCGGCTGGTGGAAAAATAGCAAAGGAGATTGAGCAAGTGTTACATATAGGTTGTCATTTATCCTCATCGAAGGGCTTCTTAGCCATGGGAAAGACGGCGCTGTCGATTGGTGCCGATACGTTTCAATTTTTTACGCGCAATCCGCGCGGAGGCAAGGCGAAGGCTGTGAAGCCGGAGGACGCGGCGGCACTGAATGCTTTGATGCAGGAGCACAATTTTGCGCCGATTCTGGCACACGCGCCGTATACGATGAACCCCTGCGCAGCAGACGAAAAGCTGCTGGAGTTTGCGCAGATGGTGATGGAGGGCGATTTGGCGATGCTGGAATATGTGCCGGGGAATATGTATAATTTTCATCCCGGCAGCCATGTGAAGCAGGGAGCTGAGGTTGGCATAGAAAAAATAGCGGCGCTGCTCAACAGTGTGCTGCACAAGGATTTGCACACTACGGTTCTGCTGGAAACGATGGCAGGCAAGGGCACGGAGGTTGGCCGCAGCTTTGAGGAGCTGGCGGCGACTTTGAGCAAGGTGCAGCTTAATGAAAAGATGGGCGTCTGCCTTGATACCTGTCATATTTTTGACGGCGGTTATGATATCGTCAACGATTTGGACGGCGTACTGGCGCAGTTCGATAAAATTATCGGCTTGGAGCGATTGAAGGCTGTGCATCTGAATGACAGCCTGAATGTCTGCGGCAGTCATAAGGACAGGCATGCGTGCATCGGTGCAGGCAATATCGGTCTGGAGGCGCTGACGGCGGTGATTAACCATCCGGCGCTGCGCACGTTGCCGTTTTACTTGGAAACGCCGAACGAGCTGCCGGGATACGCTGCGGAAATAAAGCTGCTGCGTGAGCGCTTTAAAGAGTAATATACCAAGGATTTTTGCAAGAGGTGAAAGATAGAAATGGAAATGGCTTATACGGAGCTGAATGCGAAGCTGTGCGCTTTTTTGGATAAAACGCCCAACAGCTTTTTTGCCGTGAATAATATAAAAGAGGAGCTGGCGGCACAGGGCTTTGCCGAGCTGCAGGAAAACAGCAGATGGCAGCTGCAGGAAGGCGGCAAATATTACGTGAGCCGTAACGGTTCGGCGCTGCTGGCCTTTGTGATTCCGCAAAAGGATTACCTGGGCTTTCAGGTTTACGCCTGCCACTGCGATTCGCCGGCCTTCAAGCTGAAGAATAATGCGGAAATTGTGGTAGACAAAAAGTATGTGAAGCTGAATGTGGAAAAGTACGGCGGCATGCTGCTGAACGCCTGGCTTGACAGGCCGCTTTCCGTTGCCGGACGCGTGCTGTGCAACGTTGACGGCCGCTTGGAAGCGCGTCTTGTTAATGTTGAGCAGGACCTGATGATGATTCCTAATCTGGCAATCCACATGAATAGGGAAGCCAACGATGGTGTTAAGCTGAACGCGCAGACGGATATGCTGCCGCTTATCGGCAGTGCTGCAACTAAGGACGGCCTGCAGAAGCTGTTGGCGGAGGCCTGCGGCGTTACCTCAGAGCAGATTGTGGATACGGAGCTTTTCCTTTATAACAGAATGCCGGCGACTACAGTCGGATTGGAGCAGGAATATGTTGCCGGCGGCAGGCTAGATGACCTGCAGTGCGTGTTTGCCGGATTGCAGGGCTTTTTGGCGGCAGAAGCAGGCGAGAGTGTGCCGGTATTCTGCATGCTGGACAACGAAGAGGTTGGCAGCGGCACGAAGCAGGGCGCGGCGGCGACCTTCTTAAAGGATGCGCTGCAGCGCATCAACATGGCACTGGGCAGGGACGAGGAGGATTATCTTGTATCCCTTGCCAACAGCCTGATGCTTTCGGCGGATAATGCGCATGCTGTGCATCCTAATCATACGGATAAAAATGACCTGACGAACAAGACCTATCCTAATGAGGGTGTGGTTGTCAAATACAGCGCTAACCAAAAATATACTACGGATGCGGTATCCGGCGCGCTGGTGCAGCTGCTGGCTAAAAAGGCGAATGTACCGCTGCAGCTTTTCTATAACCGCTCGGATATGGCAGGCGGTTCAACCTTAGGCAATATCTCTACCGCTCAGGTAGCGATTAAATCGGTGGATATCGGCCTGGCGCAGCTGGCGATGCATTCCGCCTACGAGATGGCAGGTGTTAAGGATACGGCGTATCTGGCGGAGCTGGCGCAGGCATTTTTTGCCGCCGCTGTTGCGGAGGCTGCCGACGGAACGTACTGCCTGAAGTAACAATTTAATATGCGTATATCAAAGGGCATAGCAGATGCTGGTGACAGGTCTGCTGTGCCTTTGCTATTAGTTGCGGGCAGTTCGGCGTGGTGCTATACTGAGCTTAGGAAGTTTAGAAGCGAAAGAGGTGATTATATGTTGCAGGCAATACGCAGATTATCTAAAACACATTTGGCAATGCTGGCAGTCTGCCTGTTGGCGGTTGGCGGCGCTGTCTATTTCTTTTTGGCGCAGCGTGCCAGCCGTCATGCGGCGGAGCTTTTTAACTATTATATGGCTAAGCAGCAGGTGCTGGCAGGAAGCGTGACGGCCGAGGAGCTGCGTGCCGATATCTGGGGTAATGTGTATTTTAAAAACCTGACCTGGGATTCGCCGGAGCATGAACGCTTGGTGGATGTACCGGAGGGACGCATCAAAATCAAGCCTAAGGATATCATCCTGCGTATTGCCGGCATTGACACGGTGCAGGAGGTGGAGCTGAGCGGTGCTTATATTCATCTTGGCTTTGATGATAAAATGCGCCTGGATATTCTGCACAATAAAAAGACGGCGAAGGAAAGTATCCTGCCGGACGAGGTGCCTATGGAAAAGCGTCATCTGCAGATTAAGGGCAGGCTGCCGAATATTAAGCTGATTTTGCATGATACGGTGCTGTCGGCAGAATATAAAAAGCGTCACTTTATTTTGAATGACGTGGACGGCACGGCGCAGATACATGAGCATCAAAGGCTGGAGCTGCACTTGGCTGCGGGACGCTACGGCGGCAGCATTGCAGGCAAGGGACTGAATATTGACGGCACCTGCGACCTGCAGGGGGAGCAGAAGGCGAATATCAATATTTGCCTGTATGATGTTATTCCCGATTCTTTGGGCATGCGCAATGTTAAGGATGCGATGACGGTGACGGGGCAGATGACAGGCAGCTTAAGGAAGCCTTTGATTGACGGTGCGCTGGCGCTGAAGGAGCTGCATCTGAACGATTTGTATTTTACCAATATCAACGGTACCTATCATTATGAAAATGCGCTGATAACCTTTCAGGATGTGACTGGCAGCATTTTCGGCGGTACCTTTGATGCGATAGGCTTGTATCATTTTGATAATCGCTATTACAAAATTGATGTTGACGGCAAGAACCTGATGGCTTCGCTGGCTGCCAAAAGCAGCAAGATTAATACGAGCGTAGCCTTGAAGATAAAGTTCCGCAATGAGGGGCCTAAGGGCAATAATTTGGTATACGGCAGCTTTTCTACGGGCAAGGGAACATATATGCTGGTGCCGTTTTTGAGCCTGCGTGGCAGCTTCAGCGACCAGAGCGGCGAGCTGGCTTTCAGTAATGTAGAGATTGAAACCAAGGTGGGCACGTTTGAAAGTGATGTCTTTAAGATTGTGGACGGCAGATTGCAGCTGGGAGAGATTTTTCTGGCGAACGGCGAGGGCAGGCGTATACGTGTGAGGTAGGGGGCGCCACGCTTGCGTAAATATTATACTTGGTAAGATAATATTTGCAGCATAGAGCAGAAGAATAATGTTTATGGGCTGGAAAGGTAGATGCTTATGGCAAATAGCTGGTATGAAGATTTAAATGCATATATTCGCTTGGGAGAACCGAAGCTGAAGAAAAAGGCTGCTGCCTGGCAAACGGCAATAGGTTTGCAGGCTGTAGATGGTCTTTCTGTTTCTGATTACTTACTGAAGACGGCCAAAGAGAACATTGAAGGCAAAATAACCGACAATGAAGCTAATGCCCAAATCAGCAATTATTATGAGGATTGCTGCGACAGATATGTCATAGAAGCGGGTACCAAGGAAGCGGATATAGTTGCCGGACGTATTGCATCGCTTCTGGCAGAAAAGACCTTTAGCTTTACACCTGCCTTTTGGATGTCTGTTCATCGATATCTGTTCAAGGATGTTTTTATGCATGCCGGTAAAATAAGAACCTATAATATATATAAGAATGAATGGGTTTTGAACGGGAAAAGTGTTTTTTATGCATCCTATGATAGCATTCCAATGACTATGGAATATGATTTTAAGACGGAAGCAGCATTTTCTTATAAAAATTTAAGCAAGGATGATATCAGCAGGCACTTGGCACAATTTACTTGTGATATATGGCAGATACATCCTTTTGGCGAAGGGAATACGCGCTCAACTGCTGTTTTCCTCATTAAATATTTAAGTTTGCTGGGTTATTCTATCAATCAGGAATGTTTTGCCAAGAAGTCCTGGTATTTTCGTAATGCCTTGGTAAGAGCAAATTATAATGATTTTCAAAATGATATCTATGCAACGACGATTTATTTGGAAAGCTTTTTTGAGAATTTACTGTTTGGTGGCAATAACGAGTTGAAAAACAGGTATCTTCATATTGCTTGGCAGTATAATCAGAAATAAGCTGTTTCTTGAGCTTTTGGTATAAGGCTTGGTCCAGATAGTAAAAATGCTCCGCTTACTTTTTTAGGGTAGGCGGAGCTTTTTTTATTTACTGTTAAGTTCCGTTGCTAAGAGCTTAATTTATTCCTGTGCTTTATGTTTTCTCCTAAAATCCCAAGGCTTTTCAATTTTTTCCTGTGACCACAAGCCTTGGCGGCAGCGCTTTGCTGCTGCCTCAAACTTATCATACATTTTGCAGTTATCGAAGTTCATGTGATAATGCAGTGCCATACCTTCCTTCAGCATTTCGGCGCTCACGTCCTTTCCCTCGCAATATACAAAAGCAACTTCACGGTTATACTTATCAATACACTTCACCTTCA